>Ga0207706_10001007_pt1 | contig 28711 bp, 33 predicted proteins | sample KBSC53metaG_FD_184318 | JGI IMG/M metagenome (GOLD analysis project Ga0207706, IMG submission 184318) | Corn rhizosphere microbial communities from Kellogg Biological Station, Michigan, USA - KBS C5-3 metaG (SPAdes) (version 2) | ecosystem: Host-associated > Plants > Roots > Rhizosphere > Soil ... | reverse complement strand
AGCCGCGGGCGCGACCGAGCGTGGAAACCGGCTGTACGACTCACTGCGGAATCTGATCGTACGCGGCCAGCTCGCTCCGGGCGCTCGCATCGTCGAAACGGAAGTCGCTGAGCGCTTCGGGGTGAGTCGAACGCCTGTGAGGGCGGCGTTCCAACGACTCCAGCGCGAAGGCTACGTCACGGCCAGTGCTACACACCAGGCGCGGATGACAGTGGCTCCTCTGACCCGTGAAGATGTGGGCGAGCTGCTGGAAATCGTCGGCGAGCTCGAAGGACTGGCTGCGCGTGGTGCCGCGCGCCGCAATGACGCAGACCGCGAACGGCTCGCCAAAGACCTTGCCAACCTCAATGCCGAATTCCGCCGCGCTGCGGCAGCAAAGGGTGCGCAAGCAGGCAAGCTCTACGAGCTCGATGAAAAGTTTCACCGCCGCTATGTCGAGGCCGGATCCGGTCCGCGTCTCCTATCTCTCCACCAGGCGGTGAAGCCACAGGCTGAACGCTACATAAGGATGTACATCGCCCTGCTGCTCGATACCGTCGCGACGGCTGGCAGCGAGCACGATGCGATCGTCGACGCCATCCGCTCGGGGAACCCCACTGCTGCCGAGCGGGCCGTTCAGACGAACTGGCGGCATGCGTCGGATCGACTCCTGCGCGCTATTGATGTGATGGGTGAGCAGGGTAACTGGTGATCCTCTCAACCTCCGTCACCGAAGGTGCTGGGCGAGGTTTCCCGACGCGGACCAGCTTGCGGAATGGCATTGACTGCTCAGGATATGGGTATCCCGCTGATCGATAGTTGTCCGACTCGCACCTACAGGTGAGATAATGGCCGATAAGAAGAAAGCTGCCAGCAAGAAAACGAAAGCCAAGGCGGCGACGCCGAACACCGACAAGAAGATCATCGCCGTGGTCGGAGCGACAGGCGCTCAGGGTGGCGGCCTCATCAAGGCGATACTCGACAACCCCAACGGGCCTTTCGCCGCTCGCGCGATAACGCGCGATCCGACTTCGGACAAGGCAAAGGCGCTGGCAGACGCCGGGGCGGAAGTAGTGGCTGCCGACGTCGACAATGTGAAGAGTCTCACCAAAGCGTTCGAGGGCGCACACGGCGCCTTCTGTGTCACATTCTTCTGGGCGCACATGAAGCCCGAGAAGGAAATCTCGCAGGCGAGAAACATGGCCCAGGCGGCGAAAGATGCGGAGGTAAGGCACGTCATCTGGTCGACACTCGAAGATTCCCGCAAGTGGGTGCCTTTATCCGACGACCGCATGCCGACGCTGATGGGCAAATACAAGGTTCCGCACTACGACGCCAAGGGGGAATCCGACGCCATCTTCACGGAGCTCGGCGTGCCGACAACTTTCCTGCTGACGTCGTTTTACTGGGACAACTTCATCCACTTCGGGATGGGCCCCAAGAAAGGTGCTGACGGCAAGCTCGCCATAACGCTGCCGCTCGGAACGCGGAAGCTGCCCGGAATCGCTGCCGAGGATATTGGGAAAGCGGCTTATGCGATCTTCGATGCCGGCGAAGAGTTCATCGGCAAGAGGGTGGGAATCGCCGGCGGCCACCTGAGTGGCGCGCAGATGGCGAAATCGCTAACCAAAGCGATTGGTCAGGAGGTCCGCTACAACCAGGTCACACCAGCAGATTACCGCGCTTTTGGCTTTCCTGGCGCTGACGATCTGGGCAACATGTTTCAGTTCTGCAGCGAGTTCGAGCAGGACTACTGCGACGCGCGAAACATCAGCGAAACGAAGTCGCTAAATCCCGAGCTGCAGACATTCGATCGCTGGCTGGCGCAGAACAAATCGCGGATCCCGCTCGGATAGCGGTGAACGACTGATACAGCAAAAGAGTCATCGGTTCGCCGATGACTCTTTTTTTATGGCTTGGATTCGCGCGCGTTCAGCTGCTTGACCGGGGTTGCCCCACCGGCGATCTGCCGCGCCCCTTCGCCTTCGGTGAACAACTTCGTCAGGAAACGCTGACCTTCACCAATGCGCTCGATCTCGAAGGAGCTTGCTTCGACCGTCTGCTCGAGACGCGTGAGCCGATCCAAAAGCTCTCGCGGGAGTGATGTCACGACAGCAGCGCTTCTCCGCCATATCCGCCGCGCGAACGCGATCGAGATCGGAAGCAGAACGACGAACATGAAGATCCCGCCGAGCACGAACGCTTCCTCTGGTGGTCCCTCGCGTATCTCTCGAGGGGGTTCGACGACCGCACCCGGGATCGCCGCTGACTGCGCCAGCTGAGTGGCATTCACCGCCAGCTGCTGGTCGACCACCTTAATGCGGGCGTCGATATCAGTGATCCTGTCCTGGAGCGCTTTCCGCTCGGGTGCATCGGAGGACGCCTCCGCGAGCGAGTTATTGATGTCCCGTCGGGTGCTTTCCAGCTCATCGAGCTGGTTGGAGAGCTCGCGTCGCTGAGCCTTGAAACCTTCGTAGATTGCGCTCGCGCTCGGCGCGGCGCGTGGTGTAGCCGCCAGGACTGGAGCGTCTGGAGTTTGCTGTGTTTGAGGGTGTGGCAATCGATCCTCGCTACGACGGGCGGAAAGAAGCTGCCGGAAGTAATCTATGGAATCAGCGGCAGAAATTCCCTACGGTGGCGACGGTTGCCGCGATTCACGTTGTTGACGTGTCCGGCAGGATCTACCTGTGAGGTGTGCGTTGAAGGTCGTGACACTGGAGACGGAGAGATTGATCCTTCGAAACTATCGCCTCAGCGACTTCGAAGATCATTTCAAGCTGTGCGCCGACCCGGACGTAATGCGATACCTCCTTGGCGGGAAGCCGATGTCGCGCCTGGAAGCATGGCGTCACATGGCGTTCCTCGTCGGACATTGGGAGCTGCTTGGCTACGGCTACTTCGCGGCAGTAGAGAAGGCGACGGGGAAGTTCGTCGGCCGCATCGGGTTCACGAATCCGGAGGGATGGCCGGGTTTTGAAGTCGGCTGGACGATCTCACCGGAGTTTCAGGGGCGGGGCTTCGCCACCGAAGGCGGACGCTTCCTGCTGCAGTATGCATTTGATGAAATGGGTCGGGACCACGTGATCAGCGTCATCCATCCTGAAAACAAGCCGTCGATCAGAGTCGCCGAAAAACTCGGTCAAAAACTCGAGGGACAAACCGACGTCGGCATGCCTGTGCTCATTTATGGCATTGACCGAGCAGTTAGCGGATCATCGTTTGCTGTCAGATGATATGTCGGTGACTGGAGCCCTGTGAACCGCCAACGATCCACATCTGGATTATAAGGAGACGAGAGATGCGGTACATGAGTGCGTTGATTCTTCTTGGCGGGATCGCACTGCCGGCCTGGGGACAATCGACCGTCCTGCCCATAAAACTCGAGGATCAGTGGACGACTGCGCTCGTCAAACGCGATACGAAAACGTTCGATCGGCTGCTCGCTCGCGGATTCGTCTACACTGAAGACGCATCGGTGATGAGTCGTACCGATGTCATCAACAGCGTGACCGGTCCGGATCGTGTGGAATGGGCGCGCAATGAAGGAATGAAGGTCCACGATTTCGGCGACGTGCACGTGATCACCGGCGTGCTACACTTGAGGGGCAAAGGAAAGCAGGGCGCTTTCGACCGGCGCTACCAGTTCACAGACACCTGGCAGCGACGCAACGGTGGCTGGCAGATCATCGCGGCGCAGGACTACCTGATTCCAAAATGAAAACGATGAGAGGCACGCGGCTCAATCGAGCTCCACTCGGCAGTTCGGCGGTCCTTGCGGCTCTCGCTTTCATCGCGTGTACGACATCGCGGAAAGACGCCGCCGCCGACTCTACTGCCGCCAGTGACCCGCAGGTGACATCTAGTGCCAACACCGGTGGCGCGGCGGTTTCGGGCGCCAGAATCGCTGTGGCGCACGAGGGACCAGCTGGTGAATGGCACATGCCCGCCGGCGATTATGCCAACTCACGCTACAGCGAGCTTTCGTCGATCACTCCACAGAACGCGGCGAACTTGCATGTCTCGTGGGCATTTTCGACTGGAGTGTTGCGCGGCCACGAGGGTCAGCCGCTCGTCGTTGGTAACACCATGTACGTGGTCACGCCGTATCCCAACGTGTCCTACGCGATCGATCTGGCGCAGGTCGGTCAGCCACTCCGCTGGAAGTTTCGCCCGGAGAACTCGCAGCAGGCGATCGGCAGAGCATGCTGCGACGTCGTCAATCGCGGCGCAGCGTACGCAGACGGGAAAATCTTTTACAATCTGCTCGATGGACATACCATCGCCGTCGATGGCGCCAGTGGGAATCAAGTGTGGCGGACGAAGATGGGAGATCTGGCGAAGGGCGAAACGATCACGATGGCGCCGATCGTCGTGAAGGGGAAAGTCATCGTCGGCTCCAGTGGCGGCGAGATGGGAGTGCGAGGCTGGATCGCCGCACTCGACGCCGCGACAGGAAAGGAAATCTGGCGCGCGTATAACATCGGGCCGGACAAGGACGTGAAGGTTGGTCCCAGGTTCAAGCCCTTTTACGCACACGATCGCGGTAAGGATATCGGCGCGACATCCTGGCCAGGCGACACGTGGAAGACCGGCGGTGGAGCGGTGTGGGGTTGGATCTCCTACGACCCGTCGCTCAATCTCATCTACCACGGCACCAGCAATCCTGGACCATGGAACGAGAACCAGCGGTCGGGCGACAACAAGTGGACGGCGGCAATTCTGGCGCGCGACGCCGACACGGGCGAGATGGTGTGGGCCTTTCAGGTCACGCCGCACGACATGTGGGACTATGATGCAGTCAACGAGAACATCCTCGTCGACCTGCCGATCAAGGGCCAGACAAGAAAAGCGCTGGTGCACTTCGATCGCAATGGCTTCGCGTACACGATCGATCGGGCGACCGGCGAAGTGATTCTCGCCGAGCCGTTTGTGCCGATGAACTGGTCGACGGGGATCGATCTCGCGACAGGACGGCCAAAAGTGGTGGAATCGAAGAAGACCGCGCAGGACAAAAACGTGAAGGACATCTGTCCGAGTCTCGAGGGAGGAAAGAATCAGCAGCCGGCCGCGTTCTCGCCGCAGACCGGACTTTTCTACGTGCCGACCAACAACCTGTGCATGGATTTCCAGGCGCGCGCGGTGACCTACATCGCGGGCACTCCTTTCATCGGTGGCAACGCACCCGAGAAGGGCGGTCCGGGCGGCTATCGCGGCGAGTTCATCGCCTGGGATGCGACGACCGGCAAGAAAGTCTGGGGGATCAAGGAGCAGTACCCTGTTTGGGGAGGGGCGCTGGCGACCGCTGGCGGCGTGGTGTTCTACGGCACGCTCGATGGCTGGTTCAAGGCGGTCGATGCCCGCATCGGAAAAGTTCTGTGGCAGTTCAAGGTCGGCTCCGGTGTCGTCGGTAATCCCGTGACGTATACGGGCCCGGACGGCAAGCAGTATGTCGCGATTTATGCAGGGATTGGTGGAGATATGGGGCTGCTCATCGCGGGTGACGTCGCTGCCAATCTGCCGTACGACGTTCGCGAGCGCGGGACCACACTGCCGGACATCAGTCGATGGACGTCGTGGGGAGGAGAGTTGTTCGTCTTTTCGTTATAGAGAGGACTGAGGGGAAAGGACTAACTGCCAGTCCGGATTGCTGACTAATTGAGGAGTCCGGACTAACTGCGTACGCACACAACAGGAACAGGAGGAGCTTATGAAGCGTGTGTTGTCGGCTTGTTGTATCGCAGGGTTGGCTGTGGGCACAGCGTGTTCGGATGGTACATCCAGTACGGCGCCGAAAATCGAATCGCCTCTGGTTGGTGGATGGATTACGCCGCGCGAGGAGTTGCATCCAACGGGATCGATGAACCGCTACCTCGCTTTTGCCGAGGACGGGACGTTTTCGTACGTGGGCAACATGTACGGTATCTACGGAGGGGGCGATGGTGTGCTTGCGGCCTATACGCGAATTACGGGCACCTACCGCATCGAAGGGGATCGGCTGATCGCCACCGCCACCAAGGAAGCGACCTGGGATTCGAGGTACTTCCCAAAAGAAACGGTACGCAATGTCAACTATAGCTTCCTGGACCAGGCGACTTTCAAAATCATGGGCTCCTTCCTGATTCTGGATTACATCATCTACCCAGCCGATGCACCCGAGCCGACAACGATGTTGCTCACGTCGGTCCGCGGGGATTAGAGCTCGAGATGCCGCGCGGTCACTTAATCCCGTTTTTGATTCCAATACTGGTCGCGGCCTGCGAGCGTACAGGAACGGCGGGTGAGAGCGATCGCGCGGGTTTGTCCTCCGCTTCCAGCTCACCGAGCAATGCTTCTCCGGTCAACCTGCTGCCCGCCAACGACAGTCTTCGCCTGATCGAGCATTCTGACATTCTCCCAGCCGGCTTCCCGTCGGTGGTCAAACCGCTCTTGGTGAACAACCCCTACGAAGGGAACAAGGACGCTGTCGCTACCGGAGCGAAGCTGTTCGTCGCCTACAACTGCGTCGATTGTCACGGCGTCGACGGCTCGGGGTCCATGGCTCCGAGCTTTCAGGATGGACGGTGGCATTTCGGGGGAAAGGCCGGCGAAGTTTTCGAGTCGATTTATCAGGGCAGGCCCGACGGCATGCCTTCGTGGGGCGGACGCATCACCAACGATCAGATCTGGATGCTCACGGCCTACGTGCGATCGCTGTCGTCGAAGGATCTGAGCACCGAAAACTTCAGCGGCAAGACTGTGGAGCGCACCGGACACTGAACACGCAGAGCGGGAAATGCGCAGGCGGCGAGGGGGTATGTATGATCAGTAGAATCTGGCACGGCTGGACGAGACGTGAGGATGCAGACAGGTATGAGCAACTGCTCCGCTCGGAAATACTTCCGGGGATCCACCGCATTCGAGGCTACACTGGCGCATATCTGATGCGTCGTGAAGCGGCGAACAACGAGGTCGAGTTCGTCACGATCACGCAGTTTATGGACATCCACGCGGTGAAGCTTTTTGCGGGGCAGGACTATGAGCGCGCTGTCATCGCGCCAGGCGCCGCAAAGCTGCTGACGCACTACGATGAGCGCTCAGCGCACTACGAAACTCTGCTCACCCCGTCCGACGTCAAAGCGCTCGGCGCACGACTCAGCGGAAGAAACAGAGTCGTCTAGGCGCTAGGGTGACGCCGGCGCCGGAGGCACTCCGCCAAAAGCACTGATGATCGCCAGGCCCATGTTAGCCATCGTCAGCTGAGGCTCGTTGTCGAGGATCCAGCGCTGATCCTTGTTCTCCTTGGTCATCACGCACGCCACGACGCGGTTCCGCAAATACCACAGCGTGCACTCGGTGCGCACGGCATCGGTTTCTCCATCCTTGTGCGCCGCCCGCACGCCTTCTGCGTATCGCTGCAGCATGAAATCAGTCGTGTTGTGCTCCAGAATGTCGAGCATCGCTGAGTCAGCGGCAGGATTGACGGCTTTCCCTTGCGCCATCAGCTCGAAGAGGTGCGCCATCTCGTTCGGCGTCGTCACACCAAGGCCGTACTTCACCGAGCTGTCCATCGCGACGCTCGAGTTGCGGAGAAAGCTCTTCGAATGCACCCGCGTGTGTTGCAATCCGAGTGAATCCATCTTCGCCCATACGCGGCGAATGATGATGCGATCGAGCAGAAGGTTTGTGGCCGTGTTGTCGCTGATGGTCGACATCAGCCAGGCAGCATCGTGCACCGTGAGCACTGTGCCGTTGTGGAGGAACTGTATGATGCCGGAGCCGGGCACCTGATCGATCTTCAGCACTGTTAGCGGGTCGTCGAGCGACAGCTGCCCTTTGGCCACGAGATCGTAGACGGTGACCAGAATTGCCACCTTGATCAGGCTCGCCGTGGGGAAAGTCTCGTCACCGCGCCTGCTTATGCGCGCCCCGCTCTCGAGATCGATGACGCTGTAGCCCACGACGCCGTGATGGGCGTCGGCGATCGAATCCAGTTTCTTCCTGAGCGCGGCGGAGTCGGCGCGAACGCTTTGCGGTCGGAGCGCACCCTGACGGCCGCCCGCGCTGGCAGCGCAGGCGATCACTCCTGCAAGAAGGATCGCGATGGAGGTGGTGATGGCGTGAACTGCACTGCGACTGTTGGCGGGCGACATCGTAAGGTGTGTTGGCGTCTGCTGCGAGGGGTGAAATACGCTCTTTTGCGCGAGGCGCGGAAGGTGCATATCTCACTCTGTCGAATCAAGAGCAACAACGCCCATGACCTACGATCTGTCAAAGTTCGATCTTGGCGACATGCTGAAATGCAGCCTGCGCTTGCGCGAAGCTGCTTCAGGCGCGCCAACACTCGAAGCTTCGGCGCAGCGAGTCTGTCGATTCCTTTACGACGAGCTCACCGCGCCGGGTCGGGAGCACGCGTGCGCTCTTGTGCGGTGTTACAAGACGCACCCCTTTGCCTCTCTCGACGGGGATCTCCAGCAGTTCGCTCGCAAGGTGCTGGGATCCGACCCGCCGCGGTCGACGATGAAGTGTCTTACGCTAATGGCGACGATCGGTGAGACCGCCAGCTGGAACTCCCGACATTTGTCGCGCGGACATCGCGCCATTCCTCTGGCAAGCCCGGAGATGGTCGAAAAGGCGCCCATGATCTCACAGCTCATCAAGGAGCTTGGCCTGGAGATTACGACTGTCCTCGACTCTTCGGAGGAGATCGTCAAGGAGCTGGCCGGCAAGCGGCACGGCGTGTTTCACGTCGAAAACGCGCTGGGAAGTCCCTACATCCCGGCGCAGGATGAGTTTGTCGCGCGATATGGGATTCAGTCGGTGGTCGGCTTTGGCGGCATGCTCGCCAGCGGTGATCTGTTCGCGGTAATTCTGTTCTCGACCGTACATGTATCCCCCAGTTCCGCGGACAGATTCAAATCTCTTGCGCTCGATGTGAAGAGCGCGTTCTCACGGTTCAGCGACGGAAACACCTTCACCCGTTTCACCCCCTCAGCCGTCGAGACATTGCACGAGCGCAATACCTGAAACACTGTGTTGCGTACGGTTTTTGCCTGACTGCCCTCCCGAACAAAAGCTCGCCGCCGACGAAAAAAAGGCGCCGTTTCATCTGGTTCCCACTGAGTGGGGAGGGAGAAAGTCACGATGTTGATCAAAGGAACGAGATCAAAAGTTTTCATGCTTGCAGTCGCCTCGTTTGCCATCGCCGGTTGCAGTAAGAAAGAGAGCTACGGCACCGACTCGACGGCCGCGTCCAGCACAATGGCTGGTGATACGGCAGCCGCCGCGAATACCAGTGGTGGGTGGAGCGATGCCAACATCGTCGCTCTTCTCGATGAAGCGAACATGGCGGACAGCGCAGCCGGGTCAATCGCTGCGACCAAAGGCACCTCGGCAGCGGTTCGCGATTTTGGCAAGATGATGATGAGGGATCACCACGCGCTGCGCACCCAGGGCGCCGATCTGGCGAAGAAACTGAACGTCACGCCTGCTGCTCCGGGTGACGACCCAGTCATGCCGATGGCGCAGAACGAGACAAACACGCTGAACACGACCGCCAAGGGCAAGGACTTCGACAAGGCGTACATCGACGCCGAGGTCGATGCCCACAAGGCAGTGCTGGACCTGGCCACGAAGGCCGCCGGCCAAACGCAAACCGCCGAGCTCAAGAATCTGATTCAGAAAGCGGCGCCTCTAATCCAGGGCCACCTCACCAAGGCCGAATCGATTCAGAAAACCTTGAAGTAGCTGTTTGCTCAAAGGCGTAATCTTCGACGTAGACGGCACGCTTGTAGACAGCAACGACGCGCACGCACAATCCTGGGTGGAGACGTTCGCGGAAGCTGGCTACGACGTGCCGTTTGACGTTGTTCGGCCATTGATCGGGATGGGCGGCGACAAGCTGTTGCCTCGGACTATCGGTGTCAGCAATGAGAGCGAAGAAGGCAAAAAGCTGACGAAACGCCGCTCCGCAATTTTTCGCGAGAAGTTTCTTCCTCACTTGCAGGCACTCAAAGGCTCCCGGGAACTCGTCAACCGCGTGAGGTCCGACGGGCTCAAAGCGATCGTCGCGACATCGGCGAAGGACGAAGAGCTTCGTGGCTTGCTCAAAGCGGCTCAGGTCGCGGATCTGATGGAAGAGAAAGCCACCGCCAGCGACGCGAAGCGATCCAAGCCCGACCCTGACATCATTCACGCAGCCATCGAGGAGAGCGGTATCAGTCCTTCCGAGCTGGTGATGATCGGCGATACACCGTACGACATCGAGGCAGCAATAAGAGCCCACGTCGCACCGATCGGCTTCAGATCCGGCGGGTGGACTGATGAGGAGCTCAAAGGCGCCGTGGAGATATACGACGGTCCAGCGGACCTGCTGCAGCACTACGAGTCGTCGCTGATCGCAAAAGCGAGACAGGATCGATGACTCTCTTCAGAGAAGCCTTCTTCGAGCTGGCACAATTCGTTGGCTACTTTCTCTCGATCGGCGCCATCGGCTTTCGCTATGGTGTCGTTCGCAGCAACCGGCGATTCTCGGACGAAGCACGCGGTATTCTCGAGGCGGACAGGGCCGCGGTACTCGGGATCATTGGCATTCTGCTGCTCTTCGTTTCATTTCTGGGCGGGCCGTGGGCAGCATCGATTGCCGAGCACAAGACGTACGCCGAGTCATTGCCGAAAAACATCGGTCAGTTCCAGCTGAGGATGGCAATGCTCGCGCTCGCTTTGATTGGCTTTCTGACAGCTCGTGTGTCGCGCGGCTTCGGTTGGCTTTTCGCGGCAATCGGACTGCTGATCGCGGTACTCATGCCACTCTACACTGCGAGGGGGCTCGCCGGCAGAGTCAACGCCGTGCACATTCTCGCCGCGTCCACCTGGCTGGGAACACTGCTGGTGCTGTTCATTGTCGGCATTCGTGGTGTAGTCAGAGCTGGACCCCCCGGTGTCCCGCGTGCCCAGCTGGTCGCGGATCTGGTGAGCTCGTTCTCACCGCTGGCGCTGACCGCGGCGTCGGTGGTCGCTCTCACAGGAGCGACTACGGCGTGGCTGCATCTCAAGCGCCTATCCTCGCTGTGGACGACCAGTTACGGCGCGGCACTCATCGTCAAGCTCGTGTTCGTGCTCGGCGTTGTGATTATGGGAGCGTGGAACTGGAAACGCGTGCGCCCGGAGCTCGGTGAAAGCGGATCCGAACAGACAATTCGGCGTTCTGCAAAGATGGAGCTTCTTTTCGGCTCACTCGTACTCCTCGCAACCGCCGTGCTGGTGAGCCTGCCGTCACCGAAGTAGGCTTAAGAAATGAGCGATCTGAAAGACCATTTCACAAAACTCGTCGCCCACCTCGAGTGGGCTGACAGGAAGGTGTTGGAGAGCCTAAGGTCAGCTCCGCACGCGCCGGGAAAAGCGCGCGAGATCTACGCTCACATACTCGGCTCCGAGCAAGTATGGCTCTCGCGTATCGACGGGACGCAGCCACAATTCGCGGTGTGGCCGAATCTCAATCTCGATGAATGCCAGCGACTCGCTGCTGAAAACGTCGAACGCTTCAAGAAAGTGCTAGCGGCGTTGACGAATGAATCGCTTCGTGCAGGAATAACCTACCGCAACAGTACCGGTGATCAGTTCACATCGACGCTCGAGGACATCCTGACCCACGCCACCATGCACGGGTCATATCACCGCGGACAGGTTGCATCGCTGATACGCGCTGCGGGTGACGTGCCCAGCGCGACGGACTATATCGCGTTCGCGAGGGGCGCTCCCGCGGCAACACGACAAGGTTGACCTGCCGTGTTGCCGCCATGTTTGCAAGCCTGACTGCACGCCGATACTATCCGTTGTGGCGCTACTCTACTCCTACCTCAACAAATACCGCGGCCTGATTCTGCTGGCACTCGTGCTGGCCACTACCAATCAGGTTTTCTCTCTACTCGATCCGCTCATCTTCCGTCACGTAATCGACGATTACGCGACACGCTTCCGCGAGTATGAGACTGAGACATTCATCAAAGGCGCCGGCACTCTGCTCCTGATGGCGATGGGCGTCGCCTTCGTGTCACGGGTGGCGAAGAATTTCCAGGACTACTACGTCAACACGATTGTCCAGCGGGTCGGCGCCGAGATGTACTCCGACGGCATTCGACATTCGCTGGAGCTGCCGTACTCCGTTTTCGAGGATCAGCGCAGCGGCGAGACGCTCGGCAAGCTGCAGAAGGTGCGCTCAGACGTCGAGAAGTTCATCTCACTCTCGATCAACCTGATTTTCACGACGCTTGTCGGCGTGTTTTTCGTCATCATCTACGCGCTGACCGTCCACTGGGTAATCGTCCCGGCGTTTCTGGCAACAGTCCCTTTGCTCGGCACGCTGAGCTGGGCACTGAGCGGACGCGTGAAAACGATCCAGAAACAAATCGTGGCCGAGACCACGGCGCTGGCGGGATCGACTACGGAGTCACTGCGCAACATCGAGCTCGTGAAGAGCCTTGGGCTCGCCGATCAGGAAGTGGTGAGACTCAACGCAACGACCGAAAAGATCCTCAAGCTCGAGCTGAAGAAGGTCAAATACATCCGCAGCCTGAGCTTCATTCAGGGAACCTGCGTCAACCTGCTGCGCACTCTAATTCTGTTCATGATGCTCTACCTGATCTTCACCCAGAAGATCACGGTCGGCCAGTTCTTCTCACTGTTGTTCTACTCCTTCTTCATCTTCGGTCCGATGCAGGAGCTGGGCAACATCATCAATGTCTACCGTGAGACGCAGGTATCGGTCGAGAACTTCCGCCAGATCCTTGCGACGCCCAAGGATCCCAAGCCGGTAGCTCCAGTTCCGCTGAGCGACATCGAGGAGCTCGAGTTCGAGAACGTCGGGTTTATGCACCAGAGTGCCAGCACGCCGGCTCTGACGGATATTTCCTTCGACGTCAAACGCGGCGAGACGATCGCTTTCGTCGGGCCATCCGGCGCCGGCAAAACCACGCTGGTCAAGCTGCTGGTCGGACTGTATCTGCCGAAGGAAGGCGAAATCCTGTACAACGGTGTGGCCGGAACCGAAGTGGATCTGGACAGGCTGCGCGAGAGAATCGGCCTGGTGACGCAGGACACTCAGCTCTTCTCCGGCACCATTCGGGAGAATTTGAAGTTCGTCAATCCACACGCGTCGGACGAGGAATGCCTCGCGGTTCTGCGCAAAGCTGCGGCGCACGGACTGCTCGCCAGAGCGGAGAAAGGGCTCGATACGGTAATCGGCGAAGGCGGAATCAAGGTGTCAGGCGGCGAGAAACAACGACTCTCTATCGCGCGCGCGTTACTGCGTGATCCTCATTTGCTGGTGTTCGATGAAGCGACCTCGTCGCTCGATTCGCTGACCGAGGAAGAGATCAGCCGTACCATGCGCGACGTCGCCAGCTCACGCGATGTCATTACGATTCTCATCGCGCATCGGTTGTCGACGGTGATGCACGCCGATCGCATCTACGTTCTTGAGCGCGGAAGGATCATCGAAGTTGGTCAACACGACGAGCTGCTGGAAAGGACCGGGCTTTACTACGCCATGTGGCGTCAGCAGGTTGGTGAGCGCCGCGCCACTCCACAGCTGACGGCGAACAAACCGGCGCAGCTCGCCGCAACCTGATCACCCCTCACGCGACAAAACCATGGCCGACGACACGGGGAAACTCAAAAAGGGAAACTTCATGCAGGCGCTCGACTCGATTCGAGGCGAAGCTGAGCGGCTAATGAATCGTCGGGATCTGCCGCCGGAGGTGAAGGCGGGGCTCGATCGGATCGTTGCCCTTACGCGTGCGAAATTCGATCTGGGCGGCGATATAGAGTAGCGGAAGGCGGAAGGCGGGAGGCGGAAGGCGGGAAGCGGAAGGCGGGAAGCGGGAATGTTGAGCGAATCCGCGTTGTCCGAAGTCGGAGTATCGAACGTTTAGGGCTTCCTCGTGCATTCCTTTTCGCTCCCCCTTATACCTCCTTCCTGCTTTCCTCCTTCCTCCTTCCTCCTCCCTCCTGACGCCTCCCGCCTCCCGCTTCCTGCCATTCCAACCCCAACCCGCTCACTGGCATCATATGCTTGCCTGAGATGAAGACGAGTGCGGTGGTATCGGATACTGTCGGGCCTTTCCCGTCCAATGCTGAAGACAGAGCTGCCACGCTGGATATCGTCCGGCGCGCGCAGTCCGGGGACGTCGGTGCGTTCGAGTCATTGTATCGACAACATTCCGGCCGGGTCTACGCACTATGCCTTCGTCTCAGGGCTGGTGACACGGCAGATGCGACTGAGCTGCTGCAGGATGTGTTCGTCAAGGCATGGCGCCGGCTGGAGACGTTTCGCGGCGATTCTGCCTTCTCATCGTGGCTGCATCGCATGGCGGTGAACACCATGCTCGAGAATGCGAGGAGCGAGCGGCGACGCTCGGCGAGAGTGCTCTCGATGGAAGACACTTCGCGGCTGCCGGCTGCGGCGCGCGCAACGGGTATCGATCAGAGGCTGGAGATGGAAGAAGCAGTAGCGTCGCTGCCAAAGGGCGCACGGCTGGCATTCGTTCTTCACGACGTTGAGGGGTATCAACACCAGGAGATCGCCGAGCAGCTCGGCGTCTCGGTGGGTACGGTAAAGGCGCAGCTGCATCGCGCGCGGAGACTGTTGCGCGAGCGGCTCGAGGGAGGCAGTACGGTTGTGGAGGAAGGCGACTCATGACACACGAAGTGATCAAACATCTTCTCGACGACTATGTGACGGGCGAGCTGAACGAGGACGCTCGTGCGCCCGTTGAAGAGCACGTTGCAACATGCGCGATGTGCACCGAGGAAGTACGCAGCCTGAAGAGAGTGCTGGAGCGGGCTGCCGATCTTCCGAAGTCAATCGATCCACCGGCGGAAGCATGGTCCAATATCCGCACCGCGATCCTCCGTGAGGAAAACGCGGTGAAATCGGTAACGCGTCCCGGTCGAGAGCACTTCTGGAACCGACGGTTTGCGCTCGTTGCTGCTGCGGCGGCGGTATTGGTCGCTGTCCTTTCTTCGAGTGGCACCGCATGGTACCTAAGCACGCGGTCTCCTCGCGATGTCGTGTCTCGGGAGCCAAGGACCGCTAGCCGGTGGACGCTAGCGGCCTACACGGAATTCACGATCGAGGAAAACAACTACCTGCGTACCGTCGCAGACCTGCAGACGATCCTCGACCAGCAGGAATCCGTGCTGGCTCCGGAGACAGTTGCGCAGCTCAAGTCGAGTCTGCGCACGATTGACGAAGCGATCCTCGAGGCTCGCACTGCCCTGGCCCGCGATCCTTCGAACAAGGTGCTGATCGACATGGTTTCTTCCGGCTACAAGCAGAAGGTCGATCTGCTGAAACGCTCGACGGAGATGACGCGTGGCAGTTAGAAAGGTCCTCACCGCCGGGCTGGCGCTCCTCTTGTCGGCGTCTCCAGCAATCGCTCAGAAGAAGTATGAGCGCAGGCTCGCACTCGGGATGGAGGGGTCATTCCGTGTGATGAACATGGTGGGGAGCGTCGTAGTCCACGGCTGGAACAAGGACACTGTGCTCATCCGCGGAACCGTTCCCGCCGGCGACAAGATCTACGCTGGTGGTGGCTACACGGGCGCGAAAATGTTCGTCGAATCGGCAAACGAGAAAGATCCGAAACCGACCAATCTCGAGATATGGGTTCCGGCGCGGGCCAGGGTGTGGGTGAAGACAGCAACGGCTACGATTGATGTCGATTCGGTCTCCGGCGGGCTCGACCTCTACACCGTGAGCGCGACGATCGACGTCAACGGCAATCCGCGCGAGCTCAATGCCGAAGCGATCGATGGCGACATCCATGTCATCGGATCGCCGGGATGGCTGCGCGCGAAGAGTGCGTCGGGTTCGATAACGCTGCGCGGTGGAAGCGCCGATGCCGCGCTCACTACAGTCAGCGGCACGGTCAGAGTCGAAGGCGGACCATTCGAGCGAACCAAGGTTGAGACGGTGACCGGCAACGTCAGCTTCGCTGGTCGCGTCGATCGCAGCGGAACGTTCGACTTCGATACGCACAGCGGCTCGGTCGACATTGGAATCCCTGATGGAACCAACGCAACGTTTTCGGTCGTGACGATTGCAGGCAGCATCGCCAACAAGGTTTCGCGAGTCGCGGCTACGCCAGGCCAATTCGGTCGCGGCTCCGAGCTAACGACTGAGATGGGCCAGGGTGCGGGTGCGAAGATTACCGTGCGCACCTTCAAGGGATCAATCACGATCCGCCGAACGAAATAGACGGGACGAAAAACAAAAGCGGCACGAGGAAGCGTTAAACCAAGGAAGGGTTGCCGGCATCGTACCAACGCCAAGTCAGGCGCACGATGACCTCTCGAGGTAAAACCCTTTCAGGAGTCTGTTATGAACCGCTCCCTGCTACGCTCCTTCGCGCTGGTGACCGCGCTGACTCTCACCGCATTCAGCACAGCGCTGGCCGGACCGCCGTGGATCGCGATCGAGTATCCGGCCAACCCATTCGATCAAGCTACGCGCGGCGGTTTTCTCACCGTCCGCACCTACCATCACGGCGAAATACTTTCAAAGACGGTGACGGGTACCGCTGAAGGCGTCGTGAACGGAAAGCGTCAAAGCATGAAACTCGACATTCGCGCCGGCTCACGCCCGGGCATGTACGTGGTGTTCTGGGAACGCCCCGCCGCCGGCAGATGGGTGCTGGTCATCAACAGCGGCAACCAGGGCATCGTCGATGCGACTGCCGTGGTCGAGATCGGTGATAACGGTGGTGTCGCCAGCGTCACAGTCCCGACTCGTTCCTACGGAGGAGGCTGGATAGGACCGCGCCCGGTTGCAGCGTCCGAGATCGATGGACTGCTTCAGGGAAGGGCGCTCGCCAGTGCTGGAACCAAGCTCGGAGCGAACGTCCGGTAGTCCGGAAAAAATCAACTGACCGGATGCGGGGTTGGGGTAGTCGGGTTGCGGGATGCGAGTCGCATAAGCGCACTCACTCACGTACCCGGCAACCTACCAACTCACACCCCGCACCCGGTCAGTTGATTTTCAATCTTCAGTGCCGCGACTCAGACTATTGCCCCCGAAGACTATTGAGGCTCCGCTGCAGCTCGGCGGTTCTCTTCGACGACGCATCGGCGAGGCAGCGCGCCCGGGGCCGGGCCCACAAGCGGCTGTCATCTCCCGCTGAGCGACAGTCGGCATCGCGCTGATTGATCCACTCGCGCTGCGATTGGCGAAAGCGCTCTTCGAGGTCCCCACCCCCTGATTTGTGCGCCTGCGCGATCAGCTCCTGATATGTGCGGTTGAGATCGGCGTCGTTGGCAACGATTGACCGGTTAAGGCAGTAGCGCTGATCGGTTTCGTTCGGGGAATCACAAGGATCGCGCGACGTGCGGGTCACAGTGCTGTTAGCCGGAGAGCGATCGAGCGAGACATTGGTCGGGGCCGATGCGTCGCTTGCCCTCACAGGTACGGACAGTCGCGGTGTTGGCGTCCGCACCACCGAATCGACCACGCGTGGTGTAACTCTATTAGTCGGTGTATTTCCGGTCAGACTATTCGTAGCCGCCAGCGAATCGCCCGCGGTTCTCATCGTGTTGAGACTGTTGTCCGCAGCCGCCGCGACGGCGGTATTCTTGTTTGCTTCGGCAAGGTCGTGCATTAGCATCGTGTCGGCGGGCACACTCGCGACTTCCTTGGTCTTCGGTTCGCTCTTACAGCCGGCAGTGATGGCTGTCGTTACGAACGCGGACGCGAGGGCTACTCTTAGGGAGGCTTTCATGTCTTTGCGCACTTTGGGTAGATCGTATTAGCGGCAGACAATGTGCCAACCGCGGCAGTAGATTTTCAATCTTACTCATTTGACGCGTCAGCAATGAGTTTCCTCCGCAGGCCCAGCGAGGGATCGCATGGAAAGGGAACTGCCAGAGCTGAATACGGTTATCCGGACCTTTGCCAACGAAGTGGACGCGCACGTGGCCCAGGCCGTTCTGGATGCCAACGGAATCGACTCGAACCTCATTCGCGACGACGCCAATGGTATGATGCCGTGGCTGCAGTGGCTACACCCGATCCGTTTGGTCGTCCGTGAGGCGGACAGCATCGAAGCCGTCGAGCTGCTCGACACGCCTCCTGGTCCTACCCTGGTCCCATAGTTTGGAAGTCAACTGCTAGTGAAGGTGAGAACCTTCACTAGCTGGACGCCAGTTATGTTATGGCATGTTCTCAAATCTTCGTAGCGCCACACTCGTAACATCCGGCCTCATGCTCCTCGGCCTGGCCGGTTCATTGCGCGCCCAAACCGCAACCGATCCGTACCTCGCGCGCGCGAAACGGGTGCTTAGCACCACTCCGCTAATCGATGGCCACAACGATCTTCCGTGGCGCATTCGCGAGGACTCGATCGCTCGCGGCAGAGTCGACGCGTATGACCTGCGAAAACACACTCCCGGCCACACCGATTTCGATCGATTGAAGGCAGGGATGGTGGGTGCCCAATTCTGGTCGGTCTACACGCCGGGCGAATGGCGTGACTCCGGGTACGCGCGCGTCCAGCTCGAGCAGATTGACATCGCCCGGCGAGTAATCGAGAAGTACCCGGATCGCCTCGCGCTGGCACTGAGCAGCGACGACATCCGCCGCGAATACAAGAAAGGCAAACTCGCATCGCTGCTCGGTCTCGAGGGCGGACACGCCATCGAGAACTCACTGGGAGCACTGCGCGCATACTACGACCTCGGCGTTCGCTACATGACGCTGACCCACAACGTCACGCTGGATTGGGCCGATGCAGCTCTCGATTCCGCGCGACACAATGGGCTGACCCCGTTTGGCGATAGCGTCGTTCGGGAGATGAATCGACTCGGCATGCTTGTCGATCTCTCCCACGTTTCACCGGCGACGATGAGCGACGCGCTCAACGTCACTCAGGCGCCTGTCATCTTCTCCCACTCCGGCGCGCGCGCACTGGTCGACGTGCCACGCAACGTTCCGGACTCGATACTCAGGCGTGTGACCGCGAACGGCGGAATCGTGATGGTGCCTTTCGTGACCGGGTTTATTTCACCGGCGGTCATGCTCTATGAGCAGTCGACCCGACCGATCATCACGGATCTGGAGGCGAAATACGGGAAGGACACCGCTGCCATCTCGCGTGAGATCAAGCAATGGCGGATCGATCATCCCGCGCCACGCGCCACCCTGGCCCAGGCGGCTGATCAAATTGACTACGTCCGCAAAGTCGCAGGCATCGATCACGTTGGAATCGGGGGCGACTTCGACGGTATAACAGAAGTGGTTGAGGGACTCGAGGACGTTTCGAAGTATCCGGCCCTGTTCGCGGAGCTGGCGCGGCGCGGCTGGTCGGACGCTGATCTCAGAAAGCTCGCCGGCGAGAATCTGTTGAGGGTCTTCTCCCAGGCGGAAGCAGTTGCGAAGCGACTGCAACGCGAACAGCGCTAAGGCGGCGCAGCGGACGGACTAACCCGCGGACTGTGACGTCGTTCCACCCGTTCGAATAACTTCGCCGAACTCCGCAGGCAGGCCACACTTTACGATCTCCCGCGCGACCTGCTCGACATCGTAATCCACGCGCACGAATTCACTCCGCGTTTGGGTCTCATCGGCGGTAAGCAGAACGTAGCAGGCGCGTGGGTCGCCATCCTTCGGTCGGCCCACGCTACCGGTATTGATGAACTGAATACCGTTCACGATGCGCTGCCAGGGCTTATGAGTGTGACCGAAGCAGAGGACGTCGCCCGCACTCGCTCCAGCTGATGCCGCCATTTTCTCGAGGAACGAGTCGGCTCGGTCCGCCGTGACGTAGACAGTATTCAGTGTCTGGCTGCCGTGAAACAGCGTGATCGTCGCACCCGCGACGTGACCGCCCAGAGGCCGAATGTCGATGCGGAAGGGAAGCGATGCGAGATACGCCTTCGTTTCCGCGGTTACGTGCTGGCGGGTCCACTCATAGGAGATGTGAGAAAGCTCCTCCTCATGGGGACTCTCCGCCCTGCAGCCGCAATGTTTGTAGTCGGTGGCAACTGTAGAATCGTAATTCCCCGCGATCCCCGGGATTCGACGCTCGCGCAAAAGCGCGACGACTTCATTGGGCCAGGGCGCGTACCCTGTCAGATCCCCCAGATGATAAATCGCATCTACACCCTTGGCGTCAACGTCGCGGAGCACCGCCTCCAGTGCCGGCAGGTTGGCGTGGATATCAGAGATGAGCGCGTAGCGAATCACGCGCTGCCGCGGGATCCGCCGAGGCGCCGCTTCATCACGACGGCGGTTTCCGGACAGGCGCCACGAAACTCCGCGGACGCCTTCAATCCCTCCGGAACCGCAGCCCTCGACGTCGCCATAAATCCGAAGCGCGGAAAGTAGTTCTCGGCAGTCGTGGTGAGGAGATAAAGCTCGTCGATACCATCTTCTTCTGCCCGCTCGAGGACTTGCTCCACCAACCGGCGACCGACGCCACTGCCGCGATGAGCCGGTGCTACTACCGCCGACCGGAGAAGCGCGACCGAATCGTACTTCTCGAGGCCCACAGCGCCCTCGATTCCGTCAGCGCCTTCGGCGACGATGAAATCCGCAAAGTGATCTCGCACTCCGTCGAGCGGGAGATCGCTCGTAATGAGCAGTTGTTCGACGGCTGGCAGGTCGGACTGTCGTGCTTTTCTGATTCTCACTTCGCCTCCTTGCGGAGCCAGGGCTCCGCGCCTCCACTACAACTTAGCAGCAGTCCGGTCCGCAACACTGCATCGCGGGCTTCGTGGCACGAACAAACGCGCCCATGAACTTGCCATCGATTTGCGCAGCGAGCTCGAGCGCGCTGAGATTCGTGCCGCTGAGAAACGCGGCTGCGTCTTCAGCCTTGTAAATCCGGGTCGGCTCGATCGAAGGCTTGGCGAAGCCCGCTTCGCGCAGGAGCCTGATGAACTCCTGCTCTTCAAGCGCGCCGGCGACACAACCAATCCAAAGCTCCATGCTCGTCCTTACAGCTTCGGGTACATAGCCGCGCACGACGACATCCGACACCGCAAACCGCCCGCCGGGCTTGAGGACACGAAAGGCCTCTCGCAACACGTTCCGTTTGTCAGCGGAAAGATTGATGACGCAGTTGGAGATGATCACATCGACGGATTCATCGGGAAGCGGAATCTGTTCGATGTCTCCCTTGAGAAATTCGACGTTTTCGGCGCCCGCGCGGCGTTTGTTCTCGTTCGCGAGCGCGAGCATCTCGTCGGTCATGTCGAGTCCGTACACTTTTCCTGTCGGTCCAACTCTCTTTGCCGAGAGAAGGACATCGATCCCGCCACCCGAGCCCAGATCCAGTACGACCTCTCCAGGTCTTAGCTCGGCGAGCGCCGTCGGATTACCACAGCCGAGGGAAGCCAATATTGCCTCCGCCGGCAGCCCCGCCTTCTCGCGGTCATCGTACAGATTCGCCGTTATTGGATCCCATGTTGCCGTCGTCGCACCGCAGCAGGCACTGGTGCCACAGCAGCTGGAACTGGTGGTGCCGGCGGCCACCCGTGATGCGGCCTCGCCGTACTTCTCCTTGATGCTTTGCTTGAGATCTGAATCGAACATTGGCAAACTCCAACAAGATTTGTTGATGGATAGATCAAAAAAAATCAGGCGCAACAGGCGTCGCGCACAGTAAGCGCGCGCGGCTTGAGTCCCGCAACGAGAGTTTCGGCTTCTTCGAATGCCTCGGCATTCAGCTCGTAGTGAACCCAGCGTCCCTCTTTGCGATCGCTAACGAGCCCGGCGTCGCGCAGCACGCGAAGATGGAACGACAAACGGGACTGAGCGGCGTCCAGTGAATCCGTCAGCTCGCACACACAGCGCTCACCTTTCTGCAGCAGCTCGATGATCTGGAGCCGCGTCTCGTCGGATAGCGCGTGGAAAAGCTCAACCGAGCGTTGAGTCCTCTGATAGCTGGGCGTCGCCATGTCTGATAATATATCAACAAAAATTGTTACGTCAAGGGCGGCGGCCGGCGCAGCGCTACACCCAGCGACATCAGCGCCAGTAAAAGTGCAGCGATCGAGACGTAGAGCGGGCTTTGCGAGCCGCCAGTCGACGGAGTGCTGGTGTCATCGATTGTCGTTGCCGAGACTGGAGTCTTCGATGCAGTGTCGGGACTGGTCCAATTGACAACCTCCCCGCCCTGATACGTCTGAATGGTTGGCCAGGAGAGAGAAGTGCTCTCCTTCGGGTTCACAGCGACGAATGGAAATTCAACGAACCGCTCTTTGGGAAGAACGCCAGTCCAGACCGCACCAATGATCGCCTTTGCGCTGTCCGTAAGTACCTGGAGGTTCCAGCCGGGTACGTCACTGAACGAGACGACGCGTAAGCCCTCGGGAAAGTGCAGCTCTACTCTAATTGTCGGCACGTCGCGCTCGTTGGGCACGCGCAGCACATACTTCTCGTACGCTCCGGGCCTGGACGTCTTCGGATAAACGACGGCGTGTGCAAGCGCGACTGCGGGAACAATCATCGCCAGCAATGCCAGCATCAGCGGACTTCGCTGTGACGCGTTGCGGAGCCAACCTTCCGGTCCAGTCATTATCAAGTCCCCGTCGTAGTCGGTGAAGCATCCGCAATTGGCGGCGTCGGCACGTACGCCAGAAAACCGCCAATGATGATTACTATGGCTACCACTGCGATCTCCTGCTTGGCCGAGCGCGCCAGACGTTGGGTGGCGCCGCCGCTCTCGAGCCTGGGCAGCAGACTGAATCGGTTGTAGGCGCCGAAACCGACGAGGATCAACAGACCCACAATCTTCGCCAGCACCAGACGCCCATAATCGCCTCGGACGAGATCCGAGGGAGTGTTCAGGAAGAGCGCCGTCTGCAAGAGTCCCGAAAGAACGATCAGGATTACCGAAACGAGCGCCACCGACGATACTCGTTGTGCCTCGACCCTGACCGCGACTTCGTCGTGTCGCGCCACCCAAACGAGCCAAAGTAAACCACCAAGCCATGCGGCTCCGGCCAGCAAATGCAGGATCTTCGCTGGTATTGCGAGGAATGGGTGAAGAGCCGCGGGATGACCCACTGCACCGCTCACGATCAGGCAACCGATGCCCAGGCCGAGTGCAATGTGCCGATGCTTTGCCAGCGCAATCGCCCAGAGTGCGAGCGCCGCGAATGCTATGCGCAGCAGCTCCACTCGGCCCAGGGTGGATCCGAGCATCGACGAGAGAAAGCTTCCGGTGAGCCCGGTGGAGGAAGCATGCTCGAGCCATGCGATCGCATGAACCATCAGCAGCAAGGTCCCGACGCCGATTAGCGTAGTTACTACTGCTCCCGGGATTAGAGCGCGTCGCTCGCCAGCTGTGACTCCAAAGAAAAGAATTCCTACTCCCGCCATGAACGCGCCGAGCCCTACACCGCGAAAGAGCGACGCGAAGATCGGAATCGGTTTCTCCTCGGGCTCTGCTGCGGCGGGAGCGGTCACTCCACTCGCTGAGTTCCTCATACTTTCGCCCGCCGGCACTGGCGTACTCGACGCTGTCGCTGCGCCACCCGCGACATCGAAAGCAAAGTTTCCGCTGACGGGATGCCCGTCCGCTGACAGCACACGCCACACGACGCGACACGATCCGGCGAGCTGAGCGCCCACGGGACCGGTCAGAACGTGCACATCGTGCGGATCGTTGGCGATTTTCAGCTGCACACTGTCGCCCCGCGCGCACACAACCGCGATCTGACTCAGCGAAGGCACGACTTGCTCGCTGAAGACCAGTCGGATTACCTCAGGCGATTTGTCGAGCAGGCTGTTCGCTGCCGGTGTCGATCGCAGAAGAGTCGCGTGCGCCAAAGCGGCGCGCGGTGTCGCGAGACCGATAATGCAAAAGGCAATCGCCGCCACTCTCAGCAAGTGACGGCGATTCGATTTCAGAGTGACTAACGCGGCGACCAGCGGAGTCCGGCGTAGAAGGAGCGGCCGTCTGCAGGCTCGAAGAACTTGCCCGCTGCATTGTCCACCTGCACCGACTGCGAGAAGTTGCGGTTGGTGAGATTCTGACCGGCCGCAAACACCGTCATACCGTAAGAAGTTGACCATTCGGCGCGCAGTGACAAGTTGGTCCAGCCGTTGTTTTCGATAGTGTTTTGACTGTCGACAAAATACGCCTGTGGAATCCACTCGACACTCGGTGTCAGTGAGAATCCCGAGGGATGACTGTACCTGATCTCGGTCGCCAGAACCTGGCCAGGCGCGCCGGGAATGTCGTTCCCCTTGTAGTTGGGATCTTCGACGTAGGTGTAGCGAGCAAGTGTGTACGAGGTGCGGAGCGACAAATGATCCGCAATATCGCCGCGCACGAAAACAGCGCCGGGAAGCTGATAAGTAAGGCCGGCTTCCAGACCCGAATGTCGTGTCTTCGGCGCATTGCGATACGTCGGTACCGTGAATGGCGCGCCCGGGAATGGCTGGACGTTGATGTTCAGAATTTCGTTCTTCAGCTCGACGTCGTACGCCGATACATCCCAAGTGAGGCCGACCTTTCTGCCGCGAGCGCCAAGCTCATACTGCCAGGCGCTCTGACCATCGAGATCGATGTAGCCGGGAACGGTCAGGCTATTCAACTCCAGCAGAAGCGGCGGCTCGTAGCTGCGACTAGCGTTGCCGAAGATCTGGGAATTCCCAGACCGCAGCGAATAGATGAACCCGACCTTTGGGCTCACCGGACTGTAAGTGCGCTCGTCCGACTGATCCCCGTTCGACAGAAAGTTGTCTCTGGTCTGACGACTCGCCCGCTCCGCGCGCAGGCCGAGCACCGCCGAGAACTGCGGCGTGAGCGAAAGGACGTTCTCGGCGTACAGCGCGACGGTCTTGGCATGATCGTGCTGGTCCTTCGTCAATGCTCCGTGCTCGCCCTGATTGTTCACGTACTGCCTGTTGAGCAGTGACTCGTAAGCGGGCTGAAATCCCAGCGTGAACCGGTTGTCCAGCAAGCCCAGGGCATGTGTGTTCTCGTACCGCATCTCGGCGCCGTAGTCGTGACTGATCTGCGAGATCACCTCGAAAATCGGGTGATCGATGTCCCGGTACTGCATGTACGGACTTATCTCGAGGCGCTGATTCGCCGACAGTTGCGCGCGCACCTGCATGCCGACGTGATGCAGGTTGTAATCGCGCCCCCACCGGTTTGTAACATTATTGGGATCGGCCATGCGCGGGTTTGTCTCGAAGTCCGTTCGGTTCAACGATCCCGGCAGCTCTTCTTTCACGTGCGCGAAGAAGTAGAACACGCGCGCATCGGTGCTCTCGGCCAGACGATAACCCGCGTGAAGATTTACCCGGTCGCGCTGCTGGGCCGCCCAATTCCGATATCCGTCGAGCGAAGTCCGACCGTAACTGGCGTAGTAATCAGCCGCCCCACGCGCAGCTCCTGATTCAAGCTGTGTCTTGTAGAAACCGAAGCTCCCGCCCTGACCGAAAAACGATACGGGACTCGAGCTATAGCCGGTCTTCGTGTCGAGATTGATCGCACCGCCGAGCGTCGACCCTCCGTAACGAAGTGCGTTCCCGCCTTTATAGACCTCGATCGACTCGGTGGTAAGCATCTCCAGCGACTCGAAATCGGTAAAGCCGTCCGCATTGCGATAAGGCATTCCGTTCACGAGCAGATTCACGCCGCGCGCATGGAAGTTGTTGCGCAGCCCCGACCCGCGAATCGATATCTGGCTTTCGTCAGCCGCACCGAATCTCGGCTGCACATACACGCCGGGAACGAACTGAAGAACATCTTTCAGGTTCGCCTGCCTGGTGGCGCGAATCTGTGGCGCTTCCACCATCGCTACCCCGCCGGGAACCTGCGCCAGCTGCTCGCGTCGCTCCGCGAGATCACCACGCGATCCGATGACCGTCACCTTCGCCAGCGTGGCCACCTTCGCGTCGAGGCTGATGCTGAGATCGGCGGCAGCGCCCGATGCGACCACGACCGAATCGATATGCTCGACGTAGCCTGACCGACGGACGTGGATGATGTGGGTACCGACGGAGATATCAGCGACGCGAAATTTGCCGTCGACATCGGTCTGGGCGACTGGAGCCGCGTCGTCGACCGAAATGAAAGCGCCGACAATCGGCGAGCTGCTCGATGTAACCCTTCCGGTCAGCTCTCCAGTGGATTGAGCCTTGACCAGGCGGGGATTCGATATGAGCGCAAGCGCCACGATGCTGATCGCGGACGCCATGCGTTTGAAAAACCCTGAATGGGACATGCTTCCTCTTGCCCTGAGTGGCGGGCGCGTCGTGGCATTTGCCGCGAATGTCGACCCGCTGGTGGATGGAGCTGGGCCGCGCAGCCGAATCGGCTAGGCGCGAGAGGAAGAGCTGGGTGGGCCGTTAGAGAAAGGAAGGAGCCGCTCTGTCGCGACCGAAGGCGACACGTAACTGAAGACTGCCGGATCGCGCTCGGCTGAAATGGATGCGAAAGACTCTGTGGGAACGACGAGTGCGACGAACACCTTGCCGGTGCTGTTGCAGTCGCCGAGGCAGCTGCACTGTCTGGATTGACTGTCCTTGCTCTGCTGCTGTGATTGCCCCGATAGAGCGTGCGAGGCTGGACCGTGCGCGTGGGTGCCCTGATGACCGGCTGTCGAATGCGGGTTGATCGCCAAACCGCCGTGCATGACGCACGTGTGCAGTTGTGCCGGCTCTGCCAGACAGATGGCAAGCCAGACTCCGATAAGCCCGGTCAGGGTCCTGGAAAACCAGTTTCGACGCACGGCTCGAATATAGACGGGAAAACCCTCATGACCCAGTACCGGCACGGTGGGCGGCAGCTAGGACGCGGTATCCGGATGGGCGCGCGCAATTTTTCCCAACGCGGCGATCAACTGCGGCTGATCTTCGGGGAGCCACTCGATCAGCCAACGAAGCGTGTGCCGGAACCATTCAGCGTCGACTGACCCCCGCTCAGCGCTTCGAGCTTGCTCTGCTTTAAGCTCTGCCTCGAGCTGTTTGAGGAGGGGCCGAGCGTCCTCCCCGGACCCTGTCTTCATCCCGGCTCTTTGGCTCTTACGAATGAGCGTGAGCGCGCCATCGAACGCTGCGTCCAGCTCGGCCTCTTTGGTCATGTCGCCGATTTCGTTGCAGATTTGTGGAAACGCGCGTGTAAGTAAGTGACTACTTGCATCGCTATCCAGCCTTTCGTAATATCCCCGCCATGAACCGTCGAGACGAAATTCTTAACGCCGCCGCGGGCGTCTTTGCTCAGCATGGGTTCCGCGGCTCAACTACACGCCGCATCGCCGATGCCGCCGGCGTCAACGAGATCACGATCTTCCGCCAGTTCGGATCCAAGGAAGCGCTGATGCGTGAGGCGATGCAGCACATGACGCAATCGGCTGGCCTGGCGGCGCTTCCGGAAGTTGCCGTCGATCCGGAAAACGAGCTTACGACGTGGAGCGAGAGCTTCATTCAACACCTGAGACTTCGCAACTCAATTATCCGTAAGACCATGAGCGAGATCGAGGAACGACCGGAGATGAGCGAATGCGCCAGCTGTGTACCGCGCCAGGCATCGAACGATCTCTGTCTATACCTCACCGATCTGAAGCGGCAGGGGCTGGCGATGGAAGACTTCGACCCGAAATCAGCGGCCGCGATGCTCATGGGGGCGATCTTCGCCGATGCCATGGGGCGTGACATGATGCCCGATGTCTATCCACAGCCGGCCGGAAGTGCGGCGCACATGTACAGCCGACTTCTCTTGCGAGCGATCGGTGTCGAAATAGGCCCGGCTAAAGCGACGAATAAACAGAACAAGCGACCAAAACAACTTTCAGCCTGAAAAGTGTTCTCTACACAAACCCAGTACCGGATCCGCGGATTCGGTCGAATCCTTGAATCGTCCCTGATTCTGGCGTTGGCCCTGGCACCAGCGGGTGTCGGCGCACAGGGTGTTCCATCCGCACCAACGGTTCCGATTACGGGAAGAGCGCCGCGGACGCTCACCCTCGATGAAGCCGTTCATATCGCCGAGTCGCACAGCGAGGCAATTCGGATTGCCCGCGCTGGAGTCGATCGTGCTCACGGAAGGCAGTATCAGGCGCGCAGCCAGTATTTGCCGCAGATCAACGCCGGTCTGTCGTACACCCGCACCCTGGCGTCCCAGTTCGAGAGTCTCGGCAGCGGGGCACCGGTTGACACCACTAAACCCGTGCCGCCGCCGGGTCCATGCGATCAGTATTTGCGCGATGAAACAGCCACTACCGACGAGCGTCTTGCCGGACTCGAGGATGCGAATCGCTGCGCGCTGGGCGGAAATCCGTTTTCATCGTTCGGCAGTCTCGGTTTTGGCGCGCAGAATCAGTACAATCTCGGCCTGAGCTTCTCGCAGAATCTGTTTGCCGGCGGTCGGATCGTCGCGCAGAATCGCGCCGCGAACGCGGTAAGACGCTTCGCCGACATCGAGCTCACCGCGCAGCGGGCGCAGCTTCAGCTCGACGTGACGGAAGCATACTTCGATGCGGCGCTTGGGGATCGCCTCGTTGCGCTGGCTGAATCTTCGTCAGTGCAAACGGAGACCGTCCTTCGACAGACCCAGCTCGCGCGTTCCGTCGGCAATGTCTCCGAGTTCGAGCTTCTCCGCGCTCAGGTAACCAACGCGAATCAGCGCCCGATCGTGATTGCCAGGCAGGCTCAACGCGAAGTCGCGTATTTACGGCTGAAGCAGCTCCTCAATTTTCCGCTCGAAGCGCCGCTCCAGTTGACGACAGTTGTCGACGATACGGT
>Ga0207706_10001003_pt1 | contig 28765 bp, 24 predicted proteins | sample KBSC53metaG_FD_184318 | JGI IMG/M metagenome (GOLD analysis project Ga0207706, IMG submission 184318) | Corn rhizosphere microbial communities from Kellogg Biological Station, Michigan, USA - KBS C5-3 metaG (SPAdes) (version 2) | ecosystem: Host-associated > Plants > Roots > Rhizosphere > Soil ... | reverse complement strand
GGGCGCCGCCGTTCAGGATGTTCATCATCGGAGTGGGCAGGATATTGGCGCCCGCTCCGCCTAGATAGCGATAGAGCGGCAAGCTAAACGCAGCCGCGGAAGCTCGCGCTGCCGCCATCGAAACCGCCAGGATGGCATTGGCACCCAGCCTGCCCTTGTTCTCGGTGCCATCGAGCTCAATCATCTTTTGATCGATGGCGCGCTGGTCGGCGGCGTCGAGGTTGGCCAGGGCGTCGGAGATTTCGCGGTTCACATTTTCTACCGCCTTCCGTACGCCTTTGCCCTGGTAGCGCTGCTTGTCGCCGTCGCGCAACTCGACCGCCTCGTGCTCGCCGGTGGAGGCTCCGCTGGGGACGGCTGCGCGTCCCCTGGTTCCGTCCGCCAGGGTGACTTCCGCCTCGACCGTGGGGTTGCCGCGGGAATCGAGAATCTCGCGCGCCTGAATTTCCTGAATCTGCCTGATGACGTCCATGATTACTGGTGTGCCTCGTTCTTTCTGTGTGGGTGAGACTGGAAATTATATCGGTTTTTCCAGTGTGGCGCGGGCGCCCTCGCCCGCGAGACGGCCGAAGCCGGCAAAAACATTGTGCGTGCCACGATCTGCGTGTCCGTTTTCTTCCGCTTTAGCTGAGTGCGACCTTCACGCGGGCGAGTCGCCCGCGACCACACCATCTCATATCCCGTGTCTATGCTGGTTCCTCGAGTTTTTCACAGGCTGGCGTCCGCCACTTCTGCTCTAGAGTCGATGCAGGATGTTGGATCGCACGGAAACTCTTGTTGTCGGCGCGCGGGCGCCGGAATTTCTGTTGTCGGCCGCAAATCGCGACGGGATTCTCTCCCTTTCCGGTTTTCTGTCGCGGGGAACGCTGATCGTGGAATTCCTGCGCGGCACCTGGTGACCGAATTGCGTAAAACGCATGGCTCAGTTGGAGCCGATGAAAACCGAAATCGAGCAGGCGGGAGCGCACCTGGTGTACATCGCGGCAGAAATGGGCGAGGGCGTGTGGAAGCCGGCCAAGTTTCTGCAATCGCATCCCGTGGCGTATCCCTTTCTGCTGGATGAGGACCGGTCGGTGACCAAAGCTTACGGGCTGTATCACCGGCTGGGCGTGGACGCAATCAATATCGCGCACCCGGCGTCGCTGGTCATCGAGCGCGACCGCAGGGTGGAGTACATCTATCGCGGAGACAGTCAGACCGACCGGGCGCCGTTTGACCAGGTGCTGGCGGCAGTGAAGAAGCTATCGGTGTCCGGTTGATGGATTTTTACGGCCGGCTGGGCACATTTGCAGCGGAAACTCAGGAGGCGGAATGAAGAAGATACTCGCAGTGCTCGGTGTGATATGTCTGGCGGTCGCGGCTGGGGCGCAAAGCAACATGGCTCTACCCGCGGGCACGGCCTTCAAAGTCAAACTGGAAAACACGCTGTCAACTTTCTCCAGCAAGGAAGGCGATGCTTTCTCCGGGCGCGTGGTGGATGCGGTGATGCGCGACGGCAAGACCGTGATTCCCGTCGGCTCCACGGTGCAGGGGCGGGTCACCAAAGTCAACGAACCACGGCGCATTGCGGGCAAGCCGACCATCGGAATTTTTCCCGAGGCGGTGGTGCTGCCCAACGGCGAGCGCTACATGCTGAACGCCACCATGGTGGACACCAGTCTGCGCAACGGAACCGATGTCAACACCGAAGGCCAGTTCAAGGGTGATGGCCACGATGGCAAGGACCTGACCGAGATCGGTTTCGGCACCGGCGGCGGAATGCTGATCGGCGGCCTGGCCGGCGGGGGCAAAGGCCTGCTGATCGGCGGAGCAGTGGGCGCGACTCTCACGGTGGCGCATTGGCTGGGCAAGAAACGCTCCGCGGTGTTGCCCTCAGGCACGGAGTTAATGATGGAGTTGAGCCGTCCGCTGGCGATGACGGCGGAGACCGGCGGTCAGTAGGCGCCGTTCCGCGCGGCGCGGGTGAGGTTTTGATTCTGAATTCTTTGCGTTCTTTGCGGCTTTCTTTGCGAACTTTGCGGTTCAAGATTTTTGTCTGATTGCAGTCAAAGTCAGACCCTTTAACCGCAAAGGGCGCAAAGAACTGGCGCGAAGGACGCAAAGAAAGGCCACGCAGAAGCTGGTCAGCCCCCATCGCAGATTCCCCAAACCCAAAAGCAACTTCAAAGGCGTCGGACATCCGTGTCAGACCCACAGCCAAATTATTATTGCTGCGCGATCAGATCTTCTTCGCTGAGGAGCGGGAGTTCGATCCACCCTTCCAGGGGAAGCGCGTCTGCGGGCAAGCCGTTTTGCCACAGGCTGAAGCGCATGCGCAGCCGGGTGGCGACTGGAACCATCGGTGTGCCGTTCCCACTCTCCGTTGCCGAGGTCACGGGAGTGGCCAGCAACCACTCCAAGGGGACCTTGAATTCAAAATTCCGGAACAGCGCGACGGTGACCTGATCACGGGCCAGGTCAGAAGCCGCAAGCGGCGCGTCGGAGTCGGGAACGCTGAGCTTCCAATTCCGGATCCTGCGCTGTTCTACTGCGGCGTCGAGACGCAGGGCGCGGCGCGGCCGCTGGCCTTGGTCCGCCCAGGACTCCAGGTTGACCACCAGTTCGAAATCTGCTTCCGGGACCTTATTCTCGGTAAAATCCAGGCGCCCGTAAATGTAGATGTTGTCGATTCCCGCATGCACGGCGTCGAGCAAGAATTGTTTGCCGTGCATGGCGCCGGCGCGCCGGTCGGCGGTGTACACAGCGGCCCCCATCCATTCGAAGTAGCGCACCATGTCGCCCGTGATCCGGGGATGGATATAGGCCGTCTGCGGCACCACGGCGGGCCGTTCCCCGCCGACGAGGATAGGCTGCGACAAATAGTCCGGCGGGCGGCTGCCCAGCAACTGGTAAATGTTCGAAAGGTGTTTGCGGTAGAGTTCGTCGAATTCGCGGTCGTTGGCGGAATGATGCTCCGGGCCATACCACCAGTTCCAGTCGCTGCCTTCGGCGATCAGAATTTCTTCGAAGGCGAGTTTCCGCTGCTCTTCGCCGGCCTCGGGAGCGGCCTGGGCATAGAAGTTGCGGGCGTGGTAGAGATAGTCCCAGGAGCGGTTGTCTTCCGGCGCGCCAATCCAGACGTTGAAGTTGGCGTGAATCCAGGAGCCCGGAACCAGCGACTTGAGCCGGGGAAACTGCTGGTGGCGCTGAATGGCCTCGGAAACCGTGGTGGCCTCGACACCATCCTCACGCTGCAGGGCGTCATAGAACCGGCGCAGGAATTCCCTGCCGGACTGAGGATAATATTCCCACGCATTTTCGCCATCCAGGATTATAGGCACGACAGCATCATGCCCATTATTTAAAAGTGGATACGCCGCTTGTTTAATGTTGTTCATGAGGTGATGAGCGGCGTCTTGAGGCGTCATCCCGGAATAGACAAATCCGATCAAATCCGAAAGGGTGTGATCACGGAAGATCAGGTTCATCGCGGTCTGCTCATTCTCGAAGCGATGGATGGTGTACAGCTTCTCGGCCAGGTCGCCGGACAGATGACCATGCGCGTCGCGCCCGAAGGAAACACCCAGGCTTCGCCCCAATACCTCTTCGTCGGTGGCCATCCACTTCACGCCCAGACCCTGCGCGATACCCAGGACTTCTTCCGAGACACTGCCCTCGGACGGCCAAACGCCCTGGGGGCGCACCCCGAAGACCTGCTCATGCAGATTCAGTCCACGCTGTAATTGCTCGCGAGCGTCGTCAGGATGGCGAAAGCGATTCTGGGGCAGCGGCAGGCCGGGGGTTGAAACCGCGCCCATGTTGGTATCGCAGACCAGAGGCAGAATCGGGTGATAGAACGCGGAGGTGGAAATCTCTATCCGCCCGTGCTGCGCGGCTTCGGCGTGCGCGGGCAAGACCTTGGCCAGCAGTTCGCGTTGGCGGGCCATCACGAAGCGCTGATCATCAAGAGAGTAGCCGCGGCCTTTTTGAATGAGGCCGGCGATTTCGGGATCGTCCAGAAAGTATTCATCGAACCAGGCGATTTGCGAGAGCACCTGCAGGTCAGTAAAGTCCTGTGGAGAGAAATATTTTTCGGCGCCTTCGGGTGTGCCGCCGGCGTTGCGAAAGTCGTCCCACAGCTCCCGGTAGCGCGGATAACGTCCAATCAGATTTGCCGGGTTGGCCTGGAAGAGATACTGCAAAGCGAAATGACGTTCGTCAGAGGTGAGATCTCTGGCCGGCCTGGCCGCAACCTCGAGGAACGGATCGCGAGCGGCGCCGGTCACATAGTCCTGTATCTGGGTGATCAACGAGGGGACAAGATTAAACGTTTGGTGAACGCTGGGGAACTCGTCGAGCAACTTGACCATGCCGTAGTAATCCTTGAGCGCGTGCAGCCGCACCCAGGGCAGCCGGTATTGGCCGGTGACCAGGTCCTTGTAAAACGGCTGATGCTGGTGCCACAGAACTACGACGCGCAGAACGGGCATGAGCGTGAGTTTTCCAAGCTTAGAAGTCTAGCAGGACGGTCGCCGCCTACGCGATGTTACCAAAGCGAGGGGCGCCTCTTCGCCATTTGCGGCTTTTGCGGCAAAAAGCTTTTGACCGCGAAGTTCGCAAAGACGCCCGCAAAGTACGCAAAGGTGAGGCATTCTCCACCCAAACTCCGGTACACTGTGAGAGCACTACTGTGAATGATGAACAAAGAAACCACATCCACGTTAGCGCCGCCCGCGCCCGGTGAGACCAGCCTGCTGACCGAGCAGGACCTCCATCTCTTCAATGAAGGCACGCACTACCGGATTTACGACAAGCTGGGCGCTCACATCACCATGGCCGGGGGAAAGGCGGGCACTTACTTTGGAGTCTGGGCGCCGAACGCCAGCTCGGTTTGCGTGGTCGGCGACTTTAATGGCTGGAGCACGCAATCGCATCCCCTGCGGGCGCGTGCCAGTTCCGGCATCTGGGAAGGCTTTGTGCCCGGTGTCGGCAAGGGTGCGCTGTACAAGTACCACATCGTTTCCCACAATCAGGGACATGTGGGCGAGAAAGCCGATCCGTTTGGCGTTCTTCACGAAAAACCTCCGCGCACCGCCTCGGTCGTCTGGGACCTGGAATACCAGTGGGCCGATAAGCAGTGGATGGAAACCCGGGCCAAGCGGGATTCGCTGCAGGCCCCGATTTCCGTTTACGAGGTGCATCTGGGTTCGTGGATGCGGGTCCCGGAAGAGGGCGACCGGCCGCTGACTTATCGCGAAACCGCGCCGCGCCTAGCGGAATACGTCAAGCGAATGAATTTTACCCACGTGGAATTGATGCCCATCATGGAGCATCCTTTTTACGGTTCATGGGGCTACCAGACCACGGGATATTTTGCGCCCACTTCGCGCTACGGCACACCCCAGGATTTCATGTACCTGGTGGACTATTTGCACCAGCAAGGGATCGGCGTGATTCTGGACTGGGTGCCGTCGCACTTCCCTACCGACGCGCACGGGCTGGCTTACTTTGACGGCACACATCTGTTCGAGCACGCCGATGCGCGCAAGGGCTTTCATCCTGACTGGAAGACCTTCATCTTCAACTATGGCCGCAATGAGGTGCGCAGCTTCCTGATGGCCAGCGGACTGTTCTGGCTGGACAAGTATCACATCGACGGCCTGCGCGTGGATGCGGTCGCTTCCATGCTCTACCTCGACTATTCGCGCCAGGCGGGAGAGTGGATTCCCAACAAGTTCGGAGGACGCGAAAACCTGGAAGCCATCGATTTTCTGCGCCAGTTCAACACTGAGGCCTACAAGGAGTACCCGGGCATTCAGACTATCGCGGAAGAATCCACGGCGTGGCCGATGGTGTCGCGGCCCATTTACGTCGGCGGGCTCGGCTTCGGCATGAAGTGGGACATGGGCTGGATGCATGACACGCTGGCCTATTTCTCCCAAGACCCAATTCATCGCCGCTACCATCACAACCAGCTGACCTTCCGCATGCTGTACGGGTTCACCGAGAATTTCGTTCTGCCGTTATCGCACGATGAGGTAGTCCACGGCAAAGGATCGCTCATCGGCAAAATGCCAGGAGACGAGTGGCAGAAGTTCGCGAATCTGCGCCTGCTATTCGGTTACATGTACGCCCAGCCGGGCAAGAAGATGCTGTTCATGGGCTGCGAATTCGGTCAGGTGCGGGAGTGGGCGCACGATATGAGCCTGGAATGGCACGTGCTGCAGTATCCGGTGCACAAGGGGGTGCAGAACTGGGTGGCGCAGCTGAACCAGGTTTATCGGGAGCAGCCCGCGCTGCACCAGCTCGATACTGATGCGGCCGGTTTCGAATGGGTGGACTGCAATGACACAGCCGCCAGCATTATTTCCCTTTTGCGCAAGAGCCGGTCGCCGGCTGATGAAATTCTGATTGTCTGTAATTTCACTCCGGTGCCGCGCTACGGCTACCGTGTCGGCGTGCCCTCGGGCGGATTCTGGCGTGAGCTGCTGAATAGCGACGCCCAGGAGTACGGTGGAAGCGGCATGGGGAACCTGGGAGGCGTGCACGCGGAGGCGCAGCCCACGCACGGCCGTCCCTTTTCGCTGAGCCTGACTCTGCCTCCGCTCTGTGCCCTCTTCCTCAAACCCGAATAGGCGCAGCCGAAAACCATCCCTTGTCATCGTGAGCGGAACAAGATGTTTCGCTCGCGAAACATCCTGTGGAGTCGAAGGATCCCCATAAGCTGATGAGTCCCCGGCCAGGTAGTGGTCCCTCGACTTGCTCTCACCGCGCCAGCGCGGTTCGAGACTGCGCTCGGGATGACTCGCTTTCTCCGGGGATGCCAACCCGGGTACATGCGAGGGGGTGCTCTTCCTCATACTACCGGCTATCCGTCAATTCTCCGTGCTATGCTCGGCTTTGCTCGTTGAGTCAGTCCCATGCGGATTCTGACCCGCTACATCCTGCGCGAGGTGATCTCGCACGCCGCCATCGGCGTTGCGGTGTTCACGTTTGTGTTGTTCACGCGGGACCTGGGACACATTCTCGACCTGGTGGTGCGCAACAGCGCGCCTTTGCCCAGCGTGCTTGAAATCTTCCTCTACACCCTTCCGGTGGCTTTTACCTACACCATTCCCATGGGTGTGCTGGTGGGAATTCTGATCGGACTCAGCCGCCTGGCCGCGGACAGCGAGATTACCGCCATGCGGGCCAGCGGCATCGGGGTGTGGACCTTTCTGCGAGTGGTTTCCATTTTTGCCGTGACTGCGTGGGCCCTGGCAATGTTCAACGCGGTGTATCTCGCGCCCGCCTCGCAAGCCGCCCTGGGCAGGCTGGAGGACCGGCTCAAGAGCTCGCAGGCGTCATTCGAGATCCAGCCGCGAGTTTTCTACGAGGGCTTTCCCAAGCTTGTGCTTTACGTGCAGGACGTGAAAGCCGCGCAGGGCGCCGCCATCTGGAGGGGCGTTTTCATCGCGGACATCAGCAACCCGGCCTCGCCGCGCATTACCCTGGCCCGGCAAGGCATCCTGGTCAGCGAAGGGCCGCAGATGCTGCACCTGCACCTGACCAACGGGTCCACGCATGAGACCGATCCTGCTTCTGCCGACCACTACCAGATTTCGACTTTCGATCAGACCGATGTGCCGATACCAGTTCCCCAGACCGACAGTCGCGATCAGGAACCGGTGCCGGCTGCGCAGATGGGAACGTGGCAGCTGCGCGACCAGGCGCGCAAGGTGAAGAAGTATGTGGCTCCCTGGTATCTCATCGAATTCCACCGCCGCTTTGCACTGCCGACATCGTGCCTGGTACTGGCGCTGGTGGGAATTCCTCTGGGGCTGTCGGCCAAGAAGGGCGGCAAGTCGGCGGGATTTGTTCTCACCATTCTGCTGGTGTTCGCCTATTACTCGGTCACGCTGATTGGCGTCTCGCTGGCCCGCCAGGGCAAGGTGCCGCCTGCACTGGGGGCATGGCTGGCCAACATCGTCTTCTTTCTGGGCGGCGCCTTTCTGTTGTGGCGGGCGGAACGCCGGCCCCTGGAGATCGGCCACTTCCGCGCCCGCTGGAATCCGTTGAAGACCAGGCTGGTTCAAGGGACGAGGAACATGTTCCGATTCAACCGGCCCGAGGACGCATTCCAGCGCGCGGTCAGCCGCCGCCGCGTTTTCAGCGCCAGCTTCCCCATGATCCTGGACGACTATGTGCTGCGGGATTTCCTGCTCTACCTGACCATGATCCTGGCGTCGTTCCTCATGCTGTTGCAGGTGTTCACGCTTTTTGAGTTGCTGGGAGACATCCTGCGCAACCGTATTTCGCCGCTGGTGGTGGGAGAGTACCTGCTCAATGTTGCTCCCTTTTTTCTCTACAACGTGCTGCACCTGAGCATTCTGCTGGCGGTGCTGATCACGCTGGGCCTGATGCAGAGGTCCAACGAGATCACCGCCATCAAGGCCACCGGCATCAGTATCTACCGCGTGATCGTGCCCATCCTGGTGGTGTCCACGATGCTGGCGGCGGGGCTGTTCTTCTTCGATCAGTTCTATCTTCCCCACGCCAACAAGCGGCAGGACGCGTTGCGCAACCTGATCAAGGGCAAGCCGGCGCAGACTTATCTGAATCCCGATCGCAAGTGGATTTTCGGACAGCATTCGACCATCTACTACTACCAGTTTTTTGATTCCGACCGCGACCAGTTCGGCAATCTCTCTGTGTTCCAATTCGATCCGGCAACCTTTCAGTTGACCGACCGGGTTTACGCCGACCAGGCGCACTGGGAAGAGCGCCTGCAGCGCTGGGTTTGCACCCAGGGTTGGGAACGTAGCGTACATGGGTCCGCCATTGTCGATTACCGCACTTTTGATGTGGCCACGTTTGCCACGATCAGCGAGCCTCCGGCGTACTTCAAGAAGGAAGTACGGCAGTCGTCCGAGATGAATTCCGAAGACTTGCGGCGCTACATTCGCGACCTGCAACAAAGCGGCTTCGACGTGGTGCGGCTGCGGGTGCAGTTGCAGGAGAAATTTGCCTTTCCCCTTAACTCCCTCATCATGGCAGTGCTGGCCATTCCCTTCGCGCTGGCGGCGGGCAAGCGCGGCGCGGTGGCGGGCGTCGCTACGGCGGTGGGCATCGGGTTGCTGTACATCATGGTGTCACGGCTGTCGGAGTCGATGGGAAACGTCAGCCAGCTGCCGCCGTTTCTGGCGGCGTGGGCGCCTGCGTTTTTGTTTGGGTTGGCAGGCGGCTACCTGATTCTCAAAGTGCCAACGTAGATTGCGGTCCTCGTAGCGCCGGCGTCATGATGGCTGTGTCGGGGGCGTCTCGGCCGCGAGGCGGAGGGCGAGACGCCCTCCGGACAGCCGGCGGGACGCCGGCGCTACTTTTAAAGCTCAGCGTGTAAACTGTGGGGCGCAACTAACTCCACGTAACTGGGGAATGCTTCATGTCACGACTCTTCCACCCGGCGGCCTTCTCATACTTTCTCTTCGTAATCGTGCTCTGTTGCGGTCTATGGCCTGGTGCAGCCGGCGCCGAGGTGGCCACCAAGGCAACTCGAACCGCTGCTCCGGTGCCGCTCGATGCCGCGCCTCCCTCCTATCCGGAAGTGCAGTCCGACGGGACTGCAGTGTTTCGACTGGCCATGCCGAACGCCGCGAAAGTGGAGCTGCATCTGGAAGGTGTGAAAGATCCGTTTCCGATGAGCAAGGGACCCGAGGGCTCCTGGAGCACCAGCGTGCCTAAGCTGGCTCCGCAGTACTACAGCTACAGCTTCGACGTGGATGGCACCGAGGTGCTCGATCCACACAACGTTTCGATCAAGACCAGTTTCTTCAGCAACCAGAATATTTTTCTGGTGTCCGGCCAGCCACCCAGGTCATGGGAGCCGGCGAACGTGCCTCACGGGGTAGTTCATCATCACTACTACCATTCGAATATTGTCGGCATCAACAGCGAGTATTACGTGTACACTCCGCCCGGCTTCGATCCCGGCAGCAAGCAGAAATATCCTGTGCTCTACCTGCTTCACGGATACAGCGACGATCCCAGCGCGTGGACCGGCATGGGCAAGGCGAACGTGATTCTGGATAACCTGATCGCGCAGGGGAAGGCCAGGGCGATGATCGTGATCATGCCGCTGGGGTACGGGACCATGGAAGTGATCACGCGAGGATGGAGCGCATGGAAAGATCCCGAACTGGTGCATCGCAACTACTCGCGGTTCTCGGACGCACTTTTTCAGGAAGTCATGCCGCTGGTGAAGAAGCAATATCCGCTTTCAGATACACGTGAGGAGCGTGCGGTGGCCGGGTTGTCGATGGGCGGCGCGGAAAGCCTGCTGGTGGGGCTCAATCATCTCGACGACTTTGCTTACATAGGCGGCTTCAGCTCCGCCCCCCTGGGCGGGCAGAACGGTTTCGAATCGTCTTTCCCGGGAATCACCGCGCCGTCAGCGTCCGACATCAATGCGAAGCTGCGGGTGCTGTGGGTGGCATGTGGAACCGAAGACGGCCTGTTCGAGGGCAATCAGGAGTTTATCGCCTGGTTGAAAGAGAAAGGCCTGAAACCGACGGCAATCCAAACCCCAGGCATGCACGTCTGGATGGTGTGGCGTGACAATCTGACTAATTTCGCGCCGTTGCTCTTTCGGTCGCACTAAGAAGCCTCTGCCATCCCGGCCGGAGCGCAGTGCAGCAAGCGCCGTGGAGGGATGACAGATTCATGGAAAATCGACGACGCCAAAGAATTTGGAACCCGCCCTACTCCGCCGCCAGTGCCGAGGGCTGACCGCCGTCGATGGTGATGGGCTGGCCCACGCGGCCCAGCGTGCCCTTGGTCGAATCGAAGGTATAAATCGAGAGCGAGGAAGCTCCCAGCTCGGCTACATACAAATAGTCTTTGGTGCCGCCGGTCGTGGCGTCGATAGTAGTGCCTACGCGAATCGCCGCCCAGACCGGATTGGAGGCGGTCGAGATCGTGGCCTGGGAATTGGCGGTCAGGACGCCAGTTCCGGCGGCGACCTTATATTCCGAAACCTGGTTGGAAAGCCGGTCAACGACAAAGAGGAATTTTCCCGAGGGCGCGACCACAATGTTCGTCGGTCCCAGTCCGGCCGGAAAGGGCGAGCCTGTGATGGGGGCGAGAATGCCGTCCGGAGCGTTGGGATCATTGCAGCTGGTGACAATCTGATTGCAGATTGCGAAACCTGACACCGTGCTTGTGTTGGCCACATACAGAAAGCCGCCGTTCGGAGAAATAGCCATGGCGGAAGGCGAGGTACCAACCGGCACCACCGGTCCGCGGGTCAGCACGCCGGAAGCATCCACCGAGTAGGTGGTGACCGTGTTGTCGTACTGATCGGATACATACAAGAACTTTCCATCGGGCGTGACAGCCACGCCGGAAGGACCGGTGCCGCTGGGAGCTAATGGCGCGGACGAGCGAAAAGGGGAACCGGGCACCTCGGTAAGAGTCGCATTGTTGATCGCAAATACCGAGATGGTGCCGGAGGTGGGATCGCACTGCAGGCCCTGATTCGCCACGAACAGGAAATGGCCTCCGGAATCGATGGCCATCGCCAGGGGAATGAATCCGGCGGTCGAACTCCCGCTGGAGGCTGTCAGTGTCCCGTCTGAACCCACGGTGTACGCCGTTATGGTTCCGGGGCTGGGTAGGGTGCAAGCGGGACTGTTTGGCGGGATAGAAGAGTTGCTGTTGGCCACGAACAAAGCCGTGCCCGAAGGCGCCAAGATCATGGCGGAAGGCACGCTGCCCGCGGCAACACTCTTGCCATTCGCGGTGAGGGTGCCGGCCGTCAGGTCGATGGTGTAGGCCGAGACGGAGGAGTCTCCCTGGGTGGCTACGAACAGTGCGCCGGTACCGGTTGGAGTTGATGAACTGCTGGTGTTGCAAGCGCTGAGAGCGAGCAGCAAAACTGGAACCACTACTCCTGCCAGGAACCGGAACCTCGTCCCCATTCTTTTCCTTCTCCCTGTGCTTTCAAGCTTTCCGATGCAGCCCACACTGCTTAGGCCCGAAGCTTGAGATCCAAAAGTAACCCTCATTTGTGTATCAGGAATAACCGGGAAGAGCAAACCGCGCTGGCTGATTGGAACCACGATGGCAGCGGAAAGTTGCCCGTCGATCAGGGTAGTCTATTTTTCAATTTGAGCGACCCGAACCGGCTTCCACCGGTTCCCTTGGTTCGACCGCGGGATCCGGGGGACGGCTAGCTTCCGCCGCCAAAGGCAGCCGGATTTCGACCTGCAGACCGCCCTCGGGCCGATTGCTGGCTTTGACCGTCCCACCGTGCAAGCGCACCGCCCGCTCGGTAATCGCCAACCCCAGGCCAACGCCACCTGTCTTCCGGCCGCGGGCATCGTCGATGCGATAGAAGGGCCGGAAAAGCTTGTCAAGAGCTTCCTCAGGCACACCCGGACCTGAGTCCACGATGCGGATGACGGCTTCGGGTCCGCCCTTGCTGTCGGCGCGCTCCAGCGTGATTTGTGCGCTGGTGCCCTCGCGGGTGTAGTGAGCGGCGTTGCGCACCACATTTTCAATCGCGCTGTGCAGCAAACTGGGCGCGCCCATGACCACGCAGTCTTCCCTGATCACGCTTTCAACTCCGCAATTGCGACCCTGGGCCTCGAAATTCGCATCGGCCGCTATGCCTTCGATGATTTCTCCCAACAGAACCGGTGACTTCTGGCGGGCATCGTTGCCGCTCTCCAGGCGGGCGATGGTAAGCAGTCCTCCGATCAGTTCGTTCAGGCGCTCGGCTTCGAGGTCAATGCGCTCAAGGGCGCTGTGCGCTTCCGCACCGGCCCGCTGATGGGCCAAGGCGGAGGCAACGTTAAGACGGGCGAGGGGAGACCGCAGCTCGTGAGAAATGTCGTTGAGCAATCGCGCCTGGGCATGGACCGCCGCTTCCAGGCGCTCCGCCATGGTGTCGAAGTCGCGCACCAGTTGCGCCATCTCGTCGCGGCGCCGGGCCGCCAGACCGCCCGCCCTGGCGCTGAGATCGCCCGCCGCCAGACGCTGCGTGGCAGCGCGCAGGCGCACTACCGGCGCAGTCAAATATCGCGCCAGCAAATAACAGACCAGCCCCGATGAAATGATTCCGATAAGAATGCTCAGGCCGGGAACGCCGCCTGGCCCGAAAGGCCCGCCGGGAGGCAGGAACGCCACCAGGGTGTAGCGGTGTCCGCTGGCTGCAACCTGCACCTGCCGGCGGAATGGGCTGGGGGTCACGCGCTGCCAGAAGTCGCGCCGTGGCGGTTCGACTCCCTTTCCCAAAGACTCCGCCCAGCGCGGCAGTTCGCGTCCGGAGACATCCTGGCCATGGTCGTCGAGCAGGTAGGCGCGAGCGTGAAACGAGTCGCGTACCTCCTCAAAGTAACGCCGCGCCTCGGCCGGGCCGCCTTGTTCGTACGCCTGCACCGCCTTGTCGAGGACAGTGGCTTGTTGCGCGTCCCAGGCGGCCGACTCTCCGCGTTCGCGCATCACCACGGTGATCAGGATGGCGAGAGCCACGAACAGGGCCTGGGCCACCCAGTAGGAAAGAAAAATCTTCAGAAAAAGACTTTTCATTGTCCACCGCTCCTGACCTTGTCGGCCGAGACTTCCTGCGGACGGGTGAAGATGTAGCCGACGCCGCGCACCGTTTTGATGTGGTCCAGACCGGAATCGGACTCGCCCAGCTTTTTTCGAATCTTGCTCACGTGCATATCAATGCTGCGGTCAAAGGGAGAGAACTTACGGCTGAGTACGATGTCCACCAGCCGCTCGCGTGGCACCACCCGGCCTGCCTCGCGCAGCAGCACGTGCAGCAGATTGAACTCAACCGAAGTCAACTCGACCAGCTTGCCCTTCTGCAGAACCGTGCGCGTGGCGGGATCGAGTTCGACCTCGCCCACGCGAAGGATCTCCGCGGGCTGTCCGCTCACTGACCTTTCCGAGGACCGCGTCCTTCGCAGAATCGCGCGGATGCGCGCCACCAGTTCCCGGGGATTAAAAGGCTTGGGCAGATAATCGTCGGCGCCGATCTCCAGGCCCACGATGCGGTCCACGTCTTCGCCGCGCGCGGTCAGCAGCAGGACCGGGATTCTGGATTTGTCGCGCAGCCGCCGCAGGACTTCGAAGCCATTCAGGCCGGGCAACATGACGTCGAGCACCACCAGCAGAAATTCTCCGTGCAGCGCCATCTCCAGCCCGCGAGTTCCGTCGGCGGCGGACTCGACCTGGAAGCCTTCCGGGGCCAGGTACTCGCTTACCAGGCTGCACAATTCAACGTCGTCATCGATGACCAGTATGCGATCCACAGGCTTCATTGTACTTCTACGACCGCGATTTCCGCGTGCGGGTAAGGGCCTGCAGGGGTAAAGAATTGTCAACAGGCCAGAGCTTACTCTTTACAAAACTTTACTCCGCTTGACCGAGTTTTTACCGCCGCCGCGGCAGAAGGAGCTTCTAATGCTTGTAGCTAGTTGTAGCGCCGGCGTCCCGCCGGCTGTCGCGAGGGCATCCTGCCCTCGCCGCAGCGAACGGAGCCGGAGGGGAGCACATATGAAACCGAAATACTTCAAGACACTGGCCGTAGTTCTGGTTCTGACGGTGGTCGCAGCCATTGCGGTAGCCCAAGGTATGAGGCGAGGCCACATGCGCGGCGATGGCATGTTCGGCGGGCCGATGATGGGTTACTACATTCATAAACTCGACCTTACCGATGCCCAACAGGCACAAGTGAAAGCCATCATGGCCAAGGAAAAGCCGGCCATGCAGCCACTGATGCTGCAAATGGCCCAGGGTCACGCGCAGTTGCGGGAACAGGTCATGAACGGGAATTTCGACGAAGCGAAAGTCCGCGAGCTGGCGTCGCAGCAGAGCCAGGCCATGACTGAGCTCATCGTGCAGTACGCTCGCACCGGCTCGGAAATGGTGCAGGTGCTGACGCCGGAACAGAAAACAAAACTGGCCGCCCTCATGAGTGCGCGCGAGCAACGCTTCATGAATCGCATGCAGGGAAAGAGCCCGGAAGCGACGCCGAGCCAGTAACCCCATCGCCGGCCGGCGGCTATTCATTCTTATCCGGATCATAAACTCTGGCTGGCGATAACTTCGGCCTAGCGCCTGGTTACTATGAAAGCCGCGGGCGACCTCGCCCGCGAGACTTGGCAGGACCGTTGAGCTTCCGCATACTCCTGCTCCATTCCAACTTTCTAGACGGCCAGGATGGACTACTCTTAGAACCCAGTTTTCGGTTTCCAGTTCCCGGTTCTCAGTTGGCGGCGTGATGAACCTTGGGCTGCTAGAATTGCATCTACTAGAAGGCCATGCTGCCCAAAAACCTGCGTCCACTATTTCCCTACCTGAAGAAGTACCGCGGCAGCTATGTTGTCGGCACGATCTGCGTTTTCATCAACAACGGTGTGTGGATCCTGTTTCCTCTGGTCCTACGCCATGCCGTGGATGGCCTGCGCACCGAAGTGAGCCGCGAAAAGCTGCTGACCTATTCCCTGGAGCTGCTGGGAGTGGCGGCGATCAAGGGCATCTTTCAGTTTTTGACTCGCTGGATCGTGATCGGCATTTCACGCGAGATTGAGTTTGACCTGCGCAACGATCTGTTTCGCCACCTGGAGAGTCTTTCCTATTCCTACTATCAGCGTACCCGCACCGGCGACATCATGGCCCGGGCCACCAACGATCTGAATGCCGTTCGCATGCTTTTAGGTCCGGCCATTATGTATTCGGCGAACACGATTGTGTTTACCGCCGGCGCGCTGGCCTTCATGCTCTCGATCAGTCCCAAGCTGACGATGTATGCCTTTCTGCCGCTGCCGGTGGTAAGCATTACGGTGCAGTATTTCGGAAAACAGATTCATGAGCGCTTTGAGAAAATCCAGGCCATGTTTTCCGAGATCTCGGCGCGGGCGCAGGAAAATTTCTCCGGAGCCCGGGTGGTACGGGCCTATGTGCAGGAAGAACCGGAAATCGCGGCCTTCGAAACTTCCAACCGCGAATACATTCACCGCAGTCTGAAACTGGTGCGCCTGATGGGAATGCTATGGCCCACACTGGAAACCATGCTTGGCATGGCCATCGTGCTGGTGCTCTGGCTGGGCGGGCGGGAAGTCCTGCACGGACGCATGACGGTGGGCGGCTTCGTGGCCTTCAACACTTACATGGTGCAATTGACCTGGCCGGTGATCGCGCTGGGATGGGTGATCAATATCTTCCAGCGTGGGACTGCATCGATGGCGCGCATCAACGAAATCCTGGTGGAACAGCCCGAAATTGAGGATAGTTCAGCGCTAAAGGCAAAGGCCGCGGGCGAGGGCGCCCGCGCCACACAGATCCGGGGAGAGATCGAGTTCCGCGGATTGACCTTCGCCTACAACGGCGTGCCGGTGCTGCACGACATCAATCTACGAATCCCGGCGGGCAGCAGCCTTGCGATTGTTGGCCCCACCGGCTCGGGCAAGACCACGCTGGTGAGCCTGATCCCGCGCATTTACGATGCTGCCCCGGGAAGCGTCCTGATCGACGGACGGCCGGTGCGTGAATTTCCACTGGAGCCGCTGCGCCAGCAGATCGGTTTTGTGCCCCAGGAAACGTTTCTGTTCAGCGAGACGATCCGCGAAAATATCGCTTTTGGGAAGGCCGATGCTTCCGAAGAAGAGGTGCGTTCGGCGGCTGAGGCGGCCAGCATCGCCCAGGACATTGAAGAATTTCCCGAGCGCTATCGCACGCTTGTGGGCGAACGCGGAATCACCTTATCCGGGGGACAAAAACAGCGGACGGCGATCGCGCGCGCCATCATCCGCAATCCCCGCATCCTGATTCTCGACGACGCCCTCTCCAGCGTGGATACCCACACCGAAGACAAGATCCTCAATCATCTTCGCGAAGTGATGCAGGGCCGGACTACGATCTTCATTTCTCACCGCGTCTCCACCGTGCGCAATGCCGACCGGATCGCGGTGCTGCACGCCGGCCGCATCGTTGAACTGGGCACCCACGATGAACTGCTGGCGCGCAATGGCTACTACAGCGACCTTTACAGCAAACAGTTGCTCGAAGAGGAACTCGCGGAAGTCTAAAGACAGTGGTCACTCCTCGGTCATCGGTCGTCAGCGAATCGGCGCGGCTCCTTACCGCCGGCTCACAACTTAGGAACCGGGAAGCCTTCAAGAGCAGTAGCCAGTTACCAGTTCTCGGTTGTCAGCGAATCGCCCGCTTTCTCCGAAGACTGACGACCGACGGCCGGTTTTTATGAAGCGCGTAACCATCCCTGAACTGCTTGATAGCGACTGCGGAACTCCCGCTGAGGTCGCGGCCTCGCTGGGGGACCTGCGGAGAATCAATCGCTGGTTCGGAGGCGTCGCCACGACTGAGGACATGATCTGGCGCGTAGCGCGGCAAATCAGCTCGTCATCGTTGTCGCTGCTGGAGGTGGCCGCCGGCACTGGATACGTGCCGCAGACCGCCGGCGAGCGCCTGCTTCATCGTGGATTCAGGCTGCAAATCACTGCGCTCGATCGCGCCGCATCTCATCTTAGCCATCATCTGAACGATGGGGGGCGGGCCGTGGCCGGTGATGCTCTCGCTCTTCCCTTCCCCGGCGCATCGTTCGATGTGTTGAGCAGCACACTGTTCGCACACCATTTGTCTCCACAGGAACTTGTGCAATTTGTAAACGAAGCGCTGCGCGTTTGCCGGGTTGCGGTGCTGATCAATGACCTGGTGCGGCATCCCCTGCACATGTCGCTGGTGTACGCCGGAATGCCTCTCTACCGCAGCCGGCTTACGCGTCATGATGCCCCAGCCTCGGTTCGCCAGGCCTACACGGTGGACGAGATGCAAAGCTTGCTGGCGCAAACCAGGGCCGCCAGAGTAGAGATTCACCGTCACTACCTGTTCCGCATGGGCGTGGTAGCGTGGAAACACTGAGAACCGGGAACTGAGTGGACTACGATCTCATCATCATCGGAGCGGGCCCGGCAGGGACTGCGGCCGCGATCTCGGCGGCGCGACGGGGCGCCAGCGTCCTGCTGCTGGAGCGCGGACGATTTCCCCGCCACAAAGTTTGCGGCGAGTTTGTGTCCGCGGAAGCGCTCGGCTTGCTCGCAGAGTTTCTCGATCGTGAACTTGCCGGGTTGATAAAAGATGCGGTTCGGATCCCGCGCGCCCGGGTGTTCCTCGATGGACGCACGCTCCGGGCCCGCGTGGACCCGCCCGCCGCCAGCATCGCGCGCTTCGAGCTTGATGCCGCGCTCTGGCAGTCGGCTCGAAGCGCGGGCGTGGATGCCCGGCAGCAAGTTACGGTACAGAGCATAGCCGGCCGCGGTCCCTTCCGCATCGCGACCAGTGACGGGGAGTTTGAAAGCCGGGCCCTGGTGAATGCGTCGGGACGCTGGTCAAACCTCAATCTTCCCCCCGCGGAAAACGGGGCCCGGCGGGAGAAATGGCTGGGGGTCAAGGCCCACTTTGCGGAGCCGCCATCCGACCCCTCGGTGGATTTGTATTTTTTTGAAGGCGGATACTGCGGGGTGCAGCCGGTCACTGTTGCCGGCGAAAGCGGCGGGCGGGTAAACGCCTCAGCCATGGTTCGTGCCGATGTGGCCAGCACTCTGCCCGACGTGTTTGCGCGGCATCCCGCGCTCAACGAGCGCAGCAGGAAGTGGAGCCCGCTGAGCGATCCCGTTAGCACTTCGCCCTTGATTTTCCGTCAGCCGCAGCCCGAGCGGGACGGCATGCTGATGGTGGGAGACGCTGCGGGCTTCGTCGATCCTTTCGTGGGCGATGGGATCTCGCTTGCGCTACGAGGCGGCGCGTTGGCGGGGCATTGCCTCGGGTCTTTTTTCTCGGGCGAAGCTTCCCTGCGCGAAGCGGCGCGGCGCTATGGCCGAGCCTATGAGCGATCGCTGTTGCCGGTATTTCGCGCCTCATCGGCGATCCGCCGCATGCTTGTCCTGCCCGGTTCGATTCGCAAACCGATGCTGTTTATTCTGGAGCGCACTCCCGCGATGACCAATTATTTAGTGCGCAAGACCCGCTGAGGCATGCAGGCGCGAGCGTCTTCGCTCGTCCTGCGCCATCAAGAACGAGTGGAGTGGCGCCGTGGTCCCGGCGCTGTCGTGGGAACGTTCCCCCACTGCTGAGGGCGAGACGCCCTCAGGACAGCCGGCAAGATGCCGGCGCTACAAAAAATGCGGTTAGCGGACGACCAGGACTTCGCGAACGTTGTCGCGGGCGAGGAAGAATTTTATGGAAGCGAAATCGCGGAAAAGATTTTCTATGTTGCGATTGTTGAACACCCGCTGCAGCCGGAACTTGCCGGCCGGGCCACCTTTTTTTCCGTCGCCGCGAGCAATGTGCTGCATTTCCAGAACGTCGCCGCCCACGATGTGGTAACGGTAACAGGGCGCGTCGGGGCCCGCCTCCTGGGTGTGAAAAAACGCCAGCAGCATGCCGCCGGGCTTTAGCAGCGACCAGAGCCGTCCGATCACGGGCTTCACCAGGCTTTCATCGAGGTAGTCGGCAAGATTCCAGCACAACACAATATCGAACTGCGCGCCGGGATAGACCAGGTTTTCATCCAGGAAGCGCTTGCTGTCCAGGGCCGGCTTTCCCGTCTCGTCCTTGATGGCGAGTGACGGGTCGGTCGAAGAAATCAGCAGGTCGTCGCTGTAGATTTTGTGGCCACGCTCGGTGCAGTAGCGGATGTTGGCCGGGGAGGTGGACCCCAGATCCAGTATGCAGAGACTGTCTTCTGATTCCAGGGTGTTAATCAGTTGGGCAAGACTGCTGGAGCGGCGTGTGAGCTTGGCTCCCTGGGCCGCCGCCGAATCCTGCGCGGTGCTGTTTGTCGAACCAAAAAATTTCATGAAGCTGTGCGCAACTCACGCCGCCGGCAAACGCTGGGCGTCCGGCTCATTCGCTCGCTGCCGCGTGAGCCGGGGAGAATCGGGGGCGGGAACTACTTGCCTTCACTCGGGTTCGTTTTCACGGCCATGGTGGAACCCCCGGAGGCGCTTGCTGCCGCGGACGAACTGGCGGCCGCTGCCGTCCTGGCCCCATCTGCCTTCGCCATATCCTTCTGAATATCAACCTTGCCCTTGAAGTATGCCCCCTCTTCGATGGCTACCCGCTGCGTGGTGATATCGCCTACGGCGATGGCGGACTTGGTCAATTCGGCGCGCTCCGAAGCGCGGATGTTTCCATCCAGCTTACCCTGCACAATCACGCCCTTGGCATTTACATTGGCCCGGACCTGTCCATGAGGTCCGATGATCAAACGATTGCCCGCCAGCTCGATGCTCCCCTCCACCTGGCCATCCACGTAGAGGTCCTCACTTCCCGAGAGTTCCCCCTTGATGATGACCGACTTGCCTATATGCGCAAACTCTGCCGTCTTCGGCGTTTCCATGATTGCGGCCTCCTTGGGCCATTTACCACACCGGACGTGCACGGGAAACCCAAGTCACCTGTGACTTGTCAGGGCCAGAAAAGCCAGAAAGGAAACCCCGTAACCCTCTGCGAACGCCATTCCTGCTTCATCGAACTATATCCCACGACGATGACCTGAGCAACCTGCGCCCTCTTGAATTGGCGATCAAACCCGGTGCCTTTCGCGGTTCCTTGAGCAGTCTTCGGCCGTCAGTCGTAAGTCGTCAGCGATTCGGCGCTGATCTCGGCAAGGGAGTGAAGACTGACGACCGACGACTGCGCTGATCCCATTTTAGACAACACTCCTTGCGGTTTTTTCGTCTAATCTAGGAGTTGCGTACGCCCTGGGCTTACTGTTATGAAACCATTCCTCTTCCACACTGCCGCTCCAATTCTGCTGGCGGCGCTGGCTCTTGCCGCTGGCCCGTTAAGTCCAGCGCAAGGGCCACCTGCAATCAAGCCGAGGGAACTGGTCAGGCGTGCAGTCGCGAATGAGATCAAGAATGACAACCAAAGCACGAAATACATGTTCCAGCAACGCAAGGTGACGCCGAGCGGTTCGCAGACCAGGCTCATGGTGCAGACCCGCGACGCCATGGTGGGTATGGTAGTGGCCAACAACGACCAGCCCCTGAATCAGGAACAGCGTCGAGCGGAGTATGGCCGAATCGAACGCTTCCTGAGCCGGCCCGATGAGTTGGAGCGCAAGCACAAGCTGGAACTGGAGAGTGCCGAGCGGGTCAACCGGATCCTGAGAGCGATGCCCGACGCGTTTCTTTATGAATACGATGGCAGCGAAAGCGGCAGGCCCGGCGTGGGGAAACCCGGCGACCGGCTTTTGCGGCTCAAGTTCCGTCCTGACCCGAGCTACGACCCGCCCACGCGTGTGGAGCAGGTCCTGGTCGGCATGCAGGGAGTGGTCCTGATCGATGCGCAAAAACAGCACATCGCCAGAATCGACGGCACGCTTTTTAAAGAAGTGGGCTTCGGATGGGGAATTCTCGGCCATCTTGATCAGGGCGGCCACTTCCAGGTTGATCAGACCGATATCAGCGACGACAGTTGGGCCATCTCGCGCATGGACCTTGCGTTCACCGGAAGAATTCTTCTGTTCAAGAGCATCAACATCAAGTCCACCGAGACCTACAGCGACTTCCGTCCCGTGCCTGCCGACCTCACATTCGCCCAGGGCATTCAGCTGCTGAAGAAACAGCAGGCGGCAATCGCGCAAAATCAGCCGCCCAGAGCCACCCAATGAAGCTGTGACGGTGTGGGTCGGACACTCTCTCCTTCCCACACTCTTGTTCTAATTATGGAGTGAGCGTTTCTTTTCTTACTGCCAGCTTTTCAATCAGGTCCTCACGGATGCGGTAGCCGGTGCCGGGCTGGTCGGAGAGCGTGATTGTGCCCTGGGCGCTGACTTCGACTTCGGGCTCGATGATGTCTTCCTTCCAGTAGCGCTTCGACGCGGACACGTCGCCAGGCAGACGGAAATTTGGCAGCGTGGACAGCGCAATGTTGTGAGCTCGTCCTACGCCCGATTCCAGCATGCCGCCACACCATACCGGAACATTGTTGGCCTGGCAGACGTCGTGCACTTTTCTGGCCTCGCTGAAGCCCCCCACCCGGCCGACTTTGACATTTACGATGCGGCAGGCGCCGGTTTCGACAGCCGCCGCCGCGTCGCGGGCATGGCGTATGGACTCGTCCAGGCAGATGGCGGTGCGCAGCTCGCGTTGCAGCCTGGCATGATAATAGATGTCGTCATTCCATAGCGGCTGCTCGATCATCAGCAGATTGAAGCGGTCAAATTTGCGCAGGTGTTCAACTTCATCCAGGGTGTAGGCGGAGTTGGCGTCGCAGCTCAGTAAAATATCCGGCCAGCGCGCGCGAATGCGCTCCAGCACATCCACGTCCCACCCCGGCTTGACCTTCACCTTGATGCGGCGGTAGCCCGCGGCCAGCTCAGTTTCGATCTTCGCCAGTAACTGTTCAACGGAATCCTGGATACCGATCGAAACACCGCACTGGATTTCGCGGGTCGTGCCTCCCAGCAGTTGCCAAAGGGGTTGGCCTTTCTGCCGGGCCTCGGCATCCCAGGCTGCATTTTCAATTGCCGCCTTCGCCATCCGGTGGCCCCGCACCTTGGCCATGAGTGCGGCGGTTTCGTGGGCCGCTGCCAGCGGCCGCCCCATCACCGCCGGCGCCAGGTAGTGCTTGAGAGTGGACCATGCGGTTTCGATCCATTCGGAACTGTAGTACGGATCTTCGCCAGCGACGCATTCTGCCCAGCCGTCAATTCCCTCGCAGCGGGCCGTGAGCAGCAGGATGCGGCGGCTGTACACACGCCCAAAGCTGGTCTCAAAAAAATGAACCAGCGGCATCTGGATTTCGCGCAGTGTAATGTTTTCAATCTTCATAGGATTTCAAGACGGATAAATCCAGCTTTCATCCCACCGCCCCAGGATGAACTTTCCCGCTCCCTGCTGATCGCGTTCGTAGCCCAGGACGGCCAGGCTGTCGGAAAACGCCTGCAGAAAATCCCTTCGATTGCAATCCTGCACTTGGCGGGCGCGTTCCCGGGTCACGGGCGAGGCCTTCCATTCGTAAATTTCGGCGGGAACTGAAATCGTTTTCAGGATCTCAAAGCCGGGCTTCTGCGCCCCGCGCAACAGGCATTCCACCCGCTTCGATTTCAGCCACCATTCCGCCACCAGCCGGTCGGAGGGCAATCCGCCCTGCAACGGCGAAGACGTGATTCCGTACTGGTTAACGCTGTAGCGGCGCGCGATGGCACCGAGGCGCTCGATGTTCAAATAAGCATTCTTGATTTCTAGGGGATCGAAAGTCCACTCGATCAATTCGAATCCCCGGGCGAGTGCGTCTTCCCGCTGAAAAAGTTTGATTTGCCGGCCCAGCCCGGCGTTGCGATATTCGCTGCGCACGGCCAGCATCTGCGAATGAAGATAGGAGTGACCGCCGCGCGAGCCCGGCAGAGACAAAGCGAACGCCACCAACTGCCCATCGTCGAATGCGCCGATAACCTGCCCGCCGATCTTTTCCGCTACCACAAAAACGCGCAGCGGCACCAACTCGGCTTCAGCGAAATTCCAGACTTCTTTTTGCAGCGCAACGCAGGCCGACATTTCATCCAGGTTATGGCACTTGCGGACCACCATCGGGCTTTCGGTCATCCCGCCTCACGCTTGCCGGCCCGCTCGTCTTCCCGCAAATGGAGCTTGGCCTTTTGCCATAGCGACTCCAGTTCCGTCATCGAAGCCTGCTGCGGACCGCGTCCGGAGGCGCGCAACTGGTCCTCAATCCACCCAAAGCGCCGTTTGAATTTGCGGTTTGTCTTGCGCAGCGCCGACTCCGGATCGAGCGAGAGATAGCGCGCAATATTCACCAGCACAAAGAGCAGGTCTCCCACTTCTTCTTCTATCTGTTGCCGGAGAGTTTCAGGCACCCGCTCAACGCCCGAACCGGCAACGCCCCGTCCGTGCGGGCGCGGGCCCGGCGCGGGAAATGCTTTCAGCTCCTGCTGCAGCTCTGCCGTTTCTTCTTCCAGTTTTTCAAAGAGCCCTGCGATGTCCGGCCAGTCGAAGCCCACTTGCGCCGCGCGCGAGCTAAGCTTGTAAGCTTCCATCAACGACGGCATCGCGGCAGAAACGCCTGCCAGCACGGACTGGGATGGGCCTGCAGCCGCTCCGGTTGCCGCTCTGCTCTTCTTTTCTTCCGCCTTGAGGGCCTCCCAATTGCGCAGCACTTCGGACGAAGTCTTGGCTTTCACGTCGCCAAAAACATGCGGGTGCCGGTTGACCAGCTTGTCAGAGAGGCGATCCAGCACCTCGTCGATCGAGAATGTGCCCTGGTCCTTCGCCATTTGGGCATAGAGGAGAACTTGCAGCAGCAGGTCGCCGAGCTCGCCCGGCAGTTCATCCCAGTCCCGATTATCGATGGCTTCCAGTACTTCGTAGGTTTCTTCAAGGGTGTACGGCTTGATCGAATCGAAGGTCTGCTCGCGGTCCCAGGGACAGCCATCTGGGCCGCGCAGGCGGGCCATGATGGCGACCGCGCGTTCGAAACGTTCTCCAGTTGTTGGCATGAGGCCCCAACAATGTAAACGACGGGAGTGCGTTGGGCAATGAAAGCCGAGGTCCGGCGTTTGTGGTGTGAGCACGGGGCTGGCTGCTTTGCAATTTCTGCAGCTTTTCCGCAGCGGCGGGCAGGATGCCCGCCGGACAGCCGGCGAGACGCCGGCGCTACCTGGATTGTTCGCCGGCTCGTTTTGCCGATTTGATTTATATAAGTAATTTTTATTCAATCGCTTACATATAGGAATTAAGGTTTAACTGTAATTATCGAAATAGCGAGCGGAGCTGATCTGCTCACCGACGTTATCTTTCCCGAATCGTCAAACCGGGGCAGGTTATCCTTAGAGGGTGGCGCCACCGGGCCTTCGGGGCCACTTTCGCGCATGAACTATGCTCCCCCAATTCGGCGTCCGCTGGAAGGCGAGCGCTTCCACGTGATCGTTATCGGCGGCGGAATTAACGGCGTCGCCATCGCCCGGGAGTGCGCGCGCGCCGGCCGCCGTACCCTGCTGGTTGAGCAACATGACTTTGCCGCGGGTACCACCAGCCGGGCCACGCGCATCATCCACGGGGGCCTGCGCTACCTGGAACATGCCGAGATCGGACTGGTGCGCGAGTCTTTGCTCGAGCGCCGGCGGCTGCTGCAGGAGCGGCCGCACCTGGTGCGTCCCATACATTTTCTGCTGGCCCTCGATCAGAACAGCGGGCGCAGCGCTCTCGCCATCCGCACCGGACTATGGTTGTATCGCAGGCTGGGTGGCGGCAGGCTGCAACCGGGATCGAGCCGCGCGGACCAGCAAAAACTGGAGCGCCTGCTCGACTCCGGCCGGCGCTGGTCAGTGTTCAGTTACGAAGATGCGCAGTGCGAATTTCCCGAGCGCCTGGTCGCGGAATGGCTGGTGGAGGCGGCCGAAGCCGGCGCAGTGGCGCGCAATCACACCCAGGTGCTCGCCGTAGATGTCCGGCATCGACGCGTGGCCGGCGTGCTGCTGAGAGATCAACTGAGCGGAAAGGAAGAACGTGTCGAGGCCACCTGGATCATTAACGCCACCGGCCCCTGGGCGGACCGGGTTTGCCAGCGCTCCCGCATTCAGACGCCGCACCCCATGCTCGGAGGTGTCCGCGGATCACACATCGTAGTGCCTCGATTCGCCGGCGCTCCCGACGCCGCTGTGTACACCGAGGCGGTGGACAAGCGTCCGATATTTGTCATCCCCTGGAACGAACAGGTGCTGGTAGGCACAACCGAAGTTGCGGACGAGGGCGATCCGGCGAAGGTCCAACCCTCCACCGAGGAGATTGACTACCTGGTGCGCTCCCTGCTGCACCTGTTTCCGGGCGTTAAGTTGTCGGCTGCCGACATTCGCTACACTTTCTCAGGAGTGCGGCCTCTGCCCTTCGCGCCCAAGGAAAAGGCGGCGGCCGTGACCCGCAAACACTACCTGCACGATCACGCCGCGGATGGCGCGGAGCACATGATCTCGGTGATTGGCGGCAAGTTGACGACTGCAGCGGAATTGGCGCGGCAATGCGCGGCGAAGATTGGCGTGTCGGAAAAATCCTCGAGGGCGCTGGCCATCGCGTCCGCGGAAAGCGCGGAGCTGCTGCTCGATCGGTGGGTGGTTGAGATTGGCGACACCGCTGGAATTACCCAGGACACCGCCCGCGGCATTGTGGAGTGGCATGGCAAGCGGGCCCTGGACATCTCCCGTATGGCGCAACGCAGCACAGAGCTCCGGGCACCGCTGTGCTCCCACAGCGAGCACATTGTGGCCGAGGCGGTCGATGCTTTTGCCGGCGAGTATGCGGTCACATTAGGGGATGTACTGCTGCGGCGAGTTCCGGTGGCGTTGGGCGCCTGCTGGTCGCCGGCCTGCAGCCGCGAGGCTGCAGCCCGTATCGGCGCCGTAATGGGATGGAATGAAACGCAGTCCGCGGCCCAGCTGGAAGCTTTCGAAAGCGAGCGTGCGGCTTTTCTGCGCAAGCCGGCGCGATTGGGTTCGGTGCTGGAAGCCGCCGCCGACTAGCCGCCGCCGGCCATTATCCTGTCATCGCCGCTCGCACGAACAGCAGGACTTCAGGCGCTAAAGCGCGACCTGGTTTCGGGAGTTTAGCGGCACGACTGAAGTCGTGCCCTTCCCAAATCCTTATCGTCGATTGCCGCAGTGTCTCACTTCGGCCCGAGATGGCTGTCCTCATCCCGCGACGCTGTGCGCCTTCGGCGGGGTGGTTCCCTTCAGGGTGCGCACCAGGAGTTCGGTGTCATCGGAGATGATTCCGTCCACTCCCCAGTGAGCCAGGCGACGCATGCTTTCCTCCTCGTTTACGGTCCAGACAAAAATTCTGCGGCCGGCCCCCTGAATGTCCTGCACCAGCAAGCGGTTTACCAGAGACTGGTGAAGAATCACGCAATCAACCGGGAGGTCACGCCAGCGGGCAAGCTGGGCGGAGGTCTCACAGATGAGTCCAATGCAAACCGTGGGGCCGCGCGCTTCCAGGTCCATGACCACGTCGGGGATGAAAGAAGAAACTACGTAGTCATGCGCTGGAGGAAAGTTGCTCAACGCGGTCAACACCTTCGATTCCAGGTCTTTTACCTTAAGCTCGATGTCGAGAAAGGCGCGCTGGCCATAGTCTTTAATCACATCATCGAGCCGTGGCAGATGAGGTAGCCGTCTGGCTTGGGCCCGCGCTATCGTGATTCCACCCACTTTGGGGTCGTGACAAACCACCGCAGTCCCGCAAGCTGTCAGACGAACGTCGAACTCAAAACCGTCGCAGCCATGCTTGAGGGCAAGGTCGAACGAGGCAAAAGTATTCTCGGGGATCCCCGCGGACAAACGAGAACCGCGATGGCCGAGGAGGAGGGGAGGGGCCATGGAGCATTTTAAGCCGGAAAGATTTAATTGATCACGAAATCTTTGGTGGAAAAACTAGTCCAAATCAAAGTCGCGGATCGGCTTTCCTGTGTCGGGAGATTCCTTGGCTTTCTTGACCGCCTCCTGGAATTTCTTTTCCAGCAGGTCGGAAGCATGCTTCTGCGCCTCTACGGACTGGCGGAAAATGGAATCACGGCGGGTGTCCTGTTCTTTCATGGCCCGGGCCGCCTCTTCGATGTCGGCGAACATCTTGGGTTTGACGGCGGCGGTGTGAGCAATAACTCCCTTGATTTCAGCGTCCACCTTGAGGACGGCGTTGCAGCAAGGGCAGGTCACCTCGAACGGGGGGGCGTTCTTCGGCATGACCGAATCATACCCCAAAACTGCTAGTCATGACGCTGCAGCTTGATAGGGAAGATCTTGAAAAGAGTAAGCATCTCCCAACCCAGAAGAACAATAGAGACGATCACTACCAGGATGGCGATGGTCTCACCGAAATTCAGCCGGTTGCGGCTGGGCTCAAAGCGTCTGGCCACCAGCCCGAGAATATTGAGGGTGGCGAAGCCGAAGACCAGCGCCCACAAGATGTTATAGACATCCCCCCGTTTGCCGAACTCCTCCAGCACCAGCAGTAACAGGAGCTGAAATTGGAATGCGAAACCCAAACCCTTGAGGGACATGGGGAGAGAGGCCAGCAGCGAGGAAAGGGACGCGGGCATGGGTGCGGTGTTTGGACGATTAGAAGATGGAAATTTAGTGGCTCGCCAAAAGGAAAGATATTACGCTTTTCTGGTGCCGAAGTCAGCCGTCACGATTTGGTTACACGGTGGGGCTCACCAAAATGCATCAACCACCAAGGTCACGAAGGGCCACGAAGGAAAGGCTGGGGCCTGCGTGATCTTTATCGCGCCGGGGTAGAATGTCGCCGGTATGAAGAGGCGCGTTGGTGTTCTCTCCTTGTGGTTCCTGACCGCTGCCATCCCGGCTGCCGCTCAAGCCGGCCCGAACCACGCCGATGACAGCGTCAATCAGGATAGTCTTCGAACCCGGGCACAAGCCGCCCTGTCCGAGGTCCAGGGCACGCTCAAGGTGACTGGCCTCGAACGACCGGTAAACGTGTTACGCGACCGCTGGGGCGTTGCCCATATCTACGCTCAGAACCAGCACGACCTGTTTTTTGCTCAGGGATACGTGGCCGCTCAGGACCGACTTTTTCAGATGGAGTTGTGGAAGCGGTCGGGCCAGGGCCGCCTGGCCGAGGTCCTGGGTCCTTCCGCCCTGAAGCGCGATATCAATGCCCGCCTGCTGAGTTATCACGGGGACATGAAAGCGGAGTACGAAAGCTATTCGCCGGATACGCAGCAGATTCTCGAAGCGTTCACCGCCGGA
>Ga0207706_10000999_pt1 | contig 28802 bp, 23 predicted proteins | sample KBSC53metaG_FD_184318 | JGI IMG/M metagenome (GOLD analysis project Ga0207706, IMG submission 184318) | Corn rhizosphere microbial communities from Kellogg Biological Station, Michigan, USA - KBS C5-3 metaG (SPAdes) (version 2) | ecosystem: Host-associated > Plants > Roots > Rhizosphere > Soil ... | reverse complement strand
CTCGATTTTTTGGTCGCTTGAAAGATCGTGGTTGTCGATAACTTGTTGAGGATTTTTGAATATCGCCGCCGGATCCAGTATCGCTTTTTCTATATCGATCATGCGTTTCTCCTCCACGTCCAGTTTACTGCGCCGGCGTGATCCGTTGTTGTCGGGAATTATTGGTGATCGTGCAAATCGCGTCCGGCGCCTCGATCTTCAGCACCAGTGATTCGCTCACGGCAAATTGCTCATGTGCTGCGTCCGATGACAGGTGCGTCACCTGCAAATCCTGACCGACGACAATGGATCCGACATCTCGGGCTACAAGAACGCCTCCTTCAATATCGGCCTTGACAATACCACGCGTGCAAAGTCTTTTTAGATGCTCAATCTGTAGAAGTTCCGAGCCAGGATATCTGCGAAACAAATTGTTGTAGAGTTCCGGAGCGAGCGCGAGCCCGTAGGGACCTCGGTAACCTTTGTCGTCGAGTAGATTGACCGCGTTGATGACCGTCTCAAGGACTTGATCGACATTTTCCCAATTACCGCCATTGAGATTCTGCCGGCCTGCCACGGTTAATAGACCGCCGAGATGAAAATCCGTCTGGCCCCGGTAAATGAACTCTTCTTCTCGGGCAGCGACCGCCTGTGCTGCATCCTCGACCGCCTTTAAATTGAGCGGCTGTCCCATTTCTCGAAAGGCGACAATGCGCCGCTTCGAAATAGTAAATCGCCGATAAATCATCGGTACGGAAACGGCCGTGCTCACCACCGCGCTCGCTTCCTTCGCTCCAGGTTCCCGACACAGATCGTCGTTGCCGACTTCGACGGTGGTGAGCCCCGTGCCGTAGGGGCCTTCCACATCGATGATTCTGCGGCCGCTCAAAACCTGCCGTGCGGCCGAGACCGCGGCTTCTTCTATACTGGCCATTAATTCGGACGTGATACCTCCGTGTTCATCCATTTTCAGTTCCCCTTCATGTCACCGACTGTAAACCGGCGGCTCGTTTTCGGTAAACCCGCTCCGTTTTCGCCTTCCTTGCCCTCCGCCTCTTTTTCTATGGCGGTGATATCGCCGCTCGTGAACAAGTACAGTTTTAGCGAATCATTAAATTTGGGAAAGTTGCGTCGGATCCATTCGAGTGTCATCGACGCATGCTCGATTTCCTCGTCACGATTGTGCTTGATCACTGCTTGTAGCTGCGCATCCTGACAAGCTTCGGCGCGTTGGGTATACCAATCGATTGCCTCGAGCTCTTCGATCAGTGATATAATTGCGCGATGCATATTAATGGTTTTTTCTGAGAGCTGCTGCTCATGCAGCTCGGTCGATTTCGACATCGAGCATCCTCCTTAAATTGTGTCTCCGTTATGTAAAGCAAACGTATCGCATCGGTGCAACTGTTACGCCAAAAACTTACAGAAACGCGTAAGGCCCTTCTCGCCGCCGCCAACAGGGGTCTTAATGTCTAATTCAAACCTTGAACTTTAACGAGTCGCACATGTTCCGTTAGCAAGAGATCGTCGCAATGCGATGAGTGACGAAGGCAAATAGGAGGGAGGTCTCGATCTCTCGATCCGATCAAAATCGCACCGACAGATCGAGACCTTGATGGGGCGTTGTTTGGGGCGGGTACGAAGTCAATTCCAAGTTGCAAGACTCTTGGTCGTGGCTCAGACAGGCGGTCGTCGCCCCATAAATAGGCCGACGAGAAATAGAACTAAAAAGACGACGAACAAAATCCACGCGATCTGAGTCGCCGCGCCTGCGATCCCGCTGAGACCCAAGATCCCAGCGATCAGCGCAATCACCAGAAAAGTTATCGCCCAATTCAACATTAGAGCGTCCTCCTTTTCGCGAACAAATTTTGCTTCACTTTGTATACCGTTCGGCGCGCTTACAGCTTCACTAAGCTCAATAATCCGGTAACAATGAGATAAATCGCCACGATATAGTTTAATAAGCGAGGGATCATCAAGATCAGTATCCCCGCAATCAACGCGACCAGTGGCTGCAATGCAACATAGACTTGCATAGCTTCATCGACCGAAGCGCGCGTTGGCCATCCGGTCCTGTCGGAATCGCACTCGCTTCGTTACGAACAGATCGTTCAGGATATACGACACCAACACGTTGGTTTTGGTTGGATTGTTGGTCAACGGCGATACTTCGTCCGTCACCGCGGCAATCAGATCGCCTAAAGTGGCGACCGCTTGTTTGTTCCTTTGCATTCTAAAACCTCCTCACCATCAGTCCGAATCTCTTGATTCGTGCACGGAGAATGAGCAACGCCCGTGCCACAACACCCGATTGGGATTTTTCATTGTTTCCCACCGATGAAGATCGGTGGGGTAGCAAAACGGTCCTGTTGTTTAGGCTGGATTCCCCGGACAAATGTAAAGAGAGTCCGCGTTCTACCTACGACCGCGGACGTGAATTGGGAGGAATGAAATCGGCCCGGGATACTCTGGCGCGAGATCTAATTCAAAATGCAACCGATCGGGATTGTTGGGTCAACTTAGCCGTACAAGCGATTTAGTGTTTTTATGTCGGATTTTTCCTACCAGGGGTGCTGCGAATCCACACAGTCAGGGCTGGAGAGGCGGTTTTGCTTTGAGTATCTAGAGAAGTGAAAATTGTGTTGCAGTAAGGAGGAATGTTATCCGCTCGATGAACGATCGCCATCAAAACGAAAATTTTTGCAGCGCCGCCTGCAACTCAGCCAATGCCTCCTTTTCAGCGCTTGCCGTAGCCTTGGCATCCTTAAGTTGATTCTTGACCGCTTCCGTAGTCTTGTCTATTTGCGCCCTGACCTCAGGGGATTGTGCGGCATGCTCCTTAAGCTCGCGGTTCTTGATCGCGTCCTGCGTGGCGGTCGCGACTTTTTCGATGTCATCAGCAGAGCGCACGATGACATCACCCAATTGCTTTAGCGCAGATCTCGCTTCCGCTTCGAGATCCGCGCCGATCGCCGAGGTTTGGGCCGTTCTGGTTGACGGCGTGCCGGGCACGTCCGGGATTACGATTAAGGTCCCCTCGGGCAATTTGTTGATTTTTGTGAGGTGGGGGTTGGCTTTCAGCAATGCTGCTTCGGCATTCTTCATCGTCGCTTCGGCGCTCCGGCCTTTGATATTGAATAGTCGCGATACAAGCTCTGATAACTCGTTTTCGCCCTTCGTTACGGCAAACTGCATCTGTTTTCCTTTCTAGCCATTGTGCTGGAGAATCAAGGAGCCTGGACGTTCAAAGGCGCCCATGGCGCGCCCAGCACAGCGCCATTAATTTCGATTGCGTGAGTCGTAATATTGCCGAGCGCAGTGAATGGACCTTTGTCCGGCAATTTGAGGATCACCGTCGATTTGCCCTGAGTGCCTTGCACGTGGTTTGCGTTCAGCACCGCGGCGCCTGCCGCTATTTCCACCGCGGGCTGTTCCCGCCCTCTCAGGTGGCTCCGATTATTGTTGAAACCGCAAAAACCGTTGAGCACCGCACGAACAGCGGCACTGAGCCCATAAGCGTCAAACACATTGCCGTGCAGAGCCACGGTCTCGGCGGCGATTTGGCGCGCCAACAAACGCTCCGCAAACAGGAGAAAATTAGTATTCGTTTTAGCTCCGAATAGTGAGATCATGGCTTTGAAACCCGGCGGCGCCGTCTGGCCGCCGGAGATCAGCACGGCAAACCATTCGGCACTGTCGACTTGGCCCGCCTTAGCACTCCGACGTACGCTATTATCCAGCAAATCGAGCTGTTCGAAGGTCCCGGCGCATTCGATTCCCGCCGAGATCTGCGCGTTGCCTTGGGCCGGCCCAATGTCGGCGATTTCATTTCCGGAGACGCGGAGCGAGGTCGATGCGAGAAGCTCGATGCCGACGCAGCGATGGTTGTTGGCCTCTAACCCAATCGCCGAGATTGAATTGTTGACGACTTCGCCGCGCTGGGCATCGACCAACTGAATACCAACCACTTCGCCCTTGCTAGCGCCTGAGCGCGCGGTAATGTTTGAAATCTGATTATTCTCCACAGCGATGATGTCCGCCGAGCTCTTATCGCCCATGACGATGCCGCCGAGACTCGCGCCGTCGACAAAATTATTTTTGATCATTGCCGATTTGACAATCGCCTGCGCAGAGACACCAATGCCGCCGATGGATGTGATGCGGTTGCCGATCACGTGACAACGATCGATTCCGGTCTTATCCAGGCCGGGCGCCAAAACAATACCATCGCCGCTCACCCGCTGGTTCACCGCAGTAATGCTATTCCCGGTAATGCTCGCGCCGCTGGTACCGATAATAATACCCGTACCGCTTGCGCGGATCTCATTGCACTGTACGTTCATGTTGGAACCAGCAGGAACGAATCCCAGAGCGACGATTCCACCCTGGGCGCAATCGTTAAGAAAATTCCCAGCAATCCGGGTTTCCAGAACATGTAGACTGACGCCAATCAGGCTAATTCCACGGCTGCTGCAGAGCAGCATATTTTCTTCGACAAAGAGTGACAGAGTCAAAAGAGGTTGAGCTTGAGCGGCGAAAACCGCACCGCCTGGCTGAGCACCCGGGATGTTACCGATTCCAACCGGTCCGAGAAATTCGTTCTGCCGAATGATCGTACCGATCAGTATCCCGCCAAGGCCAACGACAGCGCTGTCAGTATTCGCTGCGGCAAGGCGCAAAGCGGCGCAGCGCTGTAATGTAATGTTCGTGCTGTTACTGAAGCGGATCGCGGGCTGCACGTCACCCGTGCTCGCAGACGTCACCAACATGAGCTTTTCGACAGTGACCTCCACCGAGCTATCGACGGCCAGCGCCGCGCCGTGGCCGGCGTAAACCAGACGGGTTTGCATTCCCTGGCCGCGCAAGGTCAGTGAGCGTGCGCCGCTGATATTGATCGGCAGTGGCGCTTCGCCGAGATTGTAAGTACCGACGCCCAGGCAAATCGTTCCGCCGCCTGCTGCTTTTACACGCTCAACAGCCATTTGAATCGTCAACGCGCCCTGATTATGCGACTCGGCATTCACGCAAACCGTGCATTCACAGCCCTCGCCAGCAATTTGAGGCGGCCAGAGAGTACGACAATCGGTGACGGAGTTCGGGAACGTAATCAATGCGAGGCGGGTAAAATGATGGTGCATGCCGAGAGGCGGCGCTTGCTTGAGTTCCTCGACCGAAGCATCTGCAGTACGCGCCGCGAAATTCCAGTAATCGCCGATCTTGTATTGGCCTCCTGCCGGTGTATCAAAAGTAATCTGCACACCGTCTTCGAGGATGATCGACGTACCGGTCGGCGGCACCGGAATGACGCCCTTGGCCCCGGGAGCATTGAGATCGACGAGCAGATTTCCGTTCGTGTCGCGCACCTGCCCGGTTTGATTCCAGCGCCGTACTCGAGTGTGACGGGCCGGATCGGTGTTTCCCTGCGCATCAGTGCCAAATACATTCGCTGTGATCGGGCTCACCAGCGTAATAATTCGATTCGTGTCATCGACGTTTTTGATCTGCGCTATCACTCCCGCGGGTTGCGGCGCGACACCGGGCTGGCGCGAAAACTCCAGCCAATCATCACTGACTTCGATCCAATCGCCGATCTTAAAGCGCATCACCGCATCGCGCCCGATGCTTGCGACAGTAAGCTTGTCCAGGGCAGTGATTGCAGTAACAGCGCTGACAAAAGCCCCGTTATCTTGCGACCATTTAAAGGTCGCCGTTCCGTTGGGTCCACCGTCGTGAATCTCGACCCGGTACAGACGATTTTCCAAACCGCGATAACCGCCGCTCGGTGGCAGTAAACATGGATCATCATTAGTCGGCACGCCGACGGCTGCGCTACTGAGCCTCGCATCCGAGGGTGCAATCAAATTGTTCCACGCTTCGAGTGGCGAACCGCAAGTCGCACCTGAGCCGACATCGGCAAGAACCTTTACCTGCCAGACGGTCTGCCATCGCGTGGTGGTATCAACGCCGACCGCCTTTTCGATCAGGTTCGGGTCTTCGACGAAACTAACCTCGCGCCGCCAGACATCGAGGTAAACCAAATGCGGGCCGCCGGTGGTCGGCGCGGGCGCTACGGCGGCGACATTCGGGAAATAGGGTTGGTCAACATACGACAGCGGCAAGGTACCGCGCATTTCCGCAAGTACAGGGTCGAATTCGAAGGGTGGGATGCCATGATTCTCTGCCAGCAAACCGTCGACATAGATTCGTCCGCGGCCAATGGTCAATCCGCCTGAGGCAATCTGAATGCGAAAGCCGTCCGGTGTTTCTTGGGGCACCGTGCCGCGGCCGATCACATCGGTGGTTTCGGCACGCCAGCGCCGTTCGATCAGCGTCGCCAGTTCATTCCAATCGGCATCGAGTTGCACCCGTCCTTGTTGCATCAGCACGGCGCTGAAATCGTTTTTTGGGTCGAATCGTACTCGGCTATAATCACCGCCCATGAATGTCTCTCCGTCTCCTTAAAACTTCACTGCAGAGGCAGAGCTCGAAGATTTTTTTGAGACGCGTCTCTTCGTGATCTCCACACTCTGTGGTTAAATTTGTTTTACGTCTCATAAAAACTTCCTGCCTCTAGGCCAAAGCGCAGATATTCTTCCAACCGTACTTTTAAGTTAGTTTCGCGCTGCGGCTGAAACAGATCATGAAACGCGCCCATCTCGGACTCATCGCTTGCGCCGGTGCGAATTTGCAGCGGACAGGAGTTGCCGAGCTGCGCATAATCTGGCGCACCGTGCCACAGCGATGAAAAGCTCGGCGCGAGCCAGCTCAGCACGTCCGCGCGGATTGCGTTCACCTGCGCCTGCGAGATCGGTCCGTTGGCCGCTTTCTCTGCCGCATTGATGCGGGTGGCGATTTCCAGATCGGGTTGGCAGCGGTAACGGCGCGGCGTTAGCGATCCCGGTGGAACGTAACTGAAGCGCACGCAGCCGCTTTGTTTTTTTTCCGAATGCACCGGCGCCGTCCAGGCATCGCTTGGGTCGAGAGCGGAAACAAAGATCGTGTTCGATGCCATTTGGAGTTCAACCGTGTGCACCTTGCCGATGATCGTGCTTTTCTCGATGGTCAGCGTCCCGCCTGCCGTTTCGCGCGCGGCATCGATGCCGGAGTAGGCCACCGCGCTATCCTTCGTTGCATCCACGATCGAATTCGTAATCGTCACCTGCGAGCCGTCGGCAACCTGGACGGCGCCGATAATGCAGTGATCAACGGTGAGCTCGAGATTGGCAATCTCCACGATCACACTAGGCTCAGTGGTCGGAACAAACGTGCAATGACGCAACTGGAGACGGCGCAGCTGATTGCCTGCCCCTGCGACCCGAAGCGCGCCGCCGGCGATCAGCAAACCGTTTAGGGCGACCTCGGTTTGATCGGCTCCACCAATATCGAGGCTCCCGGAGAGAACGATCGTCGGCCGGTGCTCATTCGCCGCGCGCAGCTCGATCCTCGCTCCGGCATTTGCCGCGACTGCAGGTGTTTCATGATAGCGGTCACTGTCGGTGATCTCGGCGATGCCGCCGGCCTGAATTGCGGATAGTGCCGATTGAATCGTCGCGTGCGGCGCCGGCACGGACTCCGGTGTCACTTCCCTGTCCAGAATCGCGGCTCGGTCGTACTCGCCGCCTCCCATGTCCGCACTGAAGCCATAATGATAGGTCACTCGCAGTGGAGTGGCTTGGGGATTGCCGCAAAAAATTCTCCCGAGCACCGGGTCGACGGCAGTCCGCCCGGCCGGCGGCGTGTGCGCCCACCCAGCACCGGCGTCGCTCAGGTCACAGATATCGATGCTTCCGATATCGACGCCCTCCATGGCGATGCTTTTTTCTGCGCCATAGTATTGCGGCAAATACTGCGCCAGCACGCGACGGCTGATCGGTTCGGGAACATTGATCGGTTCGGCCAAGTGGGTGATTTCGTCTTCGCGTTCCGGGCGAGTGAAAAGCTGCGTGTCGCGCCCGAGGGGATCGAAGCGAAACCGCTGGGTGTCGCCCGGCGTGACCGGCACCGCCGGCGAATGACGCAGCCGATAGGCGCCCAGACGCCAGAGATGAATCCCAATATTTGGAATATTGTATCTTCCTGCCCGCTGGGAGATCCGCCGCACGTCGATCGTATGAGAAATGGAATCGAAAGGGCCTTTCAGTCGTTCCAGTTTTTCCCAGTCGCGCAGGTTTGGCGCGTATTGCGCTTCCGGCCGTCGATGATTCATATGCTGCGTCCAGCCCAGCCGCTGAAAATACTCGACCACTCGCGTTGGCCAACCGGTGACATCCCGCGCCAGCTGTTCGAGCATGGTTGCGGTGCCTTTACGGCGCCGGAACGCGATGGTGTGCGCGACCTCGGCGCGCGGACTGACCACTTTCGGCACCACTCCATGCAAGCTCCGGTAACCGATGAGATCGCCGATATAAGGCACCACCCAGTCGTTGCAGGTTTCGATAAATTGATCGTCGTAGAGCTGCTCCAAATCGGTTTCCAAAATCCCGAGCTGCTCGGCAATCACCGCCAATAATTGTTTGAGCGGCTCACCTTGATGCGCATCGCGCAGCCGGTAGATCGCCGGCAAAAGCTCGTACAGTTTTTGTGCGTCGAAACTCATGCCATCACTCCCAGTTCATCGAGCGGCGCTGCATCGAGTGTGAGCAATTCGGCGGCCGCAAGCTCTCCGTTAAGCGACAACACCGGTAGCTCGGCCAGGAGCCGCTGCTGTAGGTCCGGCTGGGAGCTGCTGCGGTAGAGCCGGTCGACGTCGGCGGCGACCACGCCGGGCACGGCTTGTATGACCGAAATGACTTCGCTCAGCATCACGGGCTGTCCAAAACCACGCGCGGCAAAAGCAAACTCCCCTCGGAGCGCTTTTTCCACCGCGGTCACCACCTTGTCGGTTTCGAAGTCGGCGTCAATTTTGATCTTACCGGCAAAGCGAAAATAGGCGGGGCGAAATGTCTTTACGCGCAGATCGACGAACGGATCGCCGGCCGCGCGCAGCGCCGCGAGCAGATTGTTATAGCTCGCACTGCCTGGGAGCACTGCGGCGCCGTTGGGACCGGCGACGGTTACCAGGACGCCGCGCAAGCGACCGTTCCAGGTCCAGGTGGCCAGCGCTTTTGCAACCCCGGCAAAGGTGCGGGCGAAATTTTCGTAGTCTAGGAGCGACACGACGCGCTCCAAGGTCAATACCTCGATCGGCGCGTTGCCGCGCGCGTCCTCGAGATCTTCGGGATCCTGCGCGCCGTTCGCATCAAGTGGATTGGTCACGCCTTTGACACCGAGCGGACGGCTCAGCAGCATGCTCAACTGTCCGGCTTTGACCAAGCCTTCGAGGCCGATCCCTTTCCGGAACTGCGCGCGAATATTGTTCTGACCGGTCGGTGGGCGCGCGCCGGTCAGCCCATCGCCGAACTGGACTGAGGTGACACCATCGTCATCGCGCCGCATGATGTAAACACGATCTTTCGGTTTTTGGCCGTATAAGGTCGCGGCTTCATGCCAGAGCAGGTCGTTGATCCGCAATTGAAGCGTCGATGTCGCGCCGCTTCTATTGCTGGCGCTGACATAGGTCAACGGCGCCTGGCGCAGCTTGAAACTCTGAAATTTTTTGCTCGCATCGCCGCCGCCGAGGATCTCCTGGACCGTTTCGCCGTGGGTTGCCGCCGCGACGTTCGCGTTCAGCAAAAAACTCGCGCGCGCATAACTCTTGCCGAGTGGCGGCGTCACGATCAATGTAGCGCCGTCAATGGCACTGATCTGCACCGCGTCGTTGATGGCATCGCCCGTGCTGCTGTCGTGGCCCGTAACCGCCAGCTGTTGATTGATTTTCAATCCGGCTGGAATGCTTTCGAGCTCGATCGCAGCGCCAGTAACCGGCTCCTCGATCGGCGCTTCAGCAATCTCCAGCAGTTCGCTCTGGGCGAAAACGGTCGTATCGCGATAACCGGAGCCTGCGAACAAATCCAAATGTTCGTCGGTATCGAGCTGGATACGTGTAGTTTTGCCTGACACCGTAAAGTCGGCCCGGGAGGCTTCGATAACGCCCGCCGCGCGGTAGAGCTCCTGGTAGCCGGGCTTCGACAAGACCAACCAGCTTTGCGCGATCACCGACGGATAGCTCGCATCGAGATCGACGGTTTCCTTAGAGATCAGAAAGTTCCAGTCGGTCAATGCGTTAAGATCGAACCCGTAATGGAGCAGGGTCTGGTCCGACAGCGTTTTCGGGTGCGGCGCGTTGGCGCCGAAGAGGCCCGCGCGCTGCCGTAGGACGTAAATCTTCGGATCTGCCGCGGGCAGCACGGTATGCGGTGTCGTCGTGCCTAGGCCTTCCGCCCACTCGATCCGCGTGCGATTCGCGGCGTTATCAATCAAAACCTTGGTCAGCCGGCGAAAATCCCATCGTTCGCTGCCGGAATCCTTTTCGCGCTCGTCACCGACGATGAGAATGACGTCGCCGGGCTTAAGATTGTTCGCGACACCTTTCAAATACAGCGATTGGTCACCGAATTTGGGTAACACCGGTCGGGTTATTTTGGCCTTGAGAGCGTTCCATTCGAACCGCGCCTCGATTTTTTCGATGGTCTCGAAAGTCTGCGGCTTCTCGCCCGGTCCGGGAATGCTCTGGACTCTCGTGCCGATATCGATGCTGGTTGCGCGCGGCGCGCCCTGAGCGTCGTCGAGAGTAAATGCGAGCGCCACGCTTGCCGCTACGCCAGGCCGAAGCTCGTAACCGATCAGCCGGGCGAGCTCGAGGATTGAGCGTCGTTCGGTGGCGGTCCGGAGGAACGATTCGTTCGCCACTCGTTCCTGATAAAACGTCAGCACGTCGGCAAGAGTCGCTGCGGCATCGAGCAGCGCAATTGCGAAGTCATCGTCGGCGCGGCTGCGCAGATTTTTCAGGGCGGGAAATTCGGCCCGCGAAAGCGCCGCCAACATCGATTGCTTGAAACGCGCATGGCTGCCGATCCGATAGGAAATCGCCGCCAAGCCGGGACGGTTATCGATCACGACCGGAGTTTCCGCTCCGGTTCCCGTACAGCAGCCGCAATCGTTCAGCGGGTTAGAAATCGATGCGGCGCCGCTCATTTGCCACCTCCAACCGATAAATTAAACAGGCCGTGCTCGGCAAAATTCGGATCGTTGTCACAACGTGCGATCTCGAGCCGGCCAAGCTCGAGCTTAGCGGTATTCAGGGGCTGATTGTCCCGACTCCCCTGGCGCCCGAATCGAGTCACGTGTACCGAGGTTACTCCCGGAACCGCCTGTGCTGCGGCGATCAATGGACTGAGGTAAACGGTCTGGCCGAAAGTGAAGCGATCCGGATGAAAAAGACCGAGACTACCGTCCGGCAGAATGCGATTACTGAACAATTGAAGCAGAGCCTGTTTGACGGCGGCGCGAAAATAATCCGGGTCCGCGCAAGCATGCATCTCGATCTCCAGTGAGACATAGCGCGGTCCATCGATTTCGAGATCCTGCCCCGCCATCCGATATCGCTCCACGGCCCTCCGAATCGCCGCTTTGAAATCGTCGTCCATCGGCAGTCCGGCCAACCGATCGGCAGTGAGAAACACCGTGTGCCAGCTGCCGGTCCAGCGAAACGTCGCCATTGCCCGTTGAACGCCCGCATGACGCTCCGTCACTGCCGCATAATCGGCTTCGGTCACGGCCCGCTCTTGAGTGCGAAACGCCTGGGGCGCATAAGCGCGCGCTTCAGCCATGGTCTCCGGCTCGATGCCGCCCTCGGCGGGCAGAGGATTACGAACCAGGCGCGTCTCGGCGCGCAGCGTTCCATCCGTCGTGAAGAGATGCGCGATCGCTTCGGCGCCGATGTTGCCGGCGACGCCGTTACCCGTTCGATAGCTCGCAGCAAATTTGGTTTTCTCCACCGGCGCGGCGCCGAGCTGGCCGTCGCCGAAACGGATCTGCGCGGTGCCGTCATCTTCGATTTCAGCGACAAAGTCATGATCTTCGGCGCTGCTGTCGAGCAAATCGCGCACCGGGGTCCAATCGATTTCATCTAGGTTGAGTTTGCTGTGCAGTCGTGCCGCCGGTAGCGCATTGCGCGGCTCCTGCGCCATCGCCGTCCGCGCCGCCCCCGGGGCTGGATAGATGTTGAGTTTCCCTTGCTCGTCTTTGATTAGAAAAGCGCTTCGGCCGTCGCTGATCGACCAGAACGGCTGGTGTCCCTGGATCGATGCGCCACCGGAGACGTCGATTTGCGCCGCTGCGAATTGCTTCTGCAGATTCGCTGGCAAGATTTTGTTGTCCAGGTCAGCTAAATCCGAGGCACTAGGAGTAAAGCTGAATAGAGAATCGTTTTGCAGCGGTGTCGTGAAGGTGATCGGCCTGCGCGCGAGTTTGGGACGAAAACGCGTCGGCAACAGTACCGGCTCCTTGGGATTGCAGCGTTCGCAATTCGAACCCGCCGGATTCGCGACCGGCGCCGGCGGAACCGTTCCGAGCTTTTCACCGCTCACCGTAACACCATGATCGGCGAGCACGATATTGCCGCGCCCAACACTCACGTCGTCGATAAATTTCGCTCCATGATCGGCATCCGTCTGGGCCGAGATGCACAGCGCGAAGGGTAGCGCGTCCTCATCGGCCCAGAAAATTTCCGTGATCGTTTGGCTGGTAAGCGGATCCGTTAACGCGGTTCCACTCGGCGATCGTGCCGCCACATGCGTCAGCCGAACGGCACAACGGCGGGCCGGATCCGCATCGGCGCGGTCGCCGCTGCGCGGGTTGATAAGTTCTTCGAAAATCAAGACATCGCCGGCTTTGAGATTGGGCAGATGACCGCGCAAGGTCGCGTGCGTTGCGCCTTTGAGAAGACAGCAGCGCCGGTCGCTCCAGCTATAAAAATTCAGCTCGTTGTGGGCTTGAAAAAGGGCGGTGGGATCCATGGTCTCAAAAATCTCATGCGCTCTTGCTTTCACCGCCGGATCATCGGGCAGGACCGCTGGCTCGCCCGGAATCCGGGTGAAGAGTTGTGTTCCTTGAGCCATGAACAGGATATCGGAGTTTACTTGCACCTGAACCCAGGCGCGCGCATTGCACCCGTCGTGCATGGCGTAGTCCACCAGGCGCGCGTGACGGCGCACGGAAATTCGGCGCCGCGCAGTGCCAAGATAAGCCTCCGTCGCTACAGCATCCTGTTGATAGCTCAGATGATCGCCGGCGTAAGCCAGCATCTCGACGAGCGCAACGCCGATGTCGGCGGGATTACGTTCTTGCCATTGCGGCATCAGCGCTGACATGCGGTCGAACATGAGCCGGCGAAAGCTCGCGTAATCCTTGGCGAGATAGTCGATCTCCGGCTCTTCACGCACTGCTGGCGGACAGTCGCACTGCTTCTCGCAATCGAAATCCGTGGGGCAATCCACTTTGAAGGAAAAATCGACGGCGGCGAACGGCGGATCGATGCCGTCGGGCGGCGCCGGATTCTGCGCGTTTTGCACCAGGCGCAAGGTATAGATCGAAAAATCGCCGTACTGATCGACGTCGACATTTAGCGTCTTGGCATCGGCGCCATCCAGCGCCGAGCTAAGCGCAACGATGCCGCGAATGCGCTCGCCGCCTTCGATCTGAAGATTCTTCACGTTTAAGGAATTGGGAGCAACATCGTTGATGAAATGCACCACCAGCTTTTTCTGCCGATGGGTGGGATCCGTGAGCTCGATTTCGTGATCGAGCACTTCGAGATAATCGATGCCGTTCAAAGCGCTACCGACGAGCTGATTGCGCCGCAGTTGATCGCAGCAGAAATAGATCATGCGCCGACTCCTGCGCGGACAAAGTCGGCGGTGGTGCGCGTCTGCGTGCGCCGGATCACGTATTGGATCGTCACCCGCAGCGTCGAGTCTTCATTTTCGACCTGCACCGATTCGACGACGATCAGATCGCCGAGCCACTGCTGCAGCGCGCCTTGAACGAGAAACTGCGAGGTCGCAGCAAGAGCATCGCTGTTGGGCGCAAAAACGAGCTGCAGTAAACCACAGCCGAAGGTCGGCCGATTAACCCGCTCGCCCGGCGCGGTGAAGAGAACCTGCTCGATCAAATCGCGGATATGCTCGTCTTCAGAAGTTTCTGCTGTATGGCCGCGCGTATCGAAATGAAATGGATAATCGAGGCTCATAACCCGCTCGCCCTGGTTTGCGTAAGAATAATATTCAGGGGCGTCGCTGTGGGTACGCATGTGGCGACACTCGATTGCAGCAAGACAGGCATGCCGCCGGCTAAAATCCGCGTGGCGCCGACAAGCCACTGCGCGGTGACGCAAGGTCCGTTGCCGCCGGTCGGCACAAACGGACAGCCGGTGACGATATGCGGACTCGCCATCGTGGCGATCGGATTGCCGCTCACTGTCACCCGCGGAAACGGCATCAACGGCTGAGCCTGTCCGCCGTGGGCGCACATCACGATAGCGTTGGCGTGAAGCAAAAATCCCGGCATATAGTTTGTCTCTAAGCGCTTCGGCGGAACATTCCGAAAGAAAATCTCCCCGTTCTCCTCTTTCACAAAGAGAGAAATATTCCCATTTTGAAAAGGGGGATTTGATTCAGTTGTCGTCCATACTTCATCCCTGCGAAAATTTTCGCGATATGATCCTACGTCACCACCAGCGCTACTTTGTTGATCATCACGCTCGGCCCCATCATCTCGATCGACGCGCCCTTGCCATTATTGATGTAAATACCGGTGTCGTTGACCACGATCATCGCTCCGCTCGGACTTCTGAGCACGACCCCGCCGGTTCCGGGCGGCGCCGGCGCCGGCACGGGCACTTGCACGGGCACCGGCGTCGCATCGCTGATAATAATTCCATTTTGCAAGGTCGATTGGATTACGATCGTTTGCCCCGGCGGAATCGGCGGCGGTGCCAGCGCGGCGGGAGGCACTTCGGCGAACGAGCCCCAAAAACCGCCGACCCAGATTGGATAATCGGGATCGCCCTGCTCGAATTCGATCCACACACCGGCGCCGATTTGCGGAACCATATAAACGCCTTCTTGTTTCCCGGCAATCGGTACGCAGGGCAGCGCCCACGTGGTCGGCGTAAGCCCCTGCACGTCAGGGACGATCGCTTGAATCCGGCCACGCTGCTCGGGATCGACGTTATTGATCACCGTGCCGCGAAATTTCCCGTAGTGGCGAATAGTCTTTTCGTCGCTCACGCGGCCACCTGCGGCACGGTGGAAATGAGCCCATTGCGGCTGAGCTCAAAGCTCTGCTTGTACTCACCGGACTTGATCTTGTGCGTCACGCTCTTCACATAATAGAGCCCGTCGTATGCCGCTCCCGCGCCGCGTACGCCGACAAGCCGGCGCGGCTTCAGCACGCTGCCGTAGCGCAGCACATCGAGCTCGCCCTTGGCGCTCACGGCTTCGGCCCACTGCGCCGCTTTCGCCAAGCCGATCATCACCGACTGTGGCAGCGGGCGCTTCGACAAATCGTCGCTCACCGGCTGCAATTTGGTGGGAAACGGCGGAACCAGCCCGAGCGGCGGATTGAGCGGCGTGATCGGCGGAATTGGTATCGCGATCACGGCCTTCGATAACTCTTCATAGTAAAAGACCGTCGGGATCCCGTTCATGTTGTTGTCGAAGGTAAAGCTCAAGGATTCGACATTGGTGACCGTATCCATATTAATGTTGAGCGCGGGTTGCGGCGCGCCGACTTTGATCTGCGGCCCCCAGTAGGCGACATTCGTCCCCGGCGCCGGTCCGGGATCGAGGTAAAAAACATAGCCGACTTTGGACGCCAAATCGTTGATGTAAGCGAGGTCGGTCCCCTTCTGCGCCGGAATGCGTGTCGTCGGGATCGGCACATCGATCAGCACGCTGGGAACGATCAGGGGCACCAGGCCAAAAAACCCGTATTTCAAAAGCAGCAGCGCAACACGGCCCTCGGCGGGCGTTGCCGGAAATGGAAAGCCGCTGAAATCGATCTTGTCCATCAGTACGGTCAGATCTTCGCCGGTGATCGATAACGTCGAATGACTGGCATCGCTTCCCGGCGCGAGCTGGTGATTCGTCACCACGCCGTCCATAATCACGTAAGGCGTACCGCTGACGATCACGACGATAATCACCCGAAGAATATTGATCGGGCCGCTTCCACTGAGCAGAAACAATGTGTGCAGCGGCGATGTATCGCTCAAGGTGAAGGAGAGCTGAAACCCGCTTCGGCCGACATCGTTCACGGTCACCGAAATTTCAGTCAATGCATCCATCACGATCTTGGGCGCCGGGATAGGCACCAGCGGGCCGATATAGAGCTGCAGCGTAATTCCTTTAAGCATTCGCCGGCCCGGAAATTCCCTGCGGCAACGTGATACGCACTTTACCGCCGATTGTTTCGGTCAACTCATCCGGGCGAATTGCTCCGTTGGCATCGCACAGCCGCCAGAACTGCTCCGGATCCCCCAGATACTTTGCAGCGATGTTATCCAATCGATCGCCTTGAACCACCGGGTGCTCCTGGATCAATGCAAACTGATCCGGCCCGGGCACGAATCGGCGTTTAACGAACACGATGATCCGCCCGTCGGCGCTGGTTCGCTTTGCGGTGCCGATTCCCTGGTAACGGCTGTTCGGTGGAAACTCCGCCGCATCGGCGCCGCCCGCTTGCAGCATGGCCTGCAATGCTTGCATCGGATCGGTCATGGTATGCCTCGAATGCCCAGAAGATTGATCGTGCCTCCAAGACTCTTGGCCGCGAGCTGCTCCTTCTGCTGCTGATAAGCCATGAACAAGCTGCCGCCTTTGTTATCGAAGCCGAGATCCGTGACGCTCAGCACGCGCATGCCCAAGCTGACTTTGGCGCGAATCGGGTTGAGCGCCGGATCGAACGCCTCTTCGGTGATGCTGAAGTCGGTAAGCCGCACGGGTACGATTCGGCTCTTGCTCCAGATGAACAGCGGCAGCGCCGACATCATCGGCAGGATTTCCAGCATGCCCGCCTGTGCCATTGAATTGTTCGATAGGAGTTGGCTGCTCGCCGGATACACGATGGTCTCCAGCGCGGCCAGCTGCGGCTGAATGCCGAATTCCACGGCGGCCTGGTTTTGGTCAGGAAATTCCAGTTGATCCGTGGCGTCGATTTCGGCGTCGAGCTTGATCGTCTCCACCGGCGGACCGGTAAGCCGCATCGCTTCCGAACGATCGCCGCTTTCCTTTACCGTCTGCGGCTGCAAGGTGCGGGTCAAAGTGTCGGGGTTGTACTGGAGAATGACAATGCGTTGCACCGCCGACGTATCCGCATCAATCAACACGATGCCGCCCTTGAGCACGCGCGGGGAGTTGGGAAAACTACTCATGACTGATACTCATTAGAATCGACGTACGAGCCCGAAGTTCACGCCGGCCTTACGCACCTCAGTGAGATCTCTTGGATTCATATTCAGGTTGAGATTGGTTTCGAACTTCAGCCCTCGGCCGATATCAACCTGAAAATCCAGCGCGAGCTCGCCCTGTCGGATGAAGGTCAGGCTTTTGAAAAGAATTCCGGTGCCGAGCGCGAGCTTGTCCGCTGTTTCCGGTTTGAAACCGGCAAAGCGGAAGGAGGTCTTCAGCACGTTGGCACCGAGCGCATAACGGGTAAGGGCATTTTGTAGCGCTTCCGGCTCATCGGGATGAAGAGTTGCGGCTTGATACAAATGATGGCCGTAATCTTGAAGATTTTTGCCCACATCGAGTTCGAGCTTGCCGAGCAAGATCGGCAGATCGCGAAAGCTCGGCTCTTCGGACTTGGGTTGACGCTGGATCGGGCCGGTGGTCACGGAAGGAGCCGCAGGAGTACCGCAGCTTTTTGTTTGGGATGCCAGTGGCGCGCTGCCGCCCTGCTGCACAACATGCGTCAATTCGTGGGCCAAGAGCCGTTGTCCGGCGCGAGTGCCCGGCGCGTATTGGCCGCTATCGAAGACCACACGGGAGCCCACCGTGTAAGCCAGCGCATTGATGGAGCGCGCCGATTCCGCGGCTCTGTCGTCGACATGCACGCGCACATTGGAGAAATCATGACCCAACCGGGCCGAGAAAAATTCGCGTGTCGCCCTGTCGAGCGGCTGGCCCGCGGAGGATAATACCTCGCCGACAATCGGCGCCGCGTTCATAGCACGCGTTGCGCCTGGAGCGGCATGCCGCTGTGCGACCATAGGCGGCCCGGCTGCCGGCTTTGCGCTCTTGCATTCGCGTTTGGTCAGGACGAGCTGCCCTTCCGGGCAGTCGTAATCGTAGAAGCAGAGCGGCGTCGCCGGTGGCGGCGTCAGGGTCGTGAAGGGCCCCGGGCCCGTGCCAACAACGACGTCCTTCGCGCGGACAATCACACGAATCACAAGACCATCGCTGAAATGCACGTAACAGCCGTAGTTGCCCAACGAGTTCGGCGGCTCGCAGTCGATACGTTCTACCTTCGCTTGTGAAGGTGGCGTCATGTCGTTCTGTACGTAATTTTCCGCGGCCCGTTTGCTGATGCTCTCCGGATCGGCGCGCCAGCTCGGGCAACGACTCTCCTCTTCGCTCGGTCCGGTATCGCTACCCTTGTCACTTTCCGATGCGGCTTTTTCGCTTGGCGTCGCCTGGCGTTGAAGGCCTGAGAATGCCGCCGTACCAGCCGCGAGGCGTGTTTGCCGCACTGCACCGGACCGTAAATCATCGCGAGTGAAATCATCGTTTGTCGTCGCCGCCGCTGCAATTCTATCCGCCTCCTGCTCGTAAGCGTCGCCTGGCTCGCTCACGCGCAATCGGGTTTGCAGCGGGTTGCCTGTAAGCTTGTGCTGTTCGCACTCGGGACAATTTCCGGTGAACCCGCTCGATCCGCCGCACGCGCATTTGCGTTGCAACATTGGGGGATGAACCGGTCGGTGCCGCAAATCTGGGCGGAAAAATTTTTCTGCGTGTTGAATGCCACTCATCGATCCGTTTACTCCCACGTTCCAGTCGCAACCCAATGATCCAAAGTTCTCCCCACGTGCGTCATAGCTTCCCAAAGGGGACCTTCACCGCCTGCCAAAAACGCGATACCTCCTGTCAGGTGACCGGATGCCCAGGCATTGATTTCATGAGTCAGCTCTTCGAACAGCTCATTTGGATCTCTATACAGCCGTTCTTCAAAATGCAGCTCCCACTTTCCATTGACCAATTCGAAACCTCCGGGGTTTTGCGCCTTTTTACGTGCGCCGTCGGGCACACGCCTAACGGGGATGTTCGATTCGTTCGTGAACTGTGTAAGAACTTTATCTATTTCCTGCATACTGACTGAATTTGATGCCCTTACTTGCCGCAGTCGTTCAATGATCGGGTGCGCCGTTGCAATCTCTCTCGCCCTGTTCGTCAATTCGTCTCTGGGAAGCTGTTCTTCAAAATGCATAGGAGTGACTTGTGTTTTTTCCGGAACCCAATCGCAAGGAACCTCGTTGTGTCCGTCGGACTGATACTCACAATGAACGGCCCCCGTTTTCGGATCCTTCACCTCGACTAGCTCGTGGTTGCCCACCTTTGCGCGGCGCTCCCCAGGTTTTCCCGCTTTAACAGCTTCGGGATGCTCTTTGACATACTTGACCGCGGCCAAGCCGGCCTCTGTCTCCGCCTTATTAGCCTCGTTCAGAACCAACTCGACGCCATTGTCGATCTCGTTTGCGACTCTCGCTTGCTCTGGACCTAGCTGTTCCTTCAGAGCGGCTCTTTCGGCGCGCCATTCACTAATAACCGGTGCGAGCTTGGATTTCAGATACCGGCCGCCCTCGACACCCATCCGCGCCCATCCGTAGTATTCTGTGATTCTGTTGGCCTGATCCAGGACGCCCAACAAAACCGGCGCCACATTGGGAAACTTGTCCAAGAGCCATTCGCGATTCTCGTTGATCACCGTCGAGACAATCGGAAGAGCCATCGCGATGCGGTCAGCCCAGAGCAGCCCTTTGGCAACTCTTAAGGCCGTTACTGACGCTCGCCCCGCCACGACTTCGGCGGCAAGTGTTCTCACCCCGGCACCCGAAAATGCGCCCAAGCCGCCAAAACCAAGAAACAACCCCATTTCGAAGGCTGTTGCTCCGACGCTCACTGATTGACGCTTGGCTTGATTGGCATAGTCGATCAACGCGAGCGCCGGCATCGGCACCAGTTTTTTGCCTTGATCGTATATTTTTAGCCAAACCAGCTCATCAGGACTTAGCTCGACGCCATTCTTCCAAACCCGTTCCGGCCGAAGATTCTTTCGATCCTCCTTGAACATGTCGGAATCCCAGAAATGAATCTCGTCCTCATAACTCACTTTTACTTTGCCATTGGGCTGTAGCTTCGCTTTAAAAATCGCATAGTCGGATCTGAACGTTTTTTGCATCCGCAGCGGAAGAATATATTGCTTCTCTTGCTCAAGCTGCGCCAGGTATTGCTCGGGTGGCGCTGAAGGTATTCGTTTCGCCTTGGCCTCGAGAATCCGCTCCGCTTGCAGCCTTTCGAAGTCCGTGACGTCGCCCGTGATCAAGGCCTGGTACATGACATCCAACATAGCCCGCCCTTCGCTGCTGGCGGCGAATTTTTCGAGCTTGGCAGGCGACTGTAGGACCAGTAAATGGGATGCGACGTTATCCTCGATGTAGTCATCCAGTTCATGCATCTTTTTGATAACGTCTCGATAAAGATTCTTCGCGACATCAGCATTAAGCTTTTGGGCGATTTCACTTGCCTTCAGGTCTACCGCTGCTTCGCCAGGAACAAGCGCTGCCGGATCACGCAGCTCGGCGATCTTATAGACTTCGGTTGGTACCCACTTCCATTTGGCAAAGAGAATTCGTTCCGACTGCAGCCTTTCGAAGGACGAGACTTTTCCGGTCGTCATGGCGTTGTAGAGAACATCCAGCATTTGCCGGCCTTCCTGAGTGGCGGCAAATTTTTCAAGTTCGGCCAAAGACTGTAATTCTGTAAACGCGGCCGCAACATTGTCGTCGAGTTCCTTGGCCTCGGAAAAACGGATTACTTCAATCACATGCTTGTAAGGCGATGGGGTCTTGGCTACGTATTCTTTTAGGTCACGGACGATTTGATCCGTTAAATCGTCTTCCCAGTTACGTTGTAGCGCCTTGATCGAAGCAGTGGCCGTCCGGCTCACCATCTGCTCGCCGGATTCAGTCTCCACGTTGAGAGCTTTCTGATCAGAAAATGCCTCGCGTGCGCTAGGCCTCAAACCCAAAGAAAATTCATGTCCACCTGCCTGCTGTAAAACGTGCGTCAATTCATGAGCTAGAAGTTTTTTCCCTTCCATAGCCCCCGGAGCATAGTGTCCGCGGCCAAAAACGATGTCGGCGCCGACGGTGTAGGCGCGGGCACTTACGGCGCGCGCCGACTGTTCTGCGGCCGCATCCGTATGCACGCGGACGCGCGAAAAATCATGACCAAAGCGCTGCTCCATCTCTTGCAGTAATGCGGGTTCCAACGGTCTGCCGGCACTCGCAAGAACTTGCTCCACGGCGGCGGGAACCTCGCCTCTCGGCGCGCTAGAATTTTCTGAGACGCGCTGGACCCGCAACGGCGACCCGCTCACAGCCGCCTGGGCCGACGCGGCCATGACTTTATCGGCGATCCGATCAGCTTCCCGTTCGTAGAGATCACCCGGTTCGTCCGCCTTGAGCTTGGTCTGCAGCCCCAGTCTCTTCTGATGAGTGCACTCCGCGCACTCGCCACCTAGTCCTGGCGAGCCGCCGCAGGCGCACTTGCGCTGCAATAGGTTTGTGAATACGAAAGGGCGCATCGTCGCTGTCTGGTTCGGAACTTTAGCCGCACTCTTCTGTTGCGTTTCCATGCTAATTTAAGAACTGCCTCGCCCGGCGCGACCGACAAGCTTCAGTCCACCGTAAATCGATCGCGCGATTTCACGGCCGAGATCTTCCATGCGCATGCCGCGGCGAAGCGTGACCGTGCCGGCATCGATTTTTTCACGCACCGTGGCGGCGGCGTTGTTCGACAACCCTTCTTCGGTGAGCAGGTTTGCCAACTCGCCTTTTAGAGTTTCGGCAATTCGCTCGTGCCCGGCGAACTCCCCGCCGTTCAGTACGAGCCGGTCGATCCGCAATTCGATCGAAGAATGTGCATGTTCGCGGGCCGAAGCCGCTAGGCTGCCTGTCCATCTCGACGATGCGCAGAACCGCTGCCGCATCCGCTCGCGTTGATTCATCGCCACCCGCCAATCTCAATTTCGTTGAGCGGTCGTTCGAGCTTCTGGCATTCGTGCTTGGCGGCGTGGAGCAGATGATGCATCCGCACCGGCTCTCCCGCCTCGGCGGCGAGAAACGCCCCGCTCAGAGCAATGTTCCGAATATTGCCGCCGGCCACGGCCAGGCGCGCGAGTTGCGCGAAATCCAAACAGTCGGTCGGTGCCTCCGGCGGAAAAACGCGTCGCCAGATCTCGACGCGCTGTCCGGCGTCGGGAAACGGAAACTGCACCATAAAGCGAATCCGTCGCTGAAATGCCGCGTCCATCGCCCCTTTCATATTGCTGGTCAAAATCGCTAAGCCGCGATAGGCCTCCATCCTTTGCAGCAGATAGCTGATTTCCACATTGGCGTAACGATCGTGGCTGTCTTTGACCTCGCTGCGCTTGCCGAACAATGCGTCGGCTTCGTCGAAAAGCAGAATCGCCGTGCCACCTTCGGCGGCATCGAAAACCCGCCGGAGATTTTTTTCGGTCTCGCCAATGTATTTGTTGACAACCTGACTGAGATCGATGCGATAAAGGTCGAGTCGGAGCTCGTTGGCCAGGACTTCACCGGCCATCGTCTTGCCGGTGCCGCTTGGCCCGTAAAACAACGCGCTGATACCTAGGCCGCGCGAACTCGCCACGGCGAAACCCCACTGCTCATACACCTTGCTGCGCTGGCGGACGTGAATCGCGATTTCGCGCAGCACCTGCTTTTGCGTCTCGGGTAAGATCAAGTCATCCCAGGTCGCATTCGCCACGATCCTTTGAGCCAGATCGTCGAGCCGGGATCGTGCTTGAACTCGACAGCTCTCCCACAGCAAATTTTCCAGAATAGCGGGATCTTGCTCGCGCCCCACGGCTTCGGCGCAAACGCTTCGAATCGCACGCGCCTCCAGATCGAATTGCGCGCCGAGGCGCTCCACGCCGCCGTTGAGACCCGCCGCTGTTTCGCCGAGAAAGCTTTTCCACATCGCCCGCTGCTCCTGAGCGCTGGGCTTAGTAACCTCGACGGTCACGGTCGCGCGCCGGAGCAGAGAGCGCCGAGCGCGGCCGCTCAGAACCAAGACGCCGCCGATTTCGTCAGCCAATCGTGTGACCGCGCTGTGGCGCAAATCGTCGATAGGATCGGCATCGCCGCACTCCAGGAGCAAGCCGCAATGGCTCAAGATCGCTTCGCGCTGCCAGAGTTTTATGAACGCGTCGAGCTCCGTGGGATGGGTTGGCAATGCGTGGAGCGCCATTGCCCACAGGCCGAGACCGAGATGTCCGCAAGCGGCGGCAGCGATATCGCGTTTGCTTTCCGCCGCTTCCCCGCAAAGTCGGATGGCCGGCAGCATCGCCCCGTTCGAAGAAGACCAGACGCGTATGATCGTCTGCACCTGAGCCTCGTACGATGGCGGCAATTCGGCGGGAACGGCAACCCGCTCGACAAGCCCGCTCAGCCGCTCGTCCAAGTGCGGTACGCCGGCAAGGTAATTGAGCACCCGCTCATCGATGCGAACCCGGCCCGCGCTCAAGCTTTCTCCCGCATTCATCTCGATCAGACGCCAGCGGCGCAGCGGCGCCGCCGGTGATAGTGCGCTCCAGTGCGGTCCGGGAAGCGCCGCCAGAGCCAAACCGAAAGTCGGGAACGTACGGTGTGAATCATTCTGCGCAGCGGCCACGAGCCGAGCGAAACAGGCGTCCAACTCCACGCCGGCGCACAATAGAAGAATATTTCTTTCGAAGCACGATAACTCGAAGCTATGGCAGAGTTGTTCGAGTGCCGGCGGCGGATCGATTTCTAGGTTGCTCCCCATCGCCGCCTCTGCTGCACGTCTGTCGTCAACCGGATCGGCTCTTCCCGTGTAGCGCTCCAAAGCTTCGCGGACAGCTCCGAGCTCACGCATGAGATAAGCCTGATTGGCCTCATGCCAGGACATGAATCCCTCGGAGCTCATGGCAAGTTCACCGTTGGACCGAAATTAACGCTCGAGGGATCGAGATCCAGCGGGCTTTCGGCGCCGTCTATTTGCATCCGAACGAAATATTGTCCCGCCCCGGCGCCGGGAATCGCGATCGCGACCGAGGTCGAGTCCGCGCTGCGTGGCGGCGCCGAAAAGCTCAGTGCCGTAGAATTAACGGCCGCCGTCGAATTGAGCAGCAGCGCGACGCGCTGACTTTTACCCAGCGTTACGTCAAGGTTGATCTGCAGAGCCGGGAGCGGCGCACCACCCTGAGGATCGGGCACGGTAGTTTTGCCGATCGGCAGAACGATTTGCGGATGTAACACGAATGTTCCGACGTTGGACGCGAAACCGCGATGCGGCGTTCCCGGGGCCGGAATCCCCATCAAGAGTTTATGGATGACCTGTAGGCCGTGCGTGCCGGCGCGCAGATCGGCGGGAACCGCAAGCGTCATTTGGCTTTCACTTACGGTAATTGGCACGCGCTCGAGCCCGCCCAGCAGGACCAGCGTTATGTCGCCTTGTAGTTGTTTGCCGTCTATCGCCAATGTGCTGCTTGCAAAAATCGGCGCGAGTTCCCCAGCGGTTGATACGACTTTGTCGATCTCCGGCTGGCGAAACGGCATTACGTACAACTGACGTTCCTGCACCGGCAGCGCCTGCTGCGCGCTGTCATCGGTTTCGATCAGAACGGCGCTCCCCTGATAGGCAAGCGAAAGCACGTATGGAGACTGAAAAAAAATCGACCATAACTTGGACAGTTCTTCGAGTGACAAGCCGAGTGGCGTGAAGCGTACCAAATCGACCTGGTCGGCGAGATTCGAAGTCGCCAGCACGGTGTCGTACGGCGGATTCGCAAGGGTTTGTACGATGTCTTGATGCGTCAACAACGGCTGCGCGTGCAGTTGGCGCACCGCCGCACCGAGTAATCGCTGCGGCTCGAGAATTGTTTCATCGCCATAAAAGCTCAGCAGGTAATGCAAGATCAGCGCGGCTTGCGGGCGCTGCACCAATTGTCCGTTGGCCCGGCGCCTCGGCAAATCGCAATTGCGGTATGCAGCATTGGGCGTCACCTGATAGAGAAAAATGTTGATCGCCGGATCCTTTGCCGCGGAAGCTCCGCCGTCGGGACGCATCGTGCTGACTTTCGCGCCGGGCACCACGGCGGCCGCGTTCGACAGCACATGCTGCAAGGTCCCGGTGACCGTGGCGACCGCGAGGTAATTGCTCACCGCCGCCCCTCGTTGCGCTGTCGCAAATACTCTTCCAGGGAAAGCAACGGTGGCCGTCTTCGCTCTGCAATCGCACGCGCGGCCGCAGCATTCGGCGTGAAAGCGCGCACCTCGACTCTGCCGATGGAGACTTGAACGGTTGGTGAGATCTTGTCAGCGCGCGTCGCCATGAGAGAGCCATGATCCGGAACCGTCGCGGGCGTAATAGAATTGCCGAGTTCCTCGAACGGCTTCGGACGCGTCTGTTTGGTGGCGGATTGCGCGGGCGCGCCGGTGTCCACGAACGGTTGCGACTCGAGTTCGAGCGCAGCATTCGACTCGGACAGCCTTTCAGGCATGGAATAATTTCGTGGTGCTCGGAAGCTCTCTGCTGAAACCATAGGATGATTCAAAACGGGGAGCAGCGGCGCGGGTGGCTGTGAATTTGACAGTTGTTGCTTATTTATTGCTGGAAAACCATCGACTAAAGTCACCCGATCAGTCCGTGCATTTGCCGGTTCCGCGGCGCCTTCTGTCGTCACTTCCATGTGTGATGCCGGCCCAAACATCGATGGAAGCTTCGGTTGGGCTGACGCTCCGATTCCCAACGCACGCTCTGCCAGTCGCGAAAAGAAATCCGCCATCAGCCGACGAGCTCGATATAGAATTGCCGTCGCGCCGGACTCATCGCCAGGATGTCCGCTTCGCGCCAGCCGTATGCCCAGGCAAGCGTGTGCACCTCGCGCAAATAGCGCTTCGCGAGCCAGGCGATTTCGGCCCAGAGAAACGCAACGATGTCGAATTGTAACGGCCAGTGGTGTCCGCATGCGCTACACGCGACGATCAGAGTAATATCCGCGCAGCTCTCGGCTTTGCCGATCTCGGCTGCAAGAGCATCCATGGCGCCCGCCGACCAATCGCTCACTGGAACCGCCGTCCCGTCGCGCACCGCTTCCAGGATGCAGCGTTCCAGCAAGACTTTTTGTGCCGCCGACACATCTGCACACTTCGCCGCCGCGGCTAAATCCCGGCTATCGGGCAAACGGAATTTCACATGCAGATCTTGGGAAGTGATCTCGCCGCATTGGGGCTGAGCTTCGCTGACCGAGTCTGCGATCAACTCGCCGAGATGGGTTGTGAAATCGAGCCGCGTATCGCATTGCGGACAAATCGTGAAAGAGTTGATCGTCGCGCCGAACAGTCGGTCACGAAGGGCAAACAGTCGAGCGTCACGCTGACCGATCGACAGGGCCGCGAGTTGCGCAAAGGTCATCTCGGGATAGGCGAGGGCGAGCAAGGTCAGCGCGCGATCGATCCAATGCTGCGTCGCGCCCCGCTCCCACGCTGAGATTAACTCGTGAGCATCGGGCAAGTGCATCGTTTATCCTGGAACCGTAAAGCTTGGCTCAACGGGCTCCTGCACTTCGGTGTCGCGAATCCAGCCCTCGTTCTCGAGCTTGATGTGCTGGATCGCCACAGCATTGGCGTTGGCATCGAGGTCGGGAAGTGCCTGGTATTCCGATACCCAACAGCGAAACACCTTGTAGGCGATCACCAGTTGACCGGCTTCGTTGTACATTTCTATGATGATGTCCTTGCGAAAATCCTTGAGCGAAACTTCAGCCCCGAGCCCGGCGCCGAAGTTCCAAACCTTGTTCGCCCATTTTTCAAATTCAGTGTCGTGAGTGACGCCGCGCTCGAGCGTGATCGGTTCATATTCGGTTCGCCCGGGAGACTTGCGGCTGCTCGAAGGATCGCCGCCTTCGCGATGCTTGACCACCTCCGTGGTGCGCTTGAGCATGCTGACCTTGCTTACGCCGGCCACATATCTTCCGTCCCACTTCACGCGAAAATTGAACGGCATATAAGGATCGAACCGTTGCGCGTTGACACTGAATTGAGCCATGAGTGTCTCCTTTTAAGTTTCGATTTGGCCGGCGATCTGCTGAATCTTGATGACCACGAACTCGGCGGGTTTGAGGGGCGCAAAGCCAACGATGATGTTGACTACGCCACGATTGATGTCGTCCTGCGTGGTGGTTTCACGATCGCACTTGACGAAATAGGCTTCCTGTGGAGTTTTTCCTTGAAATGCGCTTTGGCGAAAAAGATTTTGCATGAAGGCGCCGATGTTGAGCCGAATCTGCGCCCATAGTGGCTCGTCATTGGGCTCGAAGACCACCCATTTCGTGCCGCGATACAGCGATTCTTCGATAAATAGCGCCATGCGCCGAACCGGCACGTATTTCCATTCCGAGCCACGTTCGTCATTGCCCTGCAACGTGCGCGCGCCCCATATGACACTCCCGTACACTGGGAAATTGCGGATGCAGTTGACGGCCTTAGGATTGAGGATGCCGTTTTCGCCATCGGTTAAGTTAACACCGATGGATGAAACACCGGTGAGACTCACGTCAGTGCCGGCCGGCGCTTTCCAGACACCGCGCGCGGCGTCGGTGCGCGCGTAAGCGCCCACGACAAAGCCACTCGGCGGAAGCAGTCGCGGACGATTTTCTTGCAACGGGTCCGGAGAATTAACCCAGGGGAAATAAAACGCGGCATTGATCGAGTCAGCGCCGGTGAGAGCGCCGTCGGGACCGTTCTGCAGCGTCGTCAAGGTATCGTTCGCCGCCGCATCGACGATCAAAAGCGCACGGTGATCGCGGCAGTATTTCTGTAGATTTTGCAGCGTGGTCGGATTTGTTTCTCCCGGCACCACCAGCAAGTTGAAGAGATCCACGCGATCGAGATAGAACACGCCGCTGTCTTTGGTGGACGGCATCAGAGCGCTGTCAAAGTCAGGGTTTGCATTCGAGGCGTCATTGGGATTGAGCACGGTGCCGTCCGCTCCCACCGTACCGCCGCCACTCCCGAGTTTCGGCGCCGGCGAACTTGTATCCGCCGGGGGAGTCGTGGCACCGCCGACAATGCTTGCGCTGACATACTGCGACTCGTTTGCTAAAACCGTAGCGACGAAACGGGGATCGCCGATAGTCATCGAGAGATTCGGAAACAGCTCGACGACCGTTTCGGTGCTGTCTTGCACCAGCAATACGCTGAGGCTAAATCGCGTGTTGTCATCGCTTCGTTGTTTGGTGGCGATCGCGTAATCCTTGGCCCATGCCCCCGGGCTTTTGGCCGTAAGCTTAAGTTTTCCGTCGACCGTCACATCCGCCGCTTTGGCGTCGTTCGCCGCAAGACGCACGACGTAAGCCGTGTTTCCGCCATTCGCGAAGAACTGGTTGACGGCGTAGCCGAGGTAGGTGCGCGCGTCGAGTCCGCCGTAATTTCGCACATAATCTTGAAAGCTCAGAACAAGCTGCGCCTTGTCCGTCGGACCGCGCGCCGCCCAGCCGATGAAGGCGGCGATGGAGGTCGCCACTCCGGTAATCGTGCGCACGCCGCTGGGTATTTCTTCGATGTAAACACCCGGATAACTCAGTGCCGCTGGCATCGCCTATCCTCCTTGGTTCCG
>Ga0207706_10000995_pt1 | contig 28847 bp, 23 predicted proteins | sample KBSC53metaG_FD_184318 | JGI IMG/M metagenome (GOLD analysis project Ga0207706, IMG submission 184318) | Corn rhizosphere microbial communities from Kellogg Biological Station, Michigan, USA - KBS C5-3 metaG (SPAdes) (version 2) | ecosystem: Host-associated > Plants > Roots > Rhizosphere > Soil ... | reverse complement strand
GGTGGTGCGGCCGAATTCGGAATCGACCGTCGAGAGCGCGGCTTCGGCGGCTTCCTCGGCTTCTTCTTCGGTGGCGGTGGTGGTGGCGCCGCCGGCGATCAGCAGCGTGGCGGCGTCGGGCGCCTGCTCGTACACCGCGATGCCCATGTCGTTGAGCATCGAGACGATGGCCTCGAGGATCTCGTTGTCGACCAGCTTCTCGGGCAGGTGGTCGTTGATTTCCTGGTGCGTCAGGAAACCACGCGTCTTGCCCATCTTGATGAGGGTCTTCAGCTCCTGGCGGCGCTTGGCGACTTCCTCTTCGGTGAGCGCGGTCTCGTCGAGCCCGAACTCGCGCATCAGCGCGCGCTCCTTGGCGCGCGACACCTTCATGCGCAGCGGCTTGACCTTCTCCTTGACCTCGCCGCCCTCGTCGCCGCCTTCGGCCGCTTCGACCTCAGCTTCGCCTTCCAGCTCGGCTTCGACGTCAGAGAAGTCGTCTTCGACCAGCTCTTCCTTCTTGCCTTCTTCCTTGGGCTTGCGGCCACGCTTGCCCTTGGCCTCTTCCTTGACGGCGGCGCCCTTCGCAGCGGGTTTCTTCTTGTCCTCGACAGCGGCGGTCTTGCCCTTGGCGGCAGTCGTCTTGGTGGCAGGGGCGGCGGCGGGCTTCTTTGCGGTCATGCGAGAGTCCTCGGGGTTGTCCTCGGGAGGGAAAATGCTTCAAAAATGCCTGGAATGGCCGGATGTGCGGCGGCATCCCTGGTTTCCGGGCACCGGTTGCGCAAAGGCAAACCGGTGTGCGGCCCTCGGGGACGGCACATCGACAGGCGTCGGGCAGGCAAGATCGCGTGGACGTTCGAGAAATGCAGCTGGGTAGGGGAGGATGCGGTGGCCTGATATGTAACCCGTGTCGCGGGTGGCCGGGGCCCTGTAAATCCTACGCTGGATGCTGCTGTCACTCTTGCCGCTGCAACAAACCGGTCATTATACCGTCGATGTAGCGCTTACCGTCAGAAAAACAAGGGAAATCGTGCGCCGGGCTCAGGCCGATGGGCCGTTCGTGAGCTTTTTCTTCAGATCGGCGCACTGGTAGTGGAGTTCCCGGGCGCGTGCCATGGCCTGCTCCGAGAGGTCGCCGGATTCGGCCAACAGGCGCTGCTCGTCCTCCAGCGCCCGCAGCTGGAGCCGATCGAGCACGATCGAAAGGTCGTTCGCGAGATCGACCTCGGCTTCCGGCTCGTGCAGTTGCGCCAGCCGCTGGACCAGCGCGTCGCCCTGGGGTCCGAAATCCTGCCCCGCCATCTCGGCCACCAGCGTGGCGTGGCTCTCCGGGCCCTGGTCGTTCAGGTGGCGCTCGAGCCAGGCGAATGCGGGCCCGTAGGGGGCCGGCTGTTCGGCCAGCAGGTCGTGCGACGCCGGCGAGAGGGTGTTCCACAGCTCGCAGCGCGCCAGCAGCAGCCACAGCGCGCGGTCCAGCAGCGTGGGGGTGCCGGCGATCAGCTTGCGGCTGCCGGCGGGCGGGCGCTCCTTGCGGAACCGGTCGCGGTCGCCCCAGGGCCGGTCGCCGCGTGAGCGCCTGGGCGTGTCGCGGCCATAGCCCTCGCCGTGATCCTGGCCGTGATCCCGTTCGGCGGCGTGGTGCGGCGCCGCTGCGCGCGAGTGCCCGGCGTCGCCGGGGCGCCATTGGCCGAGCAGTTCTTCGGCCCCCAGGCCCGACAGCTGGGCCAGCTCGCCCAGGATCTGTCGGCGGAAGTTGCCGTCGGGCAGCGCCTGCCACAACGGCTTGGCCTGCGCGAGGAAGCGCGCGCGGCCTTCGGGCGAGCCGAGGTCGCAGCCCTCGCGGGCGGTTTCGATCAGCTGGCGCGACAGCGGCACCGCTTCGGCCACGCAGCGCTCGAAAGCCTCGGTGCCGAATTCGCGCACGTAGGAGTCGGGGTCGTGCTCCGGCGGCAGGAACAGGAAGCGGATGCTGCGCGTGTCGGTGGCGTGCTGCAGCGCCGCCTCCAGCGCACGGCCGGCGGCGCGCCGGCCGGCGGCATCGCCATCGAAGCTGAACACCACCGATTCCGTGAAGCGGAACAGCTTCTGCACATGCTCGGCGGTGCAGGCGGTGCCCAGCGTCGCCACCGCGTTGGGAAAGCCGAGCTGCGCCAGCGCGACCACATCCATGTAGCCCTCGACCACCAGCACGTAGCCCTTGTCGCGCAGCGCATGGCGCGCCTCGAAGAGGCCGTAGAGCTCACGACCCTTGACGAAGACCGGTGTCTCCGGCGAATTGAGGTACTTGGGTTCGCCGCGGTCGAGCACGCGGCCACCGAAGCCGATGACCTCACCCTGCACCGACCGGATCGGAAACATCACGCGGTCGCGGAAGCGGTCGTAGCGCTTCTGGTCGGCTTCGTCCTCGCCCTGCACGATCACGAGGCCCGATTCGACCAGCAGCGGGTCGTCGTACTTGGGGAACACGCTCGCCAGGCCGCGCCAGCCCTCCGGGGCATAGCCCATGCCGAAGCGGGCGGCGATCTGGCCTGTGAGGCCGCGGCCCTTGAGGTAGTCGATCGCGCGCGGGCTGGTCTTCAGCTGCTTGCGGTAATGCTCGGCCGCGCGCGCCAGCACTTCGCTCAGCGTGGCCTGCCTGGCCTTGTTCTCCGCGGCGCGGGCGCGCTCCTCGGGGCTGCTGTCGTCTTCGGGCACCGTCATGCCGACCTGTTGCGCGAGGTCGTGCACCGCATCGAGGAAACCCATGCCGGCGTGCTCCATCAGGAAGCGCAGCGCATCGCCATGGGCGCCGCAGCCGAAGCAGTGGTAGGTCTGGCGCGACGGGCTGACGATGAAGCTGGGCGTCTTCTCGCCGTGGAAAGGGCACAGGCCCTTGTGGTTGATGCCGGCCTTTTTGAGCTCGACATGGCGGCCGACGACGTCGACGACGTCGACGCGGCTGAGAAGGTCCTGGATGAAGCCGTTGGGAATCACCGGCGGAGTCTATCGAAGCGCCTCGGCATGCTTCGTGCAGTACCTGTCGACTGAGAGAGCTGGGGGTTGGTATCCGAGGACTTGTGCACGGCCTGCGCCGGTCTTCGGGTTTCACTCCATGTTGAGGCGCAGACCGGTCACTACACTGCCGGCCTGCAACAGCCGGCGACATGCCGGCGCGCTGGGCCGAGACGGGCCAAGAACCCCAATCCGCCCCCGGAGGGTATCCAGTCATGCAGTCCCTGCGCCTTCGGCGCCTTCCCCGTGCCGTCGTTCGAGGGCTGGCTGCGTTGATCGCCGCCGCCTTCGCCGGCCATGTTCTCGGCCAGGGTGCGGCGAGCAGCCCAGCACCCAGCGAGCGTGTGCAGCGCGATGCGGACAGCGTCTACCGCTGGATCATGATCCATGCCGACAAGCCGAAGAAGACACGCGAGGAGCCCAAGCCGGCCACCCCGGCGGCCGCCCCGATGAAGCCGGCGCCGCGCACGGCCAAGACCGAGGCCGCGTCCGACAAGGCGAAGGCGCCGGCAGCCCCCGGCTCCGCGGCGCCGGTCGGCATTGAGCCGGCGGTCGCGGCTGCGATGCCGCCTGCCGCCTCTGCGCCTGCGCCGGCTGCGTCCGCCCCGGATTCCCAGCTGGCCTCCATCGCGCCCCCGGCGACGGCGCTTTCCCAGGCGGCGCCCGAGCCCGACGACGACGACGCGCCGCTGGTGCTGCTGCGTCAGGTGGACCCGGAGTTCCCGGCGGCGACGATGCGCCGCCTGCACAAAGGGGCGGTCCGGGTGAAATTCGAGGTGCGCGCCGATGGCAGCGTGGATCGGGCCGAGGTGCTGAAGACGTCGCACGCGAGCTTGAACACCGCCGCGACCGACGCGGTGACGAAATGGAAGTTCCAGCCGCTGCGCCGTGCGCAGTCGGGCATCGTGGACCTGCAGTTCGACCTGGAGTGAGGCGTCAGGCGGCGCTGGCCGGCTGCGCTGCCGCCAGCGCGAACAACCCGCGGTAGCCGCGTACCCAGCGGTAGACCTGCTCGGCGGGCAGCGCCGGGGCGATGCCCATCCCCTGGCCGATGTCGCAGCCCAGGCCGATCAGCGTGCGGGCCTGCGCCGGCGCTTCCACGCCTTCGGCAACCACGGTGCAACCGAAGGTGCGCGCCAGCCCGATCACGCCCTCGACGATGGCAAGGTCCTGGCTGTCGGCCAGCATGTTGCTGACGAAGGAGCGATCGATCTTCAGCACGTCGACGGGCAGCTGCTTCAGGTAGGTGAGCGTGGAGTATCCGGTGCCGAAGTCGTCGAGCGCGAAGCGCACGCCCAGGCGCCGGCAGCGCTGCATCAGCGCCGAGGTGTAGGCCACGTCGGCCAGTGCGGCCGTTTCCAGCACCTCGAGTTCGAGCCGCGTGCCGAAGGCCTGCGGCCGGCGCGCCAGCAGCTCGGTGAGGCGCTGGGCGAAATCGGCTTCCTGCAGATGGCGGGCCGAGACGTTGACGCTGACCGTCAGCTCCAGCCCCATCTTCTGCCAGTGCGCCAGCTGCTCCAGCGCCTGCTCCAGCACCCAGTCGCCGATGCGTGCCGACAACCCGGTGTGCTCGATCAGCGGCAGAAACTGCGCCGGCGGCAGCAGGCCCTGCTCCGGGTGGTTCCAGCGCAGCAGAGCTTCGAAGCCGAGCACCACGCCGCGCCGCATGTCGACCTTGGGCTGGTAGTGCAGCACGAGTTCGCGGCGATCCAGCGCTTCCTGCACCCGGCCCACGGCCATCACGCGGGCCTCGGTGCGACGGCTGTGCTCGGGGTCGAAGAACAGGTAGCCGTTGCGTCCTGCCTGCTTGGCGCTGTACATCGCATGGTCCGCGTGACGCAGCAGCGTGTCGGCATCGCTGCGGTCGATGGGGTATACCGTGGCGCCGACGCTGGCGGTGATCTGCACGCCCGCGGCACCCGGTTGCAGCGCGTAGGGTTCGCAGACGATGCGCAGCGCCCGCTCCACGGCGACGCGGGCCTCGTCGATCGTGGCGGCGCGCAGCAGCAGCGCAAACTCGTCGCCGCCCAGCCGGGCGGCGGCGTCGGACCAGCGGCCGTTGCTTCGCAGCGCGCCCCGCAGCCGGGCGGCGAGTTCGATCAGCAGGCGGTCGCCGGCCGCATGCCCGAAGCGGTCGTTGACCGGTTTGAAGTGATCGAGATCGAGGTAGCACACCGCGAGCAGGCCGCCTTCGCGCTCGGTGGCGGCCATCGCGTCGTCCAGCATCTGCGACAGGCGGGCGCGGTTCGGCAGGCGCGTCAGCTCGTCGAAATGCGCCTGGCGCTCCAACTGCTCGCGCTGCAGGCGCTGGCCTGTGATGTCGGACACCACCAGCAGATGGTGTCGCACTTGGCCGTCGGGCCCCGGCACCGTGGAGATCGTCAGCTGCAGCGTGCAAGGATCGCCGTCGCGGCGGCGCTGCATGACTTCGCCGCACCACCTGCCGCGCTCGCGCAGGCCGGCCCGCACTGCGGCTTGCTGCTCGCGGGCGGCGGCGTCGGCGGAAGGCTCCAGGCATTGCGGCAGGCGGCCGAGCACCTCGTCGCGCGACTCACCGGTGATCTCGGTGTAGGCCGGGTTCAGGTCGAGAACCCGCAGCTCGGCGTCGGTGATCAGCAGGCCCTCGTGCAGTTGCAGGACCAGGCTGTCCCAGAGGCGCTGGCGCTGCTCGCCGTGGCGCCGCTCGACCAGATGGATCCCGATCATGGCCGCGAGCGCCATGCCCGTGGGCAGGAGCCACGGCAGGATGAGGGCGGCGAAGGGGCTCGTCATGGCAAAACGGGCCGCTGATGGCGGCCCGTTCAGGGGTATGAGGTGTGGGTGGCCTCAGATGGCGAAATCGGCGAGTTTCTTGCCCGAGGAAAGGGCAGTCTTCAGCCAATTGGGTTGCAGGCCGCGGCCGGTCCAGGTTTCACCGGTGGCGGGATTGCGGTACTTGGGGGCGACTTTCTTGCCGGCAGAAGCGCGTGGGCTCGGGGCGGTTTTGGCGCCCGCGATATCGGCGGCGGTGAGACCGTATTCCGCCATCAGCGATTTCACCTTGGCAATCGCTTCGGTACGTTCCTGGCGCTGGGTTTCGGCGATCTGCTTCTCGAGGGCGGCTTTTTGTGCGAGCAATTCTTGCAGGGTGGCCACGAATCGTCTCCTAGAAAAAATAAAGCGGCGGAGCGAATATATCACTCCACCGCGATATCCTTTTGCCGCAGGCGATTTCCCCGCTACGGAATTACACCGATATCAGCTGCCGCTGGGCGGCACATAACCCTGCGGCTGGTCGGCGCCTTCGCCGAAGAAGAAACGCTCCATCTGCCGGGCCAGGTATTGGCGCGCGCGGGCGTCGGCCAGGTTGAGGCGGTTTTCATTCACCAGCATCGTCTGGTGCCGCTTCCACAGCTCGAAAGCCTCCTTGCTGACGTTGTCGTAGATGCGCTTGCCGAGTTCGCCGGGATAGGGCGCGAAGTCCAGCCCTTCTGCTTCTTTCTTCAGATAAATGCATTGCACCATGCGTGCCATTTCTTTCTCCTTGCTACTCAGCCCAGTTTCTTGACCAGCACCTGGGACCGGCGGTCCCAGTTGTATTTACGTTTGCGCGCTTCCGGCAGCCAGTCGGGATCGACCGGCTGAAACCCCCGCTTGATGAACCAGTGCATCGTGCGGGTAGTCAGCACGAAGATGCTCGACAGGCCCATCGCCTTGGCGCGCTGCTCGATGCGCTTGAGAATCCGCTCGCCGTCGCCCTGGCCCTGCACGGTGTTCGAAACCGTGAGTGCGGCCATTTCGCCGGTCTTGGATTCGGGGTATGGATAGAGCGCGGCGCAGCCGAAGATCACGCCGTCGTGCTCGATCACCGTGTAGTGGTCGATGTCGCGCTCGATTTCCGTGCGGTCGCGTTTGACCAGCGTGCCGTCGCGTTCGAACGGTTCGATCAATTGCAGGATGCCGCCAATATCGTCGGCCGTGGCTTCGCGCAGGCTCTCGAGTTTTTCGTCGACGATCATCGTGCCCACGCCGTCGTGCGTGAACACCTCCATCAGAACGCCGCCGTCGACCAGGTACGAGAGTATGTGGACGCGCTCCACGCCTTCTTCACAGGCCTTGACGGCGTGCTGCAGATAAAAGGCGGTATCGGTCGGCTGGCTGGGATTGGGCAGCGCCTGCAGCAGTTTTTCGGCATCGGCCAGCGCGAGCTCCGCATCGATTTCGACGCTGTCGTCGCGCGGGTCGCCGGCATGCGGGTCCTGGGGAATGCCGCGCACTTCGGTCACGAACAGCAGCTTCTCGGCTTGCAGCTCGATCGCAGCGCTGGTCGCGACGTCTTCCATGCTCAGGTTGAAGGCCTCGCCCGTGGGCGAAAAGCCAAAGGGCGACAGCAGCACCAGCGCGCCGGTGTCGATGATCTGGCGGATGGCCACCGCGTCGATCTTGCGCACCAGTCCGGTGTGCATGAAATCCACCCCGTCGACGATGCCCACCGGCCGCGCGGTGACGAAGTTGCCGGAGATCACGCGCACCTGGCTGCCGGCCATCGGCGTGTTGGGCAGGCCCTGCGAGAAGGCCGCCTCGATCTCGTAGCGCAACTGGCCGGCGGCTTCCTGGGCGCAATCGAGCGCCAGCGGGTCGGTCACCCGCATGCCGTGGCTGAATTTCGAATCGGCCCCCTTGGCGCGCAGCTGCTCCTCGAGCTGCGGGCGGAAACCGTGCACCAGCACCACCTTGATGCCCATCGCAAGGATCAGCGCGAGGTCCTGAGCGAAGGTGTGCAGCTTGCCGGCGTGGATCAGCTCGCCGGCGATGCCGACGACGAAGGTCTTGCCGCGGTGCGTGTGGATGTGCGGCGCCACCGACCGGAACCATGGCACGAAGGTATGGGGAAACACGAGGCTCATGGCGGCGGCCGGGTCCGGGGAAGACAAAGGGGTCAGGGATTGTGCCAAAAGGGGTTTTGCCCGCGGGAGAAACGGACAAGGCGCTCGCCGATAATCCGCGCCTCGTGAAAAATCAGGCTTCCATTTCCCGCCCTCCCAGGCCGGCGAACGCCGTGCCACCGATCACCTTTCCCGAATCGCTGCCCGTTTCGGGCAAGCGCGACGAGATCGCGCAGGCGCTGCAGCAGCACCAGGTGATCATCGTCTGCGGCGAAACCGGCTCGGGCAAGACCACGCAGCTTCCGAAGATCGCGCTGGCGCTGGGCCGCGGCCTCGGCGCCGGCGGCAAGGGGCTGATCGGCCACACGCAGCCTCGGCGCATCGCTGCCTCGTCGGTCGCCAAGCGCATCGCGCAGGAGCTGAACTCGCCGCTCGGCGAGGTGGTGGGCTACAAGGTCCGTTTCCAGGACCGGCTGCAGCCGGGTGCCTCGGTCAAGCTGATGACCGACGGCATCCTGCTGGCCGAGACGCAGACCGATCCGCTGCTGAAGGCCTACGACACGCTGATCATCGACGAGGCGCACGAGCGCTCGTTGAACATCGACTTCCTGCTGGGCTACCTGCGCGAGGTGCTCGCGCGCCGGCCCGACCTGAAGGTGATCGTCACCTCGGCGACGATCGATGCCGACCGCTTCGCGCAGCATTTCGCTTCGGCCAGGGGGCCGGCGCCGGTGATCATGGTCTCGGGCCGGACCTTTCCGGTCGAGCAGCGATGGCGGCCCTTCGAAGAAAGCCGCGAATACGACCTGAACAACGCGATCGCCGATGCGGTCGACGAGCTGTGGCGCGAAGGGCCGGGCGACGTGCTGGTGTTCCTGCCCGGCGAGCGCGAGATCCGCGAGGCGGCGGATCACCTGCGCAAGCACCATCCGCCGGGTGTCGAGATCCTGCCGCTGTTCGCACGGCTCTCGCAGGCCGAGCAGGACCGCGTGTTCGAGCCGCACAGTGCGCGCCGCATCGTGCTCGCCACCAACGTGGCCGAGACCTCGCTCACGGTACCGGGTATCCGCTACGTGATCGATTCCGGCCTGGCGCGGGTCAAGCGCTACAGCTATCGCAACAAGGTCGAGCAGCTGCAGATCGAGCCGGTCAGCCAGGCGGCCGCCAACCAGCGCGCCGGCCGCTGCGGCCGGGTGAGCAACGGCATCTGCATCCGCCTCTACGACGAGAAGGACTACGCGGGCCGGCCGCGCTTCACCGACCCGGAGATCCTGCGCTCGTCGCTCGCGGGCGTGATCCTGCGGATGAAGTCGTTGCACCTGGGCGTGGTCGAGGAGTTTCCGTTCCTCGAGCCGCCGCCGCGCAAGGCGATCGCCGATGGCTATGCGCTGCTGGGCGAGCTGAATGCGGTGGACGAGCGCAACGAGCTCACGCCGATCGGCCAGCAGCTCGCGAAGCTACCGCTCGACCCGCGCGTGGGCCGCATGATCCTCGAGGCACGCGAGCGCCAGTCGCTGACCGAGGTGCTGATCATCGCCAGCGCCTTGAGCGGGCAGGACGTGCGCGATCGCCCGCTCGAGCATCAGCAAGCCGCCGACGAGAAGCACAAGAAGTTCGACGACGAGAAGTCGGAGTTCATGGGCTACCTCAAGCTGTGGAAGTGGCTGGAGGAAAGCCGCGGCGGCCACGGCGAGCACAAGATCTCGAACCGCAAGCACGAGCAGCTGCTGCGCGACAACTTCGTCTCGCCGCGGCGTGTGCGTGAGTGGCGCGACATCTACTCGCAACTGCACACGGTGGTGGCCGAGCACGGCTGGCGCATGAACACCGCGCCGGCCACCTACGAGCAGGTGCACCTCGCGATGCTCGCGGGCCTGCTGGGCAACGTGGGCCTGAAGAGCGACGAGGACGACTGGTACCTCGGCGCGCGCGGCATCAAGTTCTGGCGCCATCCCGGCGCGCACCTCAGCAAGAAGCCGGGGCGCTGGATCGTCGCGGCCGAGCTGGTCGAGACCACGCGCCTCTTCGGCCGTGGCATCGCGGCGATCGAGCCGCAGTGGATCCCGTGGATCGCCGGCCACCTGCTGAAGACGCAGCTGCTGGAGCCGCACTGGGAGAAGAAGGCCGCCGAGGTGATCGCGCTGGAGCGCGCGACGCTGTACGGCATCGTCGTCTACAGCAACAAGCGGGTGAACTTCGGCAAGGTCGACGCGCCGGCGGCGCGCGAGATCTTCATCCGCGAGGCGCTGGTCGCCGGCGAATGGGACACCAAGCTGCCGTTCCTCGCGCACAACCAGAAGCTCGTGAAGCAGGTGCAGGAGCTGGAGCACAAGTCGCGCCGCCAGGACGTGCTGGTCGACGACGAGCTGATCCACGCCTTCTATGACCAGCAGCTGCCGAAGGACGTGTACTCCGGCTTCAGCTTCGAGCGCTGGTACCGCGAGGAGAGCAAGCGCCAGCCCAAGCTGCTGTTCCTGACGAAGGAAGAGCTGATGCGGCACGAGGCGGCGGGCATCACGACCTCGGCCTTCCCGAAGACGATCCGCCTCGGTGGTGTCGACTGCACGGCGACCTACCTGCACGACCCCGGCGATCCGAAGGACGGCGTCACGGTCACCGTGCCGATCTATGCGCTCAACCAGGTCAGCGACGAACGCTGCGAATGGCTGGTGCCGGGCATGCTGAAGGACAAGGTGATGGCGCTGGTGAAGAGCCTGCACCAGAAGCCGCGCGCGCGGCTCGTGCCGCTGCCCGACTACGTGGCCGAGTTCGTCGAGCTGACGCCGTTTGCGCAGGGCGGCCTGCTCGATGCGCTGCTGAAGTCGGTGCGCGAGCGCACGCAGCTCGCGGTGCAGCGCAACGACTTCAAGCTCGAGACGCTGTCGCCGCATTTGTTCATGAACTTCCGCATCGTCGACGAGCATGGCCGGCAGCTCGGCATGGGCCGCAATCTCGCGGCGCTGAAGGCAGAGCTCGGCGGCCAGGCGCGCTCGGCGTTCCAGGCACTGGCGGCGTTGAAGGGCGCGGTGCCGGTTGCCGCCGCTCCTGCGCCGGCGCCCGAGGCGCAGAAGCCGTCGTCGCGCGGCGCGGCCGCTGCGCCCGCGGCAGCGCCGCCGCCCGTCGAGGCGGCCCGCTACACCACCTGGACCTTCGGCGAGCTCCCCGAGCTGATGGAAGTGAAGAAGGGCGGCCAGACGCTGATCGGCTTCCCGGCGCTGATCGACAAGGGATCGCATGTCGAGATCGAGGTGTTCGACGAGCCCGACGTGGCTGCGGCCAAGCACCGCGCCGGCCTGCGTCGCCTGATCGCGCTGCAGATCAAGGAGCCGCTGAAGTACCTGGAGAAGAACATCCCCGACCTGCAGAAGATGGCGGTGGCCTACATGCCGCTGGGCACGCAGGAGGAGCTGCGCGACCAGATCATCGATGTCGCGCTGGACCGCGCCTTCCTGCAGGAGCCGCTGCCTTCCGACGAGCGCGGCTTCAAGGCGCGCATCGACGAAGGCCGCAGCCGCCTGAACCTGATCGCACAGGAAGTCGCGCGGCTGGCCGGCGGCATCCTCGTGGAGTACGCGGCCGCGCAGCGCAAGCTCAAGGATGCCAAGCCGCCGAAGGAGGCGGCGGACGACATCCAGGCGCAGCTGCAGCGGCTGATGCCCAAGCGCTTCATCTGGGGGGCCGGCTACACGCAGCTGCAGCACTACCCGCGCTACCTGAAGGCGATCGTGCTGCGGCTGGACAAGCTGCGCGCCGACCCGGTGCGCGATGCGCAGAAGCTCGCCGAGCTGCGGCCGCTGGAGCAGCGCTACCTGCGCCGCTTGAGCGAGCTCAAGGGCGCCGGCGATGCGCGGCTGGACGAATACCGCTGGCTGCTGGAGGAGCTGCGGGTCAGCTTCTTCGCGCAGGAACTGCGCACGCCGCAGCCGGTGAGCGTGAAGCGGCTGGACAAGGCGTGGCAGCAGCTGTCAAGCTGAAAGGATGAACATGCGAGCGATCGAGAAGGTGGTCCACGAAGACGATGCGCTGGGCGCGGTGGCCCGGCTGCCGCGGCCGATGGTCTTCACCAACGGGGTCTTCGACATCCTGCACCGCGGCCATGTGAGCTACCTCGAGGCCGCGCGGGAGCTCGGCGTTTCGCTGGTTGTCGGGCTGAACAGTGACGCCTCGGCGCGCCAGCTCGGCAAGGGCCCGGACCGGCCGCTGAACAAGGAGCTGGACCGCGGCATCGTGCTCGCGGGGCTGGCCTCGGTGTCGCTGGTGGTCGTCTTCGAAGGGCGCACGCCGGTCGAGCTGATCCAGAGGCTGAAGCCCGACGTGTACGTGAAGGGCGGCGACTACGACATGGAGGCGCTGGAAGAAACGCGGGTCGTGCGCTCGTGGGGTGGCCGCTCGCTGGCCATCCCCTTCGTCGACGGCTACTCCACGACCTCGCTGGTGCGCCGCATCCGCAGGGAGGGCTAGGGCTAGACCTTGGGCTGCTCGTCGAGCCAGCGCATGTAGCGCGATACGCCGGTCGCGACATCGCTGAAAGAATGGTCGCAACCGATGCCGCGCAGCCGCGTGAGGTCGGCCTCGGTGAAGCACTGGTACTTGCCGACCAGCGCATCGGGGAAGGGGACGTAGGTCACCCGCCCCGCCTTCACCAGCTCGGCCATCGGCAGCGGCGCCTCGCCCTTGGCGGCGCGTGCCGCATTGACCACCGCATGCGCCACGTCGTTGAACGGCTGGCTGCGCCCGCTGCCGAGGTTGAAGATGCCGCGTGCATGCGGGTTCTGCAGGAACCACAGGTTCACCGCCACCACGTCGTCCACATAGACGAAGTCGCGCTTCTGCTCGCCGGGGCCGTAGCCGCCGTATTCGCCGAACAGCTTGACCGTGCCTTCGCGCTTGAGCTGGTGGTACTGGTGGAAGGCCACCGAAGCCATGCGGCCCTTGTGCTGCTCGCGCGGGCCATAGACGTTGAAGTAGCGGAAGCCGGCGATCTGCACCGGCGCGGTGGGCAGGTGCCGGCGCACCACCTGGTCGAACAGCAGCTTCGAATAGCCGTAGACGTTGAGCGGCCGCTCCCAGGCCGGCTCCTCGCGGAAGGTTTCGCTGGCGCCATAGGTGGCGGCCGACGAGGCGTACAGCAGCCGCGTGCCCTGCGCGATGCAGGCATCGAGCAGGCGCTTCGAGCAGCGGTAGTTCAGGTCCATCATCAGGCGGCCGTCGTGCTGCATCGTGTCGGAGCAGGCGCCTTCGTGGAATACGGCCTCCACCTTGCCGAGCTCGCCGCGTTCGAAGCGGTCGTAGAACTCGCTGCGGTCGAAGTAGTCCGACAGCGTGGTGCCGGTCAGGTTGACGAACTTCGGGCCGTCCTGCAGGTCGTCGACCGCGATCACGTCGTCGATGCCCAGCGCATTGAGGCCGTGCACCAGGTTCGCGCCGATGAAGCCGGCTGCGCCGGTGACCACCACTTTCATTCGAACAACTCCTCGTAGGTCACGTTCGCGGTGCCGAAGCGGCCCACGACGATGCCGCCGGCGCGGTTGGCCAGCTCGGCGGCCTGGCGCAGCGGCAGGCCGCAGGCCGTGAGCGCGGCCAGCGTCGCGATCACGGTGTCGCCAGCGCCGGTGACATCGAAGACCTCGCGCGCCTGCGCCTGCAGCCGGTAGTGGCCGGCGTCGTCGAACACCGACATGCCTTCTTCCGAGCGGGTGACGATCAGCGCCGCCAGGCCTAGCTCCCGGCGCAGCGCCTCGGCCTTGCGCACCAGGGTGTCTTCGTCGCTCCAGCGGCCGACCACCTCGGCGAGCTCGGCGCGGTTGGGCGTGATCACCGTGGCGCCCGCATAGCGGCCGTAGTCGTCGCCCTTGGGGTCGATCAGCACCGGCTTGCCGGCCGCGCGGGCGAGCTCGATCATGCGCTTGATGTGTTGCAGGCCGCCCTTGCCGTAGTCCGACAGCAGCACCGCGTCGTGCAGCGGCAGCTGGCGCTCGTATTCGTCGAGCAGCCGGGCGAGCACCTCGGTCTGCGGCGTGCTCTCGAAGTCGATGCGGATCAGCTGCTGGGCCCGGCCGATCACGCGCAGCTTGACGATGGTCTGCAGTTGCGCGTCTTCCGAGATGATGGGCGTGATGCCCTTCTCGCTGGCCAGCGCCTGCAGCCGGCGGCCGGCTTCGTCGGCGCCGGTCACGGTCATCAGCGTGGCCCGCGCGCCGAGGCCGCGCACGTTGAGCGCGACGTTGGCCGCGCCGCCCAGCCGCTCGTCGTTGCGCTCGATGCGCACCACCGGCACCGGTGCCTCCGGCGAGATGCGCTCGACGGCGCCGAACCAGTAGCGGTCGAGCATCGCGTCGCCGACCACCAGCACGCGACGCCCGTTCAGCGTGCCGATGTCCGGGGCTGCGTCACGCGAGACCAAGGCGTTCCTCGATCACGTTGCACAGCGTGTGGCCGATCAGGATGTGGGCTTCCTGGATGCGCGCGGTGATGTCGCTCGGAACGATGATCGCCAGGTCGCACAGCGGGGCGATCTTGCCGCCGTCGCGGCCCAGGAGGCCGATCACCGCGATGCCCATCTCGCGGGCCGCTTCCACGGCGCGCAGCACGTTGCCCGAGTTGCCCGAGGTCGAGATCGCGATCAGGCAGTCACCGGCGCGGCCCAGCCCGCGCAGCGGCCGCACGAACACGTCGTCGAAGGCGTAGTCGTTGCCGATGCAGGTGAGAGCCGAGGTGTCGGTGGTGAGCGCGATCGCCGCCAGCGGGCGGCGATCGTGGATGAAGCGTCCGGTGAGTTCGGCGGCGATGTGCTGGCAGTCGGCGGCGGAGCCGCCATTGCCGCACAGCATCAGCTTGCCGCCTTGGGCGAGGGAGTCGGCGATGCGCTGCCCGGCATCTTCGACCAGGGAATCGAGCGGATCCAGTCGCGAGAACAGATCCAGGTGCTCGCGCACGTTGCGCGCCAGCATCGTCATGCGTTACTCCAATGCAGCTGGGAGGCCGCGGCTAGGGGGATGGACGATTCTAAAAGCAGGGCGTGAGCGGCCGAATGCGCACCGTTCTTGTGCCATTTGCACACCCCAGGCAAGGGGTCCTTCCGTATTGTTGGTGACACGGGTGCAAGAGACAATGCGTCGCGTGCCAAGAGGGGAGATGGCCCCGGCGATGACCGGGGTACACACGGCACGGGAGATGGTGCCGCCGCGGTGTTCCGCTGGCGGGTGACCTTGGTTGTTGGAGGGAGCCTTGGCGATGCAGACGCAACGCGAGCAGCGGCTGGCCATTCTCGGCACGCGCGGCATTCCGGCCCGCTACGGCGGCTTCGAGACTTTTGCGGAGCAGCTGTCGCTGCACCTGGTGGCCAAGGGCTGGAAGGTCACCGTCTATTGCCAGGTCGACACCCCCGAAGAGGCGGGCGACGCCGAATGGATGGGCGTTCGGCTGGTGCGCATCCACGCGTCCAGCGCCGGGCCGGCCGGCACGATGTGGTTCGACTGGCTGGCCGTGCTGCGCGCCGCGCGCGAAGGCGGCCTCGTGCTGACCCTGGGCTACAACACGGCGGTGTTCCTGTTCTGGCTCCGGCTGCGGGGCGTGACCACGCTGATCAACATGGACGGCCTGGAATGGCGCCGCTCCAAGTGGGGGCCGTTGGCCAAGCTGTGGCTCTACATCAACGAGCGCGTCGCCCCCTGGTTCACCAGCCACCTGATTGCCGACAACCCTCACATCAAGGCGCACCTCGAGCGCAATACCCCAGGTGAGCGCATCACGATGATTCCCTACGGCTCGGTGGTGGTGGGCGAGGCCGACGCGTCGCACCTCGACCGCCTGCGCCTGGAGCACGACGGCTATGCGCTGATCGTGGCCCGCCCCGAGCCGGAAAACTCCATCCTCGAGATGATGCAGGCCTTCACGATGCGCCGCCGCCGCGTCAAGCTGGTCGTGCTGGGCCGCTACTATGAGGAGCTGCCGTACCACGCCGAGGTGCTGAAGCTGGCGCGCCAGCACCCGGACCAGGTCTGCATGCTCGGGCCGATCTACGAGCACGACGTGCTGCATGCGCTGCGCCTGCATGCGCGGCTGTACCTGCATGGTCATCAGGTCGGCGGGACCAATCCCTCGCTGGTCGAGGCGCTGGGCGCGGGCAATGCCTGCCTGTTGAACGACAACCCGTTCAATCGCTGGGTGGCAGGCGAGGCCGGCGAATACTTCGCGACAGTGGAGGATTGCAGCGCATTGCTCGATCGCCTGCTCGACGATCATGCGGCGCTGTCGCGCCTGCGCCAGGCGGCGCACGAGCGGCACCGCAGCCGCTTCATGCTGGAGGGCGTGCTCAGCGAGTACGAGCAACTGCTGACCGCATGGAGCGAGCCGGTGCCTGCCGCCGCCCCCGCCATCGTCCAGCCGGCTCCGACCGTCGATTGATCGGTTTGTCGCTCAGGCGCGCTTGCGCGCCAGCAGCAGCACGTCGCAGAGCGCGGGCCGCCAGCGGCCCAGCGTCAGCAGCCCACCCAGCGCGCAGACAGCGTAGTAGGGCAGGCCGACCAGCCGGCGCTTCGGACTGCCCACTGTGAGGCCGTATTCGCGGCTGCCGTCGTAGGCGTTGAACTGCAGCAGCTCGCAACCGCGCTCGGCCAGCCTCCGCTGGATCGGGCCTTGCGAGACCAGCGGATGAAACGGCGTCTCGAAGGCGTCGTAGTGCTCACCGCCGCGGTCCTTCTTGCCGACGATGCGGCGATAGAACCAGCGGTGCACGCCGATCGGCGTCAACCGCGTGATCCAGCCCTTGAGACTGTTGCGCTCCGGAAAGCCGAGCAGCAGCAGGCCGCCGGGCTGCAGTGCATCGATCATCTGGTCGAGCGCGAGGTCGGGGCGGTCGAGGTGCTCCACGACGTTGAAGCACAGGATCATCGTGCAGGAGCGGGCACCCATCGGCAGGCGCTGCAGGTCGGCTTGGATGCGCAGCGCACCGGTGGTGTTGCGCTGCAGCTGGCCGAGATCGATGTCGAGTACGACCGGCGTGGCCGATGGCGGCAGCGCGAAGTGGGTGAAGCTGCCGCCCCCGGCTTCGAGCACATAGCCGGTGCGCGGCGCCTCGCTGGCATAGACCTGACGCAGGCGCTCGTTGATGCGCCCGATGGTCTGTGCGTATTCAAGGGGTTTCATCGGCGCGTCTCGGACAGGGATTGCGCGCGCAGGCGGCTCAGCATGGCCAGGCCCAGCCCGGTCAGGATCATGTAGCGCGCCTCGCCATACACGGGATTGAAGACGCCCGAGAACGCCAGCATCACCCAGGCGAGCAGCAGGCACAGCGCGAGCACCTTGGTGCGCGGCTCGCGGGTGCGCCGGAACGCGCGCCAGCTCTGGAACAGCACGGTGCTCGCACCGAACAAGGCGACCAGCAACCCGAACCAGCCGGTGCGCAGGAACCACCAGAAGTACAGGCTGTGGATGTTCTCGATGTTGGTGCGGAAGTAGCCGAGCGCGACGATCTTGTTCCACAGCGGTTCGAGCCCGTAGCCGAACAACGGGATCTCTGCGAAGTGGTCGGCCATGTAGACGAAGATCGCCAGCCGGTACAGCGTGGAGGTGTCCTGGATCGTCGTCTGCTCCACCCGGCCCAGCACTGGTGCGAGCAACTGGTCCTGCAGCGGTGTGAACAGCACCAGCGCTCCGAGCACCGCGATGCTGCCCGCGCCCGCGAAGATCAGCCGTGCGCGCGACTTGCCCGGCAGCAGCAGCACCAGCAGCAGGCCGGCGAGCACGCAGGCGCCCCACATCGTGCGGCGGAACGAGATCACGATGAAGACGAAGAGCACCGCGCCGATGGCCGCGCGCAGCATCGTCTGGCGCGCGCTCAGCAGGCCCCAGGCCCAGGAAGCCAGCGTGTGGAAGATGAAGAGCGCGAAGATCCACGTGCTCGGCGAGTCGTAGAACAGCGGATTGCCCGCGGCCACGATGCCCGGGTGCGTGGCGAGCCGCAGTGAGCCCATCAGCACGTTGCCGACGATGCCGACGAAGAACAGGGTCGTCAGCAGCTTCAGCCCACCGGGCTCGTTGAGCACCAGCCGGCCCAGCAGGTAGGCGCCGGGCAGCATCAGGAATATCTTGAACTGGAAGGCGGCGATGTACTGCAGCCCGCGCTGGTTCACGTCGAAGCCCAGGCCGGTGGTGGTTTCGATCACCACCTCGCGCAGCGGATCGCCGGCCAGCAGCGACGACATCATCGCGATGCCGACGCAGGCGGCAAGACTCAGCACCACCGCGAACACCGGATCCATGCGCAGCCCGAAGCGCCGGCGCTGCAGCAGCAGATGCCAGCCGAGCAACCCGATCGCGAGGATCAGCAGCAGGTCGGGCGGGTACAGCCCCGGCAGCCCGAGCGACTTGCTGTAGAAGATGGTGCGCGACGAGCGCTCCACCGTCTCGCCCACCGCGTTGGGGAACTCGTCGATCATCAGCGTCGTGAGCACCACCGCGGCGCTGAGCAGCGCAGGGCGCAGCAGCACCGGCACCGCACAACAGATCGCCAGTGCCGCGCCCGCGCCGATCGGCCAGTGGATCGAGGCGCCCGTTCCGATCGCGATCCCCATGCCCAGCGCCGCGAGCGCGAACAGCGCGAGCACGAGGCCATCGTTCGCGGCGTCGTCCGGTGGCGATGCGAGGCGCAGTCTCATTTCGCTCAACCGCGGTAAAGCCAGCGCGGAATCGGCAGCACGCGGCGGTTGAGCACGGCACCGACGATGTCGATGCCGTGCATGTCGAGCTCGGCCACGTAGCGCTGGATCTGCTCGCGATAGGCGCGACGGAACTGCACCAGCAACAGCACGTTCGGTACCACACGGGCCGCCGTGACCGCGTCGCCGCCCATGGCGTGCGCGGGGCCGTCGTAGATCACGAGGTCGTACTTCGCCTCGGTGGCGCCGCGGAACTCGGCCATCCGGCGCGCGACCAGGCGGCGTGGCGCGGCACCGGTGGACTCGGCGCCGCAGACCACACCGAGGTTGTCCAGCACCCAGGGGCGGGCGAGGGCGAGCGGCTCGGGCGCCATGCCCTCCAGGTAGTCGAACAGGCCAGCGCCGCCCGCCAGGCCGGTGCGTTGTGCCAGGCTGGCCGAGAACGGATCGGCTTCGACCAGCAGCACGCGCATCTCGGGCTCGACAGCCGCTACCAGCATGGCGAGGGCCGCCGCCACGGTGGACCGGCCTTCGCGCGGGACCACGCTGGAGACCAGCAGCGAGCGCGGCGCCTCCTTGCCTTCGCGCCACAGCACGGAGTTCTGCAGCGCCCCCAGGAGGCGGCGCCCCGCGGCGCCGCGCACCAGGCGCGCGCACACCGGGTCGCGCAGCGCCGAGGCCACCCGCTCCAGCCGCTCGGCGCGATCGACCATCGGTGCAACCACTTTCAGTTCGGGGGCGTTCATCGCTTCAACTCCTCGACGGATGCGATCAGGTGCACGCCGACATGGCGCTCCAGGTCCTGCACCGAGCGGATGCGGTGGTCCAGGTATTCGAGGCAGAAGGCGGCGACGATGCCGAACACCAGGCCGAACACGATGGCCAGGCTCATCGCGATCTTCGGCTTCGGCGAGACCGGGCTCTCGTTGGGGCCGGCCGGGTCGACCACGGTGATCAGGCGGATCGCATCGGGGCTGCCTTCGGCGATCAGCCGCACGCGCTCGAAGCTCTTGCGCAGGTCGAGGAAGGCGGTCTGGTTCACCTCCAGCTCGCGCTTGAGGCGAAACAGCTCCAGCTCGCGCCCCGGGATCGCGTTCATCGTCTCCGTATAGGCGGCGATGCGCGCCCTCAGCTCGCGGGCGGCGGGATGGGTCTCCGGGTACTCGGAGAGCACTTTGCGCAGCTCGTCTTCCATCGCGAGCACGTAGGTCTTCATCTCGTTCTGGACCTGGACGCTGTCGGTGATGCCGACCATGCCCATGTCCTTGCCCTTGGAAGCGGTGGCGTGCGGCGGGGCGACCAGCGTGTCGTGCTTGCGGAAGGCCAGCAACGCCTGCTCGCTCTCGCGCAGCTTCTTCTCGGCGCCCTGCATTCGCTCGTTCACGTAGCCCAGCATGCCGCCGGCGCGCTCGCGGATCTGGCCGTAGTAGTACTGCTTGAACTCGTCGACCAGCGCGTTGACGGTGTCGGCCGCTTCCTGCGCGTTGCGGGCGCGGTAGCTGATCTTCAGCGCCTGGCTCTCGGGCTTGGTGGTGATCTCGGTGCGGTCGAGCACCGCATCGATCGCCAGCGCACGCGGGTCTTCGGGCTTGGTCCACGAGGCGATGCCCAAGCTCTTGCCGAGCGAGCGCTTGAACTCGCGCAGCGAGCCGGTGATGATCTCCAGCCGGCTCAAGGCGCGTTTCTGCGACAGGCCGAGCCGGTCGACCACATGGCTGGCGATCAACGCGCTCTTGATGATGTCCTTCTGCGTCTGGAAGGTCACCGCTTTCTCGAAGTCGCTCTGCGGGATGCCCTCGGACAGCGGGTTCACCAGGTTCGAGGGCTGGATCGTGATCGTCGCCGAGGCTTCGTAGGTGGGCGAGAGCAGGTAGAAGGTCAGGAAGGACGCGCCGGCCACGACCAGCGCGAACATCGACAGCACCACCCATTTGCGCAGGAACAGCACGCCGAGGATCTCGCGCACCGACACGGTGGACTCGACCTCGTGGAAGGGCCGCCGCGGCGAGGCGAGGGCGGGCATCGGGATGCCGTGGGCTTGCATGTTCATGGCAGGAGCGATTGGTAGAGCCGGACGGTGTTTCTGCTGATGTCTTCCGCGTAGCGGGCCTGCTGCAGGCTGATCCACCAGTCGAAGACCGGCTTGGTGCGCGTGAAGAAGCGGTCGATGAAGTCGCCGACCTTCGTGATCGTGGTCTTGGGCACGATCACCACGTCGTCGGGCCGAAGCAGCAGGTTCTCGTCGGTCTGCAACTGCTCGCCGTTGATGTACTTCGACAGCTTCAGCAGCTTGTACTCGGGCACCGTGCCGTTGACGTTGCGGATCACCACCACGCTGTCGAGATCGGCGTTGTTCATGTTGTAGCGGGCCTGCGCCAGTGCATCGAGCACGCGCAGGCCGGGCGTCACCGGCTGCAGGCCCTGGATCAGCACCTCGCCGAGCACCGCCACATGGCGCTCGCGCTGCCGCTCCATCAGCAGCGAGACCTCGGCGTTCGAGAGGCTGCCCGGCCGCTGGATGCGCGTGGGCAGCACCGAGACCTGCGGCTCGCGGATGTAGGCCGACATGCGCCGTGTGATCTCGCCGCGCAGGTCGGCGAGGCTGCGGCCCTGGGCCTGCACCTCGCCGATCAGCGGCACCGCGATCACGCCGTCGTCCTGCACGATCGCGGTATGCGTCAGCTCGGCGTGATGCCACACGGTGATCTGCACCTGGTCGCCGGGGCGCAGGTTCAATGCGCTGCGGTTGGCTGTGGCGGCCAGGCGGCTCTGGATCTCGCCCAGTGCCTGCTGGATGGTCAGGCCCCGCACCGGCAGATCGCCGACCACCGGAAATGCGGCGCGGCCGTCGGGCTGCACGCGTGCCACCGTGGTGAGCTCGGGATGGCCGAGCACCACCAGGCGCACCTGGTCCTCCACGTCGAGCTTCAGCGGTTCGGGCTGGGCGGCCTTGGCGAGGTCGATCTCGACCACCTTCGCAGGCGGCACGCCGCGCGCGTTCTCGGGCGGAGGCGGGGGGGCGGCCTGCGCCCGGGCCAGCGAGGCCAGGCACAGCAGCCCGATGCCGCAGAACAGTTTCAGCTTCATGCGTATTCCCTCAAGCAACTGCGCTCTCCTGCGCCGGATGCGTCGGCGCAGTGAATGTCTTCTCGCCCGGCAGACGGCTGACCAGGCGATGTGTTTCGTCGATCGAAAAGTCGATCAGGCTCCCTGGGCCGATCTTCACGTCGGCGGCGACCGATACCGGCCCCAACACCGACACCATCGCACCCAGCACCACACGGTCTCCGATGCGGGGCGCGCGGTCAAGACGCGGCGGCAGCTCCGAGCCGTCGACGACCACCCGGGCATAGACGGTGACTTGTTCGCCGAAGCGGCCGAACAGCACGGTCCCGACCGGATGCACGATCAGGCAGCCGGGCCCGATCTCGGTGGTCGGATGGATGTCGGCGCCGGTGAGCGTGATGTTCAGCCGGTAGCAGAAGCTTGCCAATCCGGTGTGACCATTGTGCAAGGCCCAGTGGCTGATGCGGTAGAGCGCCAGCGCCGCCACTTCGGGCGTGAACAGCAGCTTCCAGCGCCGCTTCGGCGGTGTGACGCCGGTGGCGCTGACGGCATCGCAGAAGCGCTGCGTGTCGCTGCGCAGCAGCGCCCAGCAACTGGCCCAGCTCGTGCGCAGGGTGGTGCTCATGCCGCCTCCTGCTCGGAAGGCGCCAGCGCCGCGAGGCGGCGGCCGGTCACGACGATCAGATGCGCAGGGAACCGCGTGCCCCCGTGGCAGCGCAGTCCGCCGTGCAGCGCCGAACGGACATCGAAGTTCACGCCGTCGCCGATGTTGGGCATGCCCTGGCCCGCGCCGGCGTTGCTGCGGCCGCGCACACCGAAGGCCGACCAGGCGCGCATCGTCAGGTTGGCGCCGGCCTGGCCCACGGCGATCAGGCCGACGCTGTGCGTCACGACGAAGCCGGGGCCGATGCGGGTGCTGGGTGGCAGCTCCGCCTTGCTGACCAGCAGGTTCAGCTGCCAGACCAGGCGGCCGAGGAAGCGGTGGCCGTTGAGCGTGAGCCAGCGCGCGATGCGATAGAGCACCACTGCGCTCGCGCCATGGTTCTGCAGCGTGCCGGCGAAGCACGCGTCGCGCGCCCTCAGGTCGGCGGCGATGGTGCGCAGCGTGTGCGGCAGGCGGGCGTCGTCCAGCGCCTCGCCGGTCGGGATCGGCTTCGCGAGCGCGCGCAGCCAGGTGCCCAGCCGCATCCCGCCCAGCAACCAGGCGACGAGCCCGAAAGCAAGGGGCAGGGCCACGACGCCGAGCAGCCGCGCGGGTTGCGACCAGCCCCGTGTGCCGGCCTGCAGCAGCACCAGGGTGGTGGCGGCCAGCAGCGCCATGGACAGCAGGCGCCGCCAAGGCAGCACGATCGAGAGCCGGCGGCCGATCGCACGCAGGCGCAGCACGGCCTGCACGGCCCCTGCGCCGGCAGCCGCCCAGAAAGCGCCCCAGCCGAGATAGGGCGGCACCAGCAGGGCCAGCGCAGCGGCGAGCACCAGCGTACCCATCAGCTGGGCACGGAAATCCTCGTTCTGCCCATCGGTCGACTGCAGCAGGCTGGTCAGCAGCGGGTCGAGGCCGGCGAGTGCGATCAGCGCGCCGAAGCATTGCGCCAGCGGCACCGCCGACGGGTTCTGGCGCGGGAACAGCCAAGCCACGTAGAGATCGGCCCCCATCAGCGCGCCGATCGCGAGCATCGGCAGCGCGATCAACGCCATCTCGATCAGCGTGAGGCTGACCACGCGATGCCGATCGGGGTTGTCGTGATGCAGGCGCGACAGCCGCGGATACAGCGCGGTGGCCACGGCCAGCACGAACATCGAGGCGATCTCGAGATAGCGGTAGCTCACTGCGTAGTGCCCCAGCACGGCGAGGTCGGCGTGGGCCGAGAGCATCAGGTAGTCGAGCCGGCTCGCAGCCAGCGCGAGCAGGGTGGCCCCCAGGAAGGCCGGCATCTGCGGCCGCACCTGCCGGGCCAGCGCCGCCAGCGCCGGCCAGCGCACCGGCGCCAGGCCTTGCCGCACCAGGGCCAGCGCGAAGACCAGCAAGGCCAGCAGGCGGCCGACGAAGAACACGACGAACAGCAGCGCGACCGATGGTGCCCATGCCAGCACCGCGAGGCTCGCGACCAGGCGCAGCAGGTTCTCGGCCAGCGCGACGCGGGCGACGACGCGTGCGCGTTGCTGGGCCGTCAGCAGCGCCTCGCACAGGTAGGCGACGATCCCCCACGAGATGCCGATTGCCACCACGTCGAGTGCCTGCAACGCGCTCGGCGGGTAGTGCACCCAGGGCCTGAGCAGCCACCAGCCGCCGGCCAGCACGCCGGCCGCCGCCATCGCCAACGCGCCGATGCCGACCAGCAGCGTCGAGGTGCGCGAAGGATCGCGCGCCGCTTCGCGCATGACAAAGGGTGACAGACCCAGCAGCGGCAGCGTCTGCATCACGAAGTAGACGGTGGTGACCAGCGCGTACTCGCCGAGCAGCTGGTCGGAATGGCGGCCGATCAGGATCAGCAGCGCGAACGAGCTCAGCGGCAGCAGCAGCCGTGATGCCAGCACGTGGCGCGCTTCGCTCAGCACCAGGCGACCACCGCTCATCGCGCTGCCCCCTTCCCGGCAGCAAGGGTCACCGTCGCGATGCTGGCGGCGGGCAGCTCCAGTTCCCAGCGGTCGGTGTTGACCGGCAGCACCGGCTTGCTGGCGCGCCAGGCCTCGGCCGCCACCTCGCCGCCGGCGAGCAGCTGAGCGCTGGCATTGCCGCGCCCGGCGCCGGCCCGCAAGGCGACCCGCACGGTCTTGTCCGGCGAGCGGTTGACCAACGCGACGCGCATGCTCCCGTCGGCCTGCAATGTGGCGCCGGCCTCGACGACCGGAACGTTGCTCGATGCCGCGATATTGCCGATCGCACGCACCTCGTAGACCGGGCCGGTGATGCGCACCGGCAGCCATCGGCCGGGCGCCAGCGTCGCCATCGCGGCGATGGCGTCGAACACCGGGCGGCGCTTCAGCGTGTCGCCCTCGCTCACCAGCGAGCCGTAGGCGGAGTTGTTCAGCAGCGACCAGTGGTGCGTGCGCACGACCTGCGGTTCGGCCATCGCATGCAGCAGCAGCGAGGCGGCGAACAGGCCGCTCTCGGTGGAGGCGATGCGGTCCGAAGGGCGGAACTTGTCGGCGAAGGCGAGCCCGTATTCGCTCAGCAGGATCGGGGTATCCGGCCGGGCGTGGCGCTTGAGCAGCGCACGGATCGCGTCGAGGTTGGTGCTCAGCACGCTGCTGCCCGACATGACGATGCGGTGCAGCTCGGCATCGCGCCACACTTTGTCGTGCGGCGTGTAGAAATGGACGCTGACGAAATCGGCCTCGCTGCCCGCCACCTTGAGCACCGCCTCGTTCCAGGTGGGCATGTGGGGGTAGACCGAGGCCATCCATGCGGCCTGCAGGAAGGTCCCTTCCAGCACCAGCCCGACGCGGATGTTCGGGTCGCGTGCCTTCATCGCGCGGCGATAGGCGAGGAAGCGGCGCGCGTAGTCTTCCGCACCCGCGAAGCCCGGTTGCTTGGGGTTGAAGGTCTCGTTGCCCACCTCCCACCATGGCGCATTGAGCGGCTGGGCGCTGCCGTTGGCCGCCCGGCGCGCGCCCCAGGTCGTGGAAACACCACCGTTCAGGTATTCGACCCAGTCGGCTGCCTCGTCGGCGCCGGCGGTGGGGTTCACGGTGATCACCGGCTCCAGTTGGGCCTGGCGGCACAGCGCGATGAACTCGTCGGTGCCGAAGCTCGAGGCCTCGGATTTACCGCCGTAGTTGAGGCCGGCGATGCGCTTGTCGTGCATGCCGATGCCGTGCTTCCAGCGGTAAGTGTTGGCGAGGTCGCCGCCGGGGAAACGAAGGCTGGCGACGCGCGACGCGCGCAGTTGATCGAGCAGGCCGGGCGCCCAGCCATGCGGCGTGCGGGCGCCGTCGCCGTCTTTCTCCCACTGCAGATTGCTGCCGAAGAAGCGCGGGTCGATCGGGTGGCCCGGGTGCTGCGGGTCGATCACGACCTCGGCGGTCTCGGCCGCTTCGGCGGGCAGCATCGCGAGGCCGGCGGTCGCGATCATCCCGGCAAAGAGGGCGCGGCGCGTGGTCATGCCGCCACCTCGCGCAGGATCTCGCGCCAGCCGCGTTGCACCGCCTCGGGCGAGTAGTGGGCGTGGTAGCGGGCGTGGCCCGCCCGGCCCATGCGCTGGCGCAGCGCGGGGTCTGAGAGCAGGCGCTGCAGCGCATCGACCCATTCGGCCGTGCCGTCGGCCAGGAAGCCGGTCTCGCCATGCGCGACGACGTCGCGGTTCGCGCCGACGGGCGACGCGACCACGGGCAGGCCGGCCGCCATGTACTGCACCAGCTTGAAGGCGCACTTGCCGCGCTCGTAGGCCGTGTCGGGCAGGGGCATGATGCCGATGTCGGCCTGCATCAGCCATTCGGGCTCGAGGGCCGGGTCCCATTGCAGCGGTTCGATCGGCACATCCGGCGGCAGCCGGATCTCCTTCACGTCGGAGCCGCCGACCACGCGCAGCTTGTACGGCATCCGCCGCGCCAGCTCGGCCAGCGCGTCGCCGATCAGCTCGAGGTACAGCGCATTGCCCCAGTTGCCGATCCAGTAGACGACCGGCACCGCCGGCGCCTCGCGCTGCAGCGCCTGGCCGCCGAGGTCAGGGTACGAGGTCGGCACCAGGTGCACGCGCGGGTTGTGCCGGCGCGCATGCTCGGCCAGGAAGGCGCTGCCGGCCGAGATCGCGCGGCTGCGCTTCATGATTTCGGCCACCCGGCCCGGAGAGAACAGCTTGCCGCGCTGGTTGATCGGGTTGTTGGGCGGCTCCCAGATCGCGTCGTCGAAGTCGAACACCAGCCGAGGGTTGACCTTGGCGATCAGCGCTTCGAACCAGGCCGGCCCGACCGGAAAGGCCTCGCGGTGGATGACCACCACGTCGTAGCCGCGCGCGAACGGGATGCGCCACAGCAGCCGCAGTGTGCCGAGGCCGAACCAGAAGATCTTTTCCAGCTTGCGCCAGCGCCCGAAGGTGCGACGGATGCGGAACAGGCGTTCGGTCATGAACGACCACACCACCAGCTCGATGCCGTCGGCGGCGAAGCCGGGGCGCAGCGCGCTGATGCGGTGGCGCACCGACGGCCCGTCTTCAGGGTAGGGTGAGAAGCACAGCACCCGTCGGGTCATGCCGCCTGCTCCAGCGCCGCCAGCACCTCGGCGGGCTCGATCGCACTCATGCAGGCCTGGCCCTGACGGCAGTCGGCCGACAGGCAGGGGCTGCAGGGCACGTCCTTGCGCAGCACCTGGACCGCGCGCAGCGGATGCCACACGCCGGCATGGTTGTGCGCGCTCATCAGCGCGACCAGCGGCACGCCGAGCGCATCGGCCATGTGCATCGGGCCGCTGTCGGTCGCGACCATCGCGGCGCAGCGCTCGATCAGCGCGGCGCTGCGGCCAAGGCCGCCAGTGGCGGTGAGGTCGTGGAAGCGGGGCCGGATGGCCGGGGCCAGCGAAGCGACCAGCGCGCGCACGGCTTCGGCCTCGTGCGGGCCGCCGATGAGCAGGAAATCGGCATCGGCAAAGCGATCCGGCAGTGCGCGGCACAGCGACTGCACCTGCGCCAGCGGCCACACCTTGGCCGATTGCTTGGCGCCGAAGAACAGGCCGATACAGCGCCGGCCCTCGAGCCCGGCGGCGTGCAGCGCCTCGCGCGCCCAGGCGCGGTCAGCCTCGGAGATTCCCAGGCGCTTGGCACGGCCTCCTGGTCCGGCGTCGGTGGGCGCGACGAGGCGAAGCGTGGTGTCGACGATGTTCTCCGCCTTCAGCGTCGCCTCGTCGGGCACCGCCACCGGATGGCTCAGCCTGCCGCGCAGCGGCGCCATCTCGAACGCGAGCTGGAAGCGCGGATGCGCGGCCCGCATGAAGAGCCGGTTGCGGCGGAACACCTCGTCGTTGGTGTTCCAGGTGTTGAACGTCGGCGTATGCAGGTCGACCCACAGGTCGGTGCGCCGCAGCGCCAGCTTCGCGAGGAAGGCCGCCTTGGTGAACCGGCTGCGCGAGTCGTAGAGCAGCAGTTCGTCCACGTCGTCGTTGGCCCGGAGCAACTGGGCCATCGCCTGCCGGATGACGACGCGCAGCCGGGCTTGCGGATAGCGCCGGCGCAGAGCAGCCAGCGTGGGCGTGGTGACGATCAGGTCGCCGATCTCGCCCAGCATCAGCGCGGTGATGCTGCCGACCTCGTGCGGCGACGGCAGGGGGTTCATGCCTTGTCGCTCCGGCGCGCGATGATGACGATCTGCTCGCCGAGGCCGAACAGCGGCGAGCCGCGCAGCGACATCAGCCACTCCAGTGCGCGCAGCGAGGCGCGCACGGCATCCAACAAGCCGATGCGGCGCAGCTTGGCCTTGAAGCCCTCTTTCGAGCCGCGGGCGGCTTCGTAGCCGGCGTCGCCCGCGGCCTGCTCCGTGGGGCGGCGCCACTGGCGCAGCATGCCCACCGCATCGAGGCCGCGGATCGTGATGTGCTCGGTCTTGAAGCCGGCGGCGCGCAGTGCGGCCTCCAGCGTCTTCGGCGTGAAGAAAGCGATGTGCTCGTCTTCGCAGTTCACCACCCACCAGCGCGCGCCGAACAGGCGCCGATACAGGCTGGCGTAGTTGGGCGTAGACAGCAGCAGCAGCCCGCCGGGCTTGAGCCAGCTGGCCAGGCGCTTCAGCGCGTCGTGCGGCGACTCAAGGTGCTCGATCACCTCCATGAAGGCGATCGCGTCGTAGGGCTGCTCGGGCGCCGGCGCGTCGTACAGCGAACCGCGCGCCACCTGCAGCCCCAGGCTTTGCGCATACGCGGAAGAGGCCTGGCCCAGCTCCAGCCCATGGGTCTGCCAGCCGCGCTCACGCGCGACCGAGAGCAGCGCGCCGGTCGCGCAGCCCACGTCGAGCAGGCGGCCGGTACCGCCATTCAGCTGCTCGAGCCGTGCGAGGTGCCGGCCGTAGAGCGCGAGCGCGCCGGGCTCGAACGAGATGCGCAGCCGCTCGGCATCGACCACGTCGCGCTCGGCCCAGTGCTGCAGGCGCGCCTGCAGCCATGCCGATTCCACCCGCGGCGACACGAAACTGAAGCCGCAGCCCGGGCACTGCACGATGCAGCCGCGGCGCAGCGGGTACTGCTCGCGCTTGGCAGTGCCGCCGCAGGCGTCGCAGCTCACCTCGACGAGGCGGGCCTGCTCGAAGGTCTCAAGCATGCGGCGCTCCAGCCATCGGCTTGCGGCCCAGCACACGGTAGCCGCAG
>Ga0207706_10000994_pt1 | contig 28854 bp, 25 predicted proteins | sample KBSC53metaG_FD_184318 | JGI IMG/M metagenome (GOLD analysis project Ga0207706, IMG submission 184318) | Corn rhizosphere microbial communities from Kellogg Biological Station, Michigan, USA - KBS C5-3 metaG (SPAdes) (version 2) | ecosystem: Host-associated > Plants > Roots > Rhizosphere > Soil ... | reverse complement strand
GCACGCGCTCATGCGCAAGATGGGATTCCGGTGATGAAGGAGTGTGGTGCGTTGCCCGCTCGCGAGTTGCACGAGGCCGTCAATTGGCGGAGGATGCGTGGCCGCCGGTGATTGGCCGGTCCCTACGGAGGCCGGCCCGAGACAAGACACGGCGAGCCTCGTCCGCGTCCGCTCGATGACCTCGACATGACGACTGACACCCGGTTCCGGGTCTTTGCGAATTTCTACAAAGACTCTGTCGCGCTGATGCAGGTAGGCGCCGCATTGCGCAAGCGGCCCGGCATCGCCGAAGCGTCCTGCGTCATGGCCACGCCGGCCAACCTCGAGCAGCTCGCGAACGCGAAGCTGTCGATCGACGCCAAGGTCAATCCGTCGGATCTGTTGGTCGTCGTTCGCGGCGAGGCGCAAGCGTGCGACGACGCGCTCGCCGCCGCGCAGGCTTTATTGCAAAGCGAGCCGACCGGTGGCGGACAAAGCGAGGCCTTATCGATCCCGCTCACGAGCATCGCCGCGGCTGTCGAACAATCCGCCGACGCGGACCTCGCGCTCATTTCCGTCCCGGGCGATTACGCGGCGGCCGAGGCGATGAAGGCGCTGTCGCTGGGACTGCACGTGATGCTGTTTTCGGACAACGTCGGCGTCGATCAGGAGATTACGATCAAGCGCCACGCGGAAGCGCGCGGCCTGCTCGTCATGGGCCCCGACTGCGGGACGGCCATCATCAACGGTATTCCGCTCGGCTTCGCGAATGTCGTGCGGCGCGGCACCATCGGACTCGTCGCCGCATCCGGTACGGGGCTGCAGGAGGTGACCTGCCGCATCCACAACCTTGGCGCGGGCGTGAGCCAGGCGATCGGAACCGGCGGTCGCGATCTTCGCGACGAGATCGGCGGACTCACGATGCTGGCGGGCCTGCGTGCGCTAGGCAATGATGACCAGACGCGCGTGATCGTGCTGATTTCCAAACCCCCCTCGCCAGCGGTCGCGTCGCGCATCCTCGCGCTCGCCGGCGCCTCGGGCAAGCCGACCGTCGTGCATTTTCTCGGTGCCGAACCCGGTACGGTGCACGGTGCGGGCCTGCACGCGGCGCAGTCGCTCGCAAACGCGGCCGACATCGCGGTGCAACTCGCGCAAGGCAGCGCACCCACCGCCTTCCCCAAGACACCGACCAAGGAATCGGCCGCCGACGAACGGGCGCTCGACGGTCTCGCGAACACCCAATCCACCGTCCGCGGATTGTTCACGGGCGGAACGTTCTGCTACGAGGCGCAACTCGCGTTCCTGCGCCAAGGCCTGCCCTGCCGGTCGAATGCTCCCGTGCACGGCGCGTTGCCGTTGGACGACGCAGCCAGTGGTCACGTCTTCATCGACATGGGCGACGACGAATACACGCGCGGACGGCCGCATCCGATGATCGATCCGTCGCTGCGCAACGCGGCGATTCGCGAAGCGGCCGAAGACCTTGCCCTTGCCGTCCTGCTCTTCGACCTCGTCATCGGTTACGGGTCGCATCCAAGTCCCGCCGACGACCTGGCCGACGCGCTTCGGGACGCGCAGCGCACGGCAGCGCAGCACGGGCGCAAGCTCGTGACGATCGGCCACGTCTGCGGTACCGATCGCGATCCGCAGGACCGGACCGGCCAGATCAAGACGCTTGCCTCCACCGGCGCGATCATCGCCGGCAGCAATATCGAAGCGGCATCGACCGCGGCGCAGCTCGCGCTGCGCCTTGCGAAGCGAAGCGCAGGGCAACCGCGATGAAGCCCCTCTTCAAGGACACGCTGAAGATCGTCAACGTCGGTCTCGCCGGCTTCGGCGACAACGTCGTGGCGGCGGGCGGCGAATGCGTCGCGCTCACCTGGCAGCCGCCTGCGCACGGCGACCGCGACGCGGCGTGGGCGCTCGCGCAGGTGCTGAACGACCCGACCATCGAAGAAGCCAACAAGGTTGCCTTCGCCCGTCTTCTCGAAGCAAACCCCGTCCTGATCGACGTCGCGGTCGCACGCGACGTCATGCCGGCGATGGCCTCGGGTCGCAAGCTGATCCTGCATGCGGGACCGCCGATCGCGTGGGCGGCGATGTGCGGTCCGATGCGCGGTGGCATCCTCGGCGCCGTCGTGCTCGAAGGCTGGGCGGACACGACCGATGACGCCACGCGATTGGTGGAGGCGGGAAGCGTCGCGCTCGAACCTTGCCACCATCACGGCGCCGTCGGGCCGATGGCCGGCATCATCAGCCCGTCGATGCCGGTGTGGGTCGTCGAGAACGCGACGGGCGGCAACCGCGCCTACAGCAACTTCAACGAGGGGCTTGGGAAGGTGCTGCGCTTCGGAGCGAACGACCGCGGCGTCATCGATCGCCTCCGCTTCATCGCGAGCGACGTCGCACCAACGCTGCGCGCCGCGGTGAAGCAGCTCGGCAGGATCGAGCTCAAGTCGCTGATGGCGCAGGCGCTGAACATGGGCGACGAGGTGCACAACCGCAACGCCGCAGCAACCGCACTGCTGTTCAAGCAGCTCGCGCCGGCGTTGCTCGCGACGGACGTCCCGCGTGAGCGCGCCGCCGCGGCGCTGAATTTTGTCGCCGGCAACGACCACTTCTTCCTGAATCTGTCGATGGCCGCGTGCAAGGCGATGCTTGATGCGGCCGGAAACGTGCCGGCGAGCTCGCTCGTCACCGCCATGTCGCGCAACGGCGTCAATTTCGGCATTCGCCTTTCCGGCACCGGCGATCGCTGGTTCGAAGCGCCCGCGAATCCGATCGACGGCCTCTACTTTCCCGGTTACTCGCTTGCCGACGCCGCTCCAGATCTTGGCGACTCGGCGATCACCGAAACTGCAGGTGTCGGCGGATTCGCGATGGCCGCGGCACCGGCAATCGTCAAGTTCGTCGGCGGCACGGCAGCGGACGCGCTCCACCACAGCCTGCGGATGCGCGCCATCACGCTCGGCGCCAATCCGTCGTTCACGCTGCCGGCGCTCGACTTTGCCGGCGTGGCCGCCGGCATCGACGCGCGCAAGGTCGTCGATCGCGGGATCCTGCCGGTGATCAACAGCGGCATCGCGCATCGCGAGCCCGGCGTCGGCCAGATTGGCGCCGGCATCACGACGGCGCCGATGGCTTGCTTCGGCGCGGCGGTGGAAGAACTCGCCCGCACGGTTGCATCGTCCGCGACACGGGCCAAGCAATGAGCAAGGACATCGCCGTCGTCGCGGTGGGCGGCAACGCGCTGATCCGCGATAGCGCGCACACGGCGCTGGACGATCAGTACGACGCCGTGTGCGCGACGGCAGCGCACGTCGTCGAGATGGTCGCCGCCGGCTGGAACGTCGTCGTCACGCACGGCAACGGACCGCAGGTCGGCTTCATCCTGCGCCGCTCGGAAATCGCCGATGGGCAGGTGCCGACGGTCCCGATCCGCTACGCGGTTGGCGACACGCAGGGCGCAATCGGTTTCATGTTCCAGAATGCGCTGGGCAACGCACTGAAACGCCGCGGCATCGAAATGCCGGTGGTCGCGCTGGTGACGCAAACGCTCGTCGACCATCGCGATCCGGCGTTCGCGCGTCCCGACAAGCCCGTCGGGTCGTTCATGGACGAGGAAACGGGGCGACGGTTCGAGCGCGAGCTTGGCTGGTCGATCATGCGCGACGGCGATCGCGGTTGGCGCCGTTGCGTGGCGTCGCCGCAACCGTTGAAAATCATCGAGGCGCCGATCATCGGAAGGCTCGCGCGCGACGGCGTGCTGGTCATCGCATGCGGCGGTGGCGGCATCGCCGTCGCGCAGTCGGCAAGCGGCGCGCTCGAAGGCGTCGAGGCCGTCATCGACAAGGATCGCGCATCCGCACTGCTCGCAATCGAAATGAACGCGCACCTGCTGATGATCCCCACCGGCGTCGAGCGTGTGGCGATCCGCTTCGGCCAGCCCGATCAGCAATGGCTCGATCGCATCGACGTCGAGCAGGCGGAGCGCTATGCAGCCGAAGGGCACTTCGGTGCGGGCAGCATGCAGCCGAAAATAGAAGCGCTGGTGACGTTCGTGAAGGGACGCGCGGGCGGCCGCGGCGTCATCACCAATCCGGAAAGCATCCCACGTGCATTGCGCGGCGAGACGGGCACCTGGATCGAACGCTGAAAGCGATCACGCGATGACAGACACCGTACTGCTCGCCGTGAACGGCACGCTGATGCGAGGCCTCGAGCTGAATCCGAACCTCGTCCGCGCGGGCGCGACGTTCGTGCGCGAAGATCACACCGATGCGTGCTACCGGATCTGGTCGATCGACGACCGCCATCCGGCGATGATGCGCACGCCCGGCGAAGGCACGAGCGTGGCGCTCGAGGTGTGGGAAGTCCCCGTCGCCGGGCTCGCGAGCATCCTGCTCTCCGAACCGCCCGGACTCGCGATCGGCAAGGTCGTGCTGCGCGATGGCTCGATCGTGCTCGGCGTGCTGGGAGAACCGTTCCTGTGCGAGGGGAAGCGCGAGATCACGGCGCATGGCGGCTGGCGCGCGTACACCGCATCGAAAGGCAACGCGTAACACAAGGGAGATCAAAAACATGGCGACACCGAGTGGTGCGACACCTGCAACGCCGCGGCTGTGGGTGGTCGGCGACCTGAACGGGTTCTTCGGCCTGTTCACGAACGTGCTGCTGAACGTGATCGTGCTCACCGGCCTGTGTCTCGGCGTCGTCAATCTGCCTGCCGATACGGTGTTCGGCCGCATCCTGCCGGCGCTCGGCATCGCGCTGCCGCTCGGCAACCTGTTCTACGCGTATCTCGCGTGGCAGCTCAGCAAGCAGGAGGGACGCAGCGACGTGACGGCGATGCCCTACGGGCCGAGCGTGCCGCACATGTTCATCGTCGTGTTCCTGATCATGCTGCCGACGTACCTGGCGACGAAGGATCCGCTGGTCGCGTGGCGCGCGGGCCTCGCGTGGTGCTTCATCATCGGCGTGATCGTGCTGATCGGCGCGTTCATCGGTCCGAGGATCCGCGCACTGACACCACGCGCGGCGATGCTCGGCACGCTTGCGGGGATTTCGGTGGCGTTCATTTCGATGCGCCCCGCGTTCCAGATGTGGGAAGTGCCGTGGATCGGCCTCGTCTGCTTCGCGCTCGTGCTGATCGCGTGGACCGCCAACATCCGCCTTCCCGGCGGCGTTCCAGGCGGGCTCGCCGCCGTGATCGTCGGTTCGGTGATCGGCTGGGTCGTGTCGCTGGCGGGCTGGAGCGACTACATGCAGTCCGCGGCGGTGACGAAATCGTTCGAGCAGTTCGGATTGCGCGTGCCGGTGTTCTCCTCCGACGTCTGGCAGGGGTTGGCGCTCGTCGCGCCGTTGCTGGTCACGGCAATTCCGCTCGGCATCTACAACTTCACGGAGGCGATGAACAACGTCGAGAGCGCCTCGGCCGCCGGCGACAACTACAGCCTGCGCAAGGTCCTGCTGGCCGACGGCGCCGGCGCCATCGTCGGGTCGATGCTCGGGAGCCCGTTTCCGCCTGCCGTCTACATCGGTCATCCGGGCTGGAAAGCGGTCGGCGGACGGATCGGCTATTCGCTCGCCACGGGCTTAGCCATCGCGATCGTCTGCTTCCTCGGACTCACGGCGCTGCTGCTCGCCGTGATTCCGCTGGTCGCGATCCTGCCGATCCTGCTCTACATCGGCCTCGTCATCGGTGCACAGGCGTTCCAGGCGACGCCGAAGAGCCACGCGCCCGCCGTGGTGCTCGCGCTGATTCCGAACATCGCCGAGTGGGCGAAGACGCAGATCGACGGCGCACTCGCGGCAGCCGGCACGTCGGTCGCGCAAGTGGGCCTCGACAAACTCGCGGCCACCGGCGTGCTCTACCACGGCCTCGAATCGCTCGGCGGCGGCTCGGTCCTCGCCGGCATGATCCTCGGCGCGATCGCCGTGTTCATCATCGACAACCGGTTGCGCACCGCCGGAGTCTGGGCATTCGCGGGCGCAATTCTCGCGTATGTCGGCTTGATCCACGGCGCGCAGCTCGGATGGGGTGTGTCGCCGCTCGTCGCGCTTGGCTATGCGATGTTCGGTGCGACGTGCTTCGCGCTCGGCACGAAGGAATCGAACGCACCGGCGACTGCTAGAACCTGAGAGGTGGGGACATGGCCACGATGACCGCTGAACCGTACGAGTTCGAGTTCGATCCACGCACGACGGCGCTGATCGTCATCGACATGCAGCGCGACTTCGTCGAGCCGGGTGGGTTCGGCGAGGCGCTCGGCAACGACGTCGCGCCGCTGCAGAACGTGATCGGGCCGTGCAGGCGCGTGCTCGACGCCGCCCGTGCCCGCGAGATGATGGTCATCCATACGCGCGAGGGCCACAGCCCCGATCTCGCCGATTGCCCGCCGACGAAGATCGTGCGCGGCCGCGGCGAAAAGCGCATCGGCGATCCCGGCCCGATGGGACGCATCCTCGTGCGCGGCGAGAAAGGCCACGACATCGTGCCCGAGCTCTATCCCAAGCCGGGCGAGGTCGTCGTCGACAAGCCTGGCAAGGGCGCGTTCTGCGCGACCGATCTCGACCTGATTCTCCACAATCGCGGAATCAAGTCGCTGATCGTCTGCGGCGTCACCACCGAAGTGTGCGTGAACACGACGGTGCGCGAGGCGAACGACCGCGGCTACGAGTGCGTCGTGCTGTCCGACTGCGTGGGATCCTACTTTCCCGAATTCCAGCGCGTGGCGCTCGAGATGATCAAGGCGCAGGGCGGCATTTTCGGCTGGGTGTCGGATTCCAGGCGCGCGCTGGCGGCGCTCGACGCCTGACTCAGCGTCGATCGCCGCCTTACGTCCGCGAATCCGCTTTCGACGAAATCGCTACCGGGAAGACTTCTTCCTGGAGGACTTCTTCCGCGGCGGCGTTGGACCCGCGGTCCAGAAGCGCACCGCTTCGCTGATCGCCTGATTCGTCACCGCCGACGCCTGCCGTCGCGCCTGCGCCGTGGCCACGCCGCGCGCGGAACCGAGGACGGCATTGGCCCCGCTCATCCACAGGCTGAGCCACGGGTTCTTCTTGAGCCAGGGGTTGGTCATTTGCGCTTTTCGCTCGACCGCGTCGACTCGCGTTTCGCCGTACGCGGCATTTCGGCCGCGTCGTCGCCTTCGATGCCGAGCTCGGCTTTCAGCTCTTCCTTGCGCTCCGCGATCTGCGCTCCCAGCTCGGCCGCGTCGACATCCGCCTTCCGCGCCTTGGAGAACATCTCGCCTTCCTCTTCCTTGACGTGGTGATCGACGTATTCGCCGAGCACCGTGACGCGCGCGTCGTAGTGGTCGTCGCCCGGTTCCATGCCCTCGAGTTGCGCGATGAGGTCCTTGGCGCTCGCATGCTCGATGTCCGCCTCGTCCATCAGATCTTCGTCGTCGATCGCCTCGCGCAGCGCCGGATAGAAGATTTCTTCCTCGACTTGCGCGTGGACCGTCAACTCGTTGCAGATCTGCCGCACGAGCTGGGCCTTCTCCTCGTCGACGTCGTCCTGCTTCGACAGTTTTTCGAATTCCTTGAACATACCCTTGACGGTGCGATGGTCGGCCGTCAGGAGCGCGAATGCATCCGTTTCGGTGTTGCGACGCTTCGCGTCCACCGACTTGGTTGAGCTTGTAGCCATGGGTTTACTCCGATGTCCGGTAAAAACGAGAGGCGCCGCGGGCCGGGACGCCGACTTTGCGTCCGCGATTCCTCTTCGGGAGAGGAAGGGCGACGGTGTTGACCGACAAGGACTGTACGAAATCATCGCGAGCATCGAAGTAGTCCGAACACCCAATCGGGCGTAAGACGAGGGCGGCTCGCTGGCTGCCGCGCTGTTTACCCGGCGAGGATCATTTCGTTTGCGCCCAGCGAGCGCGAACGCGGCTCGCGACGTCGACGGTCATGGACCCCGCTGTCGGCGGAGATTCCTCGGCCTGCGTCGCGACCGGCGATGCCCGGCATTCGAACAGGTGCAGGAGCGCGTCCGGAATGAACCGGCTGCGCAGCGCGTAGACGTGCCGATCACCGTAGGCGCTCTGCTGCCGCACGAAAAAGCGTTGCGGCACCATGAGGTCAAGCGACTCTTTCGCGCGTGTCATCGCGACGTACAGCAGCCGACGCTCCTCCTCCAGCTCCTCGCTGCTGCCCGTCGCCATGTCGGAGGGAATGCAGCCGTCGACGACGTTCAGCACGTGCACCGCTTTCCATTCCTGCCCCTTGGCGGAGTGGATCGTCGACAGGATCAGGTAATCGTCGTCGCGACCCGGCGGACCGGCCTCGTCGCTCGTCGCACCGGGCGGGTCGAGCGTGAGCTCGGTCAGGAAGCGCTCGCGGGAGGCGTACGTCGTCGCGATCTGCTGCAGCTGGTGCAAGTCGCCGCGACGCACGAACGCGTCGTCGTACAGGCGCTCGAAGTGCGGCTCGTACCAGCCGATGACGGCATCGAGGTCCGCCGGCCACGCGGCCGTCGGCGAACGCAGCGCGCGGAACAGGGCTGTGAACGCCGGCCAATCCGCGGCGAGCGATGGCGGCGTCGTGAACGACGCGACGGCAGCGGATGAGTCGGTCGCCTGCGCGATGGCGTCGAGCGAACGCGACGCCGTCGCCGGCCCGACGCCCGGCAGCAGCCGCAACGCTCGAAATCCCGCCATTCGATTGCGCGGGTTGTCGATCCACTTCAGCACTGCCAGGACATCCTTGACGTGCGCCGCTTCGAGAAAGCGCAATCCGCCGTACTTCACGAACGGAATGCCGCGCCGGGTGAGCTCGAGCTCGAGCACCGCGCTGTGGCTCGCGCTGCGGAACAGCACCGCCTGCGACATGAGTGCGGTGCCGCTTTCGCGCGCGTCGAGCACGCGATCGGCGATGTAGCTCGCCTGCCCCGACTCGTCGCGCGTCGAGACCAGGCGCGGCTTCGGACCGGCAACGCGGTCGGTCCACAGGTTCTTCGTGAAGCGCTCGGCCGCGAGGCCGATCACGCCGTTGGACGCATCGAGAATCGGCTGCGTCGAACGGTAGTTGCGCTCGAGCGTCACGACGCGTGCAGCGGGTCGAAAGTGGTTCGGGAAATCGAGGATGTTGCGTACCGTGGCCGCGCGGAACGCGTAGATCGATTGCGCGTCGTCGCCAACGACGGTGACGCCGCGACCATCCGGCTTGATCGCGAGCAGGATCGACGCCTGCAGGCGATTGGTATCCTGGTATTCGTCGACCAGCACGTGGTCGAAGCGATCGCCGATGTCGCGCGCGAGCGACGGCTCGGCCACCATGCCCGACCAGTACAGCAGCAGATCGTCGTAGTCGAGAACGCTCTGTGCCTGCTTGGACGCGACGTACGCTTCGAACAGTTGTCGCAGCTCAGCGGTCCATTGCGCGCACCACGGATACGCGCGCTCGAGCACTTCGTCGAGGCACGCTTCACCGTTCACGGTGCGCGAATAGATGGCGAGGCACGTCGCCTTGGCGGGGAACCGGCTCTTCGCGGTCGAGTGCCCCCGGTCATGACGCACGAGATCGAGCAGATCTTCGGAGTCCGCTCGATCGACGATGCTGAACGATTCATGCAGACCGATGCGCGGCGCGTACTCGCGCAAAAGCCGCGCGCCGACGCTGTGAAACGTTCCCGACCACGGCAACGACGGCGGCGGGCGATTCGTCGCCCGATGCGCGCGCTGCAGATACGCACCCGCCCGGCGTTCGAGCGCTTCGGCCGCGCGACGCGAAAATGTCAAAAGCAGCAGCCGTTGCGGATCGGCACCGCGAGCGATCAGATGCGCCGCGCGGCACGCAAGCGTGCTCGTCTTCCCCGAGCCCGCGCCGGCGATGATCAGCAGCGGTCCAGCGGCCGATCCATCGGAGCCAACGCCGTGCTCGACCGCCAGCCGCTGCTCGTCGTTCAGCGCCGCGAGGTAATCGGTTGGCGAGTCGGCCAGGTCACGGGGCATTGTCAAGGCAAGCGAACGCTCGTTCGGCGAAGAAGCATACCCGACTTCGGGGTCAGAGCAACGAATCGACTTGTTGCTCTGACCCCGAAGTGCGCGATGGTAGCCTTGACAATAGTTGCCTAGGCACCTATACTGCGTTCCATGAGTCCTTCGAAAGTCGATGCCGCAACGCTGGCCGAGCCTGCGCCCTTCCAGGGTACGCACGGCATCGTTCGGTTGATCAATCGCGTGCGCGTCGAAATCGTCGATGCGCTGGATCGCGAGCTTGCCAGGTTCGACATCACGGCGCCGCAGCTCATCGTGCTCGCCTCGGTCGCGAACAAGGAGGCGGATTCCGCCGCGGCCATTTGCAAGAGCATTTCGTATGACCCCGGCGCGATGACCCGCATGATCGACCGCCTCGAGCAGAAAGGGCTGATCCGCCGCGTCCCGCATCCGGAGGATCGCCGCGCGATGACGCTGGAGCTCACCGTCGCGGGCAAGGCTCTCTACCCGCAGCTTCTCTCCGCGAAGGAGACGGTGCAGGCGCAGTTCCTCCGCGGGTTCTCGGTCGACGAAGCGCGGCAGCTCGAACGGCTCCTCAACCGGATGCTCGACAACCGCTGACCCTTTTTTTCGACCAATAGTTGCCTAGGCATCAATGGCTTGGGCAAATAGTGGAACCCATCAACAAACCGGCAGCCCGAATGATCCACAACAGCACCAGCCCTGTCGCCCGGTTCGCCGTCGCCACGGCGATGGCCGCGCTGCTGGCGGCTTGCGCGAGCACGAGCGGCCTCGCACCGCAGGCGTCGGTGCGCGAAGGCGGCTCGCTCACCGCGGAGCGCGCACTGCAGGACACGAGCGTCCCCGACGCCGCATGGCCCGCGGCCGATTGGTGGAAATCGTTCGGCGACCCGCAACTCGACACGCTGATCGGCGAAGCGCTCGCCGCAAGCCCGACGCTCAACATCGCGGCCGCACGCACGCGCAAGGCGCTTGCCGAGGCCGACGTTGCGCACAGCGCGCTCGCGCCGCGCATCGACGCGAACGCATCGAGCACGCGCGAGCGCTTCTCCGAGCACGGTGTCGCGCCCCCGCCGCTCGGAGGCAGCACGCAGACGTTCAACGTGCTGCAGGCCACGCTGTCGTGGGAGATCGACTTCTGGGGCAAGAACCGCTCGGCGTACGAAGCGGCGCTCGGCGCGGCGCGTGCCGCCGAAGTCGACGCGCACGCGGCGCGGCTCGCGCTTTCGACGGCGATCGCGCAAGCGTACGTCGGGCTCGATCGCGCGTATCTGCTGCTCGACGTCGCGCAGGCGACGCTGGCGGAGCGCGAACAGCTCTACGCGCTCACGCGCGATCGCAATGCGGCGGGCCTCGACTCGCGGCTCGAGCTCAAGCAGGCAGAGGCGGCTTTGCCGGCGACGCGCGAGCTGATCGCCCAACTCGACGAAGCGACCGCGCTCGCGCGCAACCAGATCGCGGCGCTGCTGGGCGCGGGACCGGACCGCGGCCTCGCGATCGCGCGGCCGACCGCGGTCGCGCACGCAACGATCGGAGTGCCGTCGAAGCTGCCGGCCGAGCTGATCGGCCGTCGCCCGGACGTGATCGCGGAGCGCTGGCGCATCGAGGCGGCGAGCAAGGAAATCGCATCGGCGAAGGCGGAGTTCTATCCGAACGTGAATCTGCTGGCATTCGTCGGCCTGCAGGCTTTTGGCGGCGGGAACCTGCTCACGGCCGCGAGCCGGACGATGGGCATCGGCCCGGCGGTCACGCTGCCGATCTTCGACGCCGGGCGGCTGCGCGCCAATCTCGCCGGCAAGGATGCCGACTACGACATCGCAGTCGAGCAGTACAACCAGACGCTCGCCGACGCGATGCGCGACGTCGTCGATCAGGTCGTGTCGCTGCGCAGCCTTGCCGAGCAGCGCAAGGAGCAGGAGATGGCGCTCGCAACCGCGGGCGAGGCGTACGACCTCGCGTTGCTGCGCTACCGCGAGGGATTGGGCAACTACCTGCAGGTGCTGTCCGCGGAGCAGCCGCTGCTCGTGCAGCGGAGCCTCGACGCGGACCTGCACGCGCGCGAGCTGGCGCTTTCGATCGACCTCGTACGGGCGCTGGGAGGGGGTTATGAACCGTCCCCGACGCTCGTTCGCGCCCCGAACGACGGATAAGGAGAACTTCCAATGGCAATGGCAATCTCGATGGAATGCGGTGTCCGCTGCGCCGAATACCGGCTGCGCACGGGGCGTCGCAAGCGCAAGCACCATATCCGCACTTTCGCTGCGTTCGCCGCGGCGGCAGCAGCGCTGGTGCTGATGACCTACGGCCAGCACTGGCTCCTGCAAGAGGCGCCCGCGACGACCAGCGAGCTGGCCGCGGCCACGTATGCGATCGACGCACTTTCCGGCGGCACCGCCGTCGCTGCGGATGCGAACGGCACCAACCCGGACGACAAGGAAGTCGCACGATGAACGACGCAACCCAGCAACCGGCTCCGACGGACATGCGCACCACGCGCAAGCGCTGGCTCGCCATCGTCGGCGGCGCCTTCGTCGCGATCGCCGTCGCGTGGGGTGTCTACTGGCTGCTCGCGTTGCGCTACACCCAATCCACCGATGACGCCTACGTGAGCGGCAACATCGTGCAGATCACGCCGCAGATCGCGGGCACGGTCGTGAAGATCGCGGCCGACGACACGCAGTTCGTCAACGCGGGCAGCACGCTCGTCGAGCTCGACCCGGCGGATGGGAAGCTGGCGCTCGAGGCGGCCGACGCCAAGCTCGCTCGCACCGTTCGCGACGTGCGCGGCCTGTTCGCGACCACCGCGCAGCTTCGCGCCAATCTCGACATGCGCAGCGCGGACGTTGCCCGAGCGACCGAGGATCTCCGTCGGCGCCAGCGCCTCGCGAGCTCGGGCGCGGTTTCGGGCGAGGAGCTGCAGCACGCGCGCGACTCCCTCACGAGCGCGCAGGCGGCGCTGGCCGCGGCGCGGGAGCAGCTCGCCGCGAACCAGGCGCGCACCGACCGCACGACGATCGCGACCCACCCGGATGTCCTGGTGGCCGCCGCGCAGGTCCACGACGCCTATCTCGATCTCGCGCGCACGCACTTGCCGGCGCCGGTATCGGGGTATGTCGCCAAGCGCGCCGTGCAGCTCGGTCAGCGCGTCGCGCCCGGCACGCCGCTGATGGCGATCGTGCCGCTCGACCAGGTGTGGGTCGATGCGAATTTCAAGGAGCCCCAGCTCGCGACGATGCGCGTCGGCCAGCCCGTCACGCTGAAGGCGGATCTCTATGGCGGCAAAGTGCGCTATCACGGCAAAGTGGCCGGCTTCGGCGCGGGCACGGGCGCCGCGTTCTCGCTGCTACCGCCGCAGAACGCCACCGGCAACTGGATCAAGATCGTGCAGCGCGTCCCGGTGCGCATTGCGCTCGACGCGCACGAACTCGACGAGCATCCGCTGCAGATCGGACTGTCGATGCAGGTCGAGGTCGACACGCACGATCGCGGCGGCGAACGCCTGCCGCAGGCGGCGCAGGCGGCTCCGCCTTACACGACCTCGATGTACGACGCCGCGGACGCGGCCGCCGCGGCGCGCATCAAGGCGGTGATCGCCGCCAACGATCAGGGCGCCGGGAAGAGCGGTTCAGCAGCGCGCGGCAGCGCCGCGTCTTCGGTTGCGCGCGACACCACTGCATCGCCCATTGTCCGCGACACCGCCGCATCGCCCATTGCGCACACCGCCACCAAATCATCACCTGAAACATTGTGAACGCCGCTCGCGGGTCGCCAGCGTCAATGCCGACCGAGCCCGCCCCGCTATCGGGCGCCACGCTCGCGCTTGGCACCATCGCGCTGTCGCTCGCGACGTTCATGAACGTGCTCGACACGTCGATCGCCAACGTGTCGCTGCCCGCGATCGCCGGCGATCTCGGCGTATCGCCGGACCAGGGGACATGGGTCATCACCTCGTTCGGCGTCGCGAATGCCATCTCGCTGCCGCTGACCGGCTGGCTGTCGCAGCGCTACGGCCAGGTGCGGCTGTTTCTTGCCGCGGTGCTGCTGTTCGTCGCGGCGTCGTTCCTGTGCGCGCTCGCGCCGACGCTTTCTCTGCTAATCGTCTTTCGCGTGCTGCAGGGTGCGGTCGCGGGGCCGATGATCCCGTTGTCGCAGTCGCTGCTGCTGTCGAGCTATCCGAGGGCGAAGGCCGGAAGCGCGCTGGCGATCTGGGGCATCACGACGCTCGTCGCGCCGGTCGTCGGGCCGCTGCTCGGCGGCTGGATCACCGACAACATCTCGTGGCCGTGGATCTTCTACATCAACCTTCCGGTCGGGCTCGCCGCCGCGAGCGTCACCTGGCTGATCTACCACAAGCGGGAGACGCCCACGCGCAAGCTGCCGATCGACGCCATCGGTCTCGGCCTGCTCGTGCTGTGGGTGGGCGCGTTGCAGGTCATGCTCGACAAGGGCAAGGATCTCGACTGGTTCGGCTCGCCTGCGATCGTCGGGCTAGCGATCGCGGCGCTCGTCGGCTTCGCGTTCTTCCTCGTGTGGGAGCTCACCGAGGAGCATCCGATCGTCGACCTGCACCTCTTCGCGCGGCGGAATTTCTGGACCAGCTCGCTCGCTATGTCGCTCGCATACGGCGCGTTCTTCGGCAACGTCGTGCTGCTGCCGCTGTGGCTGCAGCAGTACATGGGCTACACGGCGACGCAGGCGGGAATGATTCTCGCGCCAGTCGGCCTGCTCGCGATCCTGCTCACACCCGTCGTCGGCAGAACCGTGCACAAGGTCGACCCGAGGCTGTTCGCAACCGGGGCATTCCTGATCTTCGCGCTCGTGCTCTACATGCGCTCGAAGTTCAACACGTCCGCCGATTTCTGGACGCTCATGGTGCCGACGATCATCCAGGGCGCGGCCGTCGCGATTTTCTTCATCCCGCTGGTGACGCTCAGCCTTTCCGGGCTATCCCCGGACCGGATTCCCGCGGCGTCGGGACTGTTCAATTTCGCACGCATTACCGCCGGCTCGTTCGGGACGTCGATCGCGACGACGTTCTGGGATCATCGCGCGACGCTGCACCATGCGCAGATCGCGGAGCAGCTGACCGGCGACGGGCCGGCGCGCCAGGCGCTCGCGGGTCTGCAGGCGAGCGGGCTCACGCCGGACCAGAGTTACGCGCTGCTGAATCGCCTCGTCGACCAGCAGGCGTTCATGCTTTCGGCGAACGACGTCTTCTACGCGTCGGCGCTGCTGTTTCTCGTGCTGATAGCCGTCGTCTGGCTCGCGCGGCCGACGAACGGCGCGACGAACGCGAAAGAGGCGGCGGCCAGCGCCCATTGACTGGCTCGGTCCTCATGCCGCCGGCCGTCGTTCATTGAACGTACGTCCAACGCCCTTGCTACCACTTGTAACAAACGTGGACGTGACGGGTGCCGGCGCTCATCATTGCAGATGCACCGGCGGCTTCGGACGACGCGCTTGATGCGTTGCGTTCCGCCGGCCGAGCGACTGATTACGGAGGTTCCTATGCGACGCTTCGCGCTTGGATTTGCGACGGCGGCGCTCGTGGCGGCAATCGCCGCAGCGCCGGCATATGCTCGTGGTGGTGGTGGCGGCGGTCATGGTGGTGGTGGCGGCGGTTGGCACGGTGGTGGCGGCGGATGGCACGGTGGTGGCGGCGGCTGGCACGGCGGTGGCGGTCACTGGCACGGCAGTGTCGGCGTCGTGGTCGGTCCGGGATGGGGCTGGGGTTGGGGCTGGCCGTACTATGGCTACGGCTGGCCATACTACGGATACGGCTACGGTTACCCCTACTACGGGTACAGCGCCTCGTATCCGGCGTACGCGCCCGCCTACGCACCCTCGGTCACGTACGTCGAGAAGTCGCAGTCGTCGAGCTACTGGTACTACTGTCCCGACCCCGCCGGCTATTACCCGTACGTGCAGACCTGCAGCAAGACGTGGATGCAGGTCGTTCCGCAGACCGCGCCGGATGCTTCGGGCGTGCCGCCCGACGCAGGAGGCGCACCACAATGAATGCGGGCGTTCGAATACCCGTTCTCGGCTGCGCGCTGATCTTCGGCGGCTGCGTCATGATGCCCACCGCGCCGATGGTGGCGGTGTATCCGGGCTCCGCGAAGGGACTCGATCAGTTTCGTGCCGACGACGGGTATTGCCGCTCGGTCGCACAAGCTGCCGTCGCTGGACCTTCACAGGCTGCGACGAACAACGCGGCGGGCACCGCGGCGGCCGCAACCGCGATCGGCGCGGCGGCCGGCGCGATCATCGGCTCGGCAACGGGATCGGCCGGGCCCGGCGCGGCAATCGGCGCGGGCACGGGGCTGCTGTTCGGAGGCCTCGCTGGCGCGGACATGTATGGCGCCTCGTACTACTCGCTGCAATACCAGTACGACGTGGCATTCGCGCAATGCATGTACGCGCAGGGAAACAAGGTGCCGTCGCGCTTCGTTCGGGGCTCGCTCGACTATTCGCAGCAGCGATACGGACCGCCGAATTCGCCCGCGCCGGCCGCCGGATACCCGGCGCCGAATGCGCCCGCGCCGGCTGGCAACTACCCGCCGCCGAGTACGCGGCCTGACAGCATTCCGCCGCCGAACACGCCGCCGCCACGCGGCTGACGCGTCGACGAGTCCATGCGCGCGGCCGGGCCGCGCCGTGCGCGCGCATGCGCGCGCATGCGCGCGCCATCGGCGCGACGCGCACGTCGACTACGCGACGAACGCGGCGAGCATCGCCGCCACGGCGATTGTCATCAGGGCGGTCGCCACCCACCCGAGGCGCTGCAGGCGCGGCGTGATCGTGAATGTACCCATGATTTCCGGCCGCACGGCCATTCGCATCATCAACGCCATGATCGGCACGGCGATCACGCCGTTCAGCACCGCCGACCAGATCAGTGCCTTGATCGGATCGACGTCGGTGAAGTCGACGCCCGCCCCGAGCAGCGTTGCCAGGATGACGATGCCGTAGAAGCCCTTCGCCTGCAGCGGCTCGCGGCCGAGGCCGATCGGCCAGTGCATCGCCTCGGCGACCGCGTACGCGGCCGAACCGGCGAGCACCGGGATGGCGAGCAGACCCGTCCCGATGATGCCCGCCGCGAACAGCATGAACGCGAAGTCGCCCGCGATCGGTCGCAGCGCCTCCGCCGCTTGTGCGGACGTCGTCACGTCGGTGATTCCCGCGCCGTGCAGCGTCACCGCGGTCGTGAGCATGATCGAGAACGCGACGGTGTTGGAGAGGATCATGCCGAACCACGTGTCGATCTTGATCCGCCGCAGATGCAGGCGCGCGCCGTCGGACGAGTCGCGCAGCGGCCGGTCGCCGGCTGTCGCGCGCTGCTCCTCCACTTCCTGCGAGGCCTGCCAGAAGAACAGATACGGGCTGATCGTCGTGCCAAGCACGGCGACGAGAAGCATCAGGTATTCGCGCGTGAGCTCGAGTGACGGCACGAGCGTCGCCGCGATCAGCTCTGCCCACGGGATGTGGACGGCGATCAGCACGGCGACGTACGCGAACAGCGACAACGTCAGCCACTTCAGGATCGGCGCCAGGTATCGGTAAGGAATGAAGACCTGCATCAGCGCCGCGAGGACGCCGAAGAACAACGCATGGCCGTGCTGCGGCCCACCGGGCATCACGAGTTGCAGCGCTTCGCCCATCGCGCTCAGGTCGGCGGCGATATTGATCGTGTTGGCGAGCAGCAGGATCGAGACAATGAGCCACAGCACCGGCCGCGGATAGTGATCGCGGATGTTCCGTGCGATGCCGTGACCGGTGACGCGGCCGATGCGCGCGCTGACGACCTGGATGCCGACCATCAGCGGCGTCGTGAGAAACACGCTCCACAGCAGGCCGAAGCCGAACTGCGCGCCCGCCTGCGAATACGTCGCAATGCCGCTCGGGTCGTCGTCGGCGGCGCCGGTGATGAGACCGGGGCCGAGCCGCTCGAGGAAATCCTGGAAGCGCTTGATCACGTCTGCAGACGGCCGAGGAGCGTCATCAGCTCCGCATATTCGACCGGCTTGACGAGATGTCCGTCGAATCCCGCTTCGTGCGACCTGCGGCGATCCTCCTCCTGTCCCCAACCGGTCAGCGCGATCACCAGCACGGAACTTCCCCATGGCCGCTTGCGGATGCGGCGGCATACTTCGTATCCGTTGAGCGTCGGCAAGCCGATGTCGAGCAGGATCACCTCGGGGCGCTCTGTCTCCGCCGCGTCCAGCGCGCTCGGCCCGTCGTGCGCACGCGACGTTTGGTGCCCCGCGATCTCCAGAAGCAGCGCGAGCGATGATCCGGCGTCGAGGTTGTCGTCGACGATCAGCACGCGGTACGTACGCGTCGTTTGCGGCGTCGGAACCGCCGGCGTCTCGGTTCCGGGACGTTCGGCAGCGATCGGCAGGCGGACGACGAACTCGCTGCCGCGTCCCACACCGGCGCTTTTCGCCTCGATCGATCCGCCGTGCAGCTGGACGAGCCGATTGGCCAGCGTCAATCCGACGCCCAATCCGGTTTGCGAGACTTCGGTCGCGCGATCGACCTGCACGAACATTTCGAATATGCGATCGAGGTGGTCCGCGGCGATTCCGATGCCATTGTCGGCGAACGCAATTTCCGCGGCGTCCGCACGGTGCCGCACCGTTACTCGAATGGTGCCGCCGCGGGGCGTGTACTTGTTGCCGTTGTTGAGCAGGTTGCCGAACACTTGCGTTAGCCTGACCGCATCGCCGTGGACGTAGAGCGGTTCGGCTTCCACGGCGAGCTGCACGTCGTGGCCCATCTCCTCGGTGAGCGGACGCGCGGCGTGGACGACGTCGCGGACGATGGATGCGACGTCGACATGCGCCTTGCGAAGCTCGATGCGATCGTGCGTGATGCGGTTCAGGTCGAGCAGGTCGTCGACCAGGCGGACGAGCTGCCCGAGCTGGCGCTCCATCGTATCGAGCGCGCGCCGGACCGTCCCGGGATCACCTTCGGCGCGCTGCAGCACCTCCACCATGTTGCGCAGCGGCGCGAGCGGGTTGCGGAGCTCGTGCGAAAGCGTCGCCAGGAATTCGTTTTTGCGCCGATCGACCTCGGACAGATCGGCCGCGAGATTCCGCAGCTCGTCCTCCAGCTGCCGCCGCTCGGTGACGTCCGATCCCATCGCCGCGAGAAAGAGCGTGCGGCCCGTTTCGTCCCTTACCGAAAGGATCGTCATGTCGATCGTCCGCTCGCGACCGTCCGCGACGACGTAAGGCATCTCGGCACGAACGGACTTTCCGGCAGCGGCCTCGGCGACGGCCGTCCTGGCCTCGTCGATCAGCGCGGCAGAAGACGTCCACCAAGGACCTTCCCAGAACGGCCGGCCGACGACCTGCTCCCGCGCATAGCCGCACCCCTCGAGCGAGCGTCGATTGGGCTCCACGATCGTGCCGTCCACGTCGAGAATGACGGCGAACAGCGCGCCCTGGTCGAAGAGCGCGCGGAATTTGGCGTTCGACGCCACCGCGTCCGCCAGCAGTTTCCGCTCGCGATCCTCCGCCGCGCGCTGCTGCGTCACGTCGCGAACGATCTTCGACGCGCCGATGACTTTGCCCGCCTCGTCCTTCACCGGCGAGATCGTGAGCGAGACGTGAATACGCCTTCCGTCGCTTCGCACGCGCTCGGTCACGAAGTGATCGACACGGCGGCCGGCGCGAAGACTCGCGATGATGTGATCCTCTTCGGCGATGCGTTCGGGGGGAATCACGAGCGAGATGTGCTTTCCCACCGCCTGGTCCGCCGTGTATCCGAACACGCGCTCGGCCGCGGCGTTCCAGCTCTGAATGATTCCCTCGAGCGACTTGCTGACGATCGCATCGTCGGACGACTCGACGATCGATGCGAGCGTCCGGGCGTCGACGAGGCGGCTTGCCGCCTGTTTTTCGAGCTGCCGCTTGTCCGAGACGTCGCGGAAGACGAGCACGCACCCGGACACCTTCCCTTGCTCGTCCCGGATCGGGGCCGCGCTGTCGTCGATCGTGCGCTCGCTGCTGTCGCGCGCTACGAGGATCGTATGGTTCGCGAGACCGACGATCGCACCCTCCCGCAGCGCTCGCATGGCAGGGCTCTCCGCCGGCTCGCGTCCCTGCTCGTTGATGATTCGAAACACCGTCTCGAGCGGCTTGCCGATGGCCGCCGCCTTCGGCCACCCGGTCAGCGTTTCCGCGACGCGATTGAGCGACGTGACCCGACCTTCGATGTCGGTTGTGATGACCGCGTCGCCAATGCTGTGAAGCGTGACCTGCAGAAGTTCGCCACGCTCGCCGGCGGCCGCGCCGGCACGCCGCATCGATTCGCCGATCAGGATGATCAACAGGCATGTGAACGCGTAAGCGATCAGGCCGACGACGTTCGCAAAGGTCGTGAGACCCACCTCTCCCCTCGGCAAGATGAACAGGTAGGCGGACGCGAAGTAGCCGAGGATCGCGACCAGCGCGGCCGGCCGGTAGCCGCCGATCCACACGACCAGCGCCACGGCTCCGAAGAGCGTTACGAGCGGAAGACTGTCGCCCATGACCGGGTCCACCAGCCAGCGCAGGAGAATCGCCGCCGCGGTGACGGCGATGGCGATTCCATAATGCTTCAGTGGCTGGCGCACGGCTCGGGCTCGCAGCGGGCGAATCGGTCGGTCGGCAGACGGTTGGGTGCGGAGCGGGCAGGTCGAAGTACGGCTCGCCGCTCGATATAGGGACAGGCGAAGATAGCATCAACCCCTTGCACGCGCGTTCGGCCCGGCTTCAGCCCGCCAGGCGGCGTCCTTTCCGCACGTCACGACCCGGCATAGAATTCCCCGACGTCATCCGTCCTTGAAAGGAGAGCCGATGGCTGCCATTCCCGGCTGGCGCGTCGAAGGCGACTGGTTCGACGTCTGCAAGTGCAACATCCCCTGCCCCTGCGAGTTTGCGCAGCCCCCCACGTTCGGCGACTGCGAAGGGATTCTCGCGTGGCACATCAACCATGGTCGCTATGGCAACGTGCTCCTCGACGGGCTCAACGTGCTGGCCGTCGGCTCGTTCCAGGGCAACATCTGGAAGGACGCCAAGGCCACGATGGGCATATTCATCGACGCGCAGGGCGATGCCTCGCAGCGGGAAGCGCTGCAGACGATCTTCAGCGGCCAGGCCGGCGGATGGCCCGGTCAGTTCGCGCAGAAGATCGGCGACGTGCAGGGCATCGAATACGCGCCGATCGAGTTCGAAGTGGCGGGCGACCTCGCGACCTGGCGCGCCGCCATTCCCGGCAAGGTGCAGGCGCAGGCCGAAGCGCTGACCGGGCCGACTGCGCAGCCGGGGCGTCGCGTGCAACTCGCGAACCCGCCGGGCTCCGAGGTCGGTCCGACCGCCGGCGTCGCGACATGGGGCACGGCGCTCGTCGATCGCGCGAATGTCTTCGGCTTCAATTGGAGCCGCAGCGGACAATCGAGCAAGCACATCCCGTTCGCCTGGCACGGCCCGGACTGATCGCGGCGTGAATGTCCCGCTGGCCGCGCAGGACACGCCGCGCGGCGCGTTCACCGTTCTATCGTGGCGCATCAACGCGGCAGTCGTGGTCGTGCTCGTCGTGCTGTCGGCGCTCGCCTGGCGCAGCATGATTCGCGACGCCGAAGCGATGCGAATGATGGCGATGGGCCTCGGTCACATCGGCGTGCTGTTGCCGGGCGTGATGAGCGCGCCGTGGTTCCTCGCGATGTGGGCGACGATGATGGCGGCGATGATGCTGCCCGCCGTCGCGCCGATGGCTGTGGCGCATCTCGCGGTCACGCGCCGCCGGGGCGACGGTCCGCTGGCCACGGTCGTGTTCGTCGCCGCCTACCTGGCAGTGTGGGCGACCGTCGGGCTCGTGCCGTTCGCGGCCTACGCGACGTTCATGCAGGCGAGCGAGGAAGCCGCGCACTCGCGCTGGCTGCCGGCGCTGGGCGGCGCAATTCTGATCGCTGCGGGCGCGTACCAGTTCACGGGCTGGAAGAGCGTCTGCCTCGACAAGTGCAAGAGCCCGTTCGCGTTCATTGTTGCACACGACTTCGACGGCGGCGTCGCGAGCGCGGCGCGCGCGGGCGCTGCACATGGCGCCTATTGCGTCGGGTGCTGCCTGCCGCTTTTCGCCGTGCTGCTCGTGGTTGGACTGATGAATCTGTTCTGGATGGTCGCGCTGTTCCTGATCGTGCTCGTCGAGCGCAACTGGAAGCACGGCCTCACCGTCGCGCGTGCGGCGGGCGCCGCGCTGATCGTGCTCGGCATCGCGATGGCCGCGTGGCCGGCGGTGCTGTTCGTCGTGTCGGGGACGTAGCTCCAATCCTTCATGTCCCAGTAGTCGCCGCGGTGGACGTCGATTCGCAGCACTCCGAGATTAGGATCGTCCGGTCCGTCCGGAAACCACACGCCGGCCTGCGCCGACCACAACGCGCGCGCCTCGTGCGGATCGCGTAACACGCGAGCCTCGCCGTTCAGTGATACGTAAAGCTCTTCGCCCGGATTGGCGAATGCGACGTGCACGCGCGCATCGCGCGCGACGTCCTGCGCGATGTCGCCATCGATCGCCGTGAAAATCCAGATCCGGCCTTCGGCCTCGATCCGCACCGGCTGGACCGGGCGTCCCGATATCGAGCCGTCGGTGGCGCGCGCCCCGAGCATCGCCACCGTCCCGCGCGCGAGACGGTCCGGGAGCGCCCGCTGCTCGTCCGATGTTGCAGGCTCGACCGGAGCCTGTTGTTCATCGGTCATCGCGCGCAACCAATCCGTCAATACGGCAGCTGCGCCTGGCGCTCGATTGCACAGTCGACTACCGTGAGCGCCGTCATGTTGACGATGCGCCGCACCGTCGCCGACGGCGTTAGGATGTGCACCGGTTTCGCGCAGCCCAGCAGGATCGGTCCCATCGTGACGCCGCCGCCCGACGCCACCTTCAGCAGGTTGAACGAAATGTTCGCAGCATCGAGCGTCGGCATGATCAAGAGGTTCGCGTCGCCTTCGAGCCGTGAATTGGGGAACGCCGCCCGGCGCACGGTTTCGCTCAGCGCCGCGTCACCGTGCATTTCGCCATCCACTTCCAAGTCGGGGGCCCGGCGATTGACGAGCGCGAGCGCGTCGCGCATCTTGCGCGCCGACGGGTAATCGCTCGTGCCGAACGACGAGTGCGAGAGCAGCGCGATTTTCGGCGTCAAGCCGAAGCGGCGGATTTCGTCCGCACAGAGCACCGCGATCTCGGCGATCTGCTCGGCGGTGGGGTCCGGATTGACGTAGGTGTCGGCGATGAACACGGTCCGCGACGGCAGCAGCACCGCGTTCATCGCCGCATAACCGCCGACGCCCGCCCGGCGACCCAGCACCTGGTCGACGTAGTGCAGGTGCAGCCCGTATGTGCCGAACGTCCCGCACACCATGCCGTCGGCATCGCCGCGATGGATCATCATCGCGCCGATCAGGGTGTTGCGCCGGCGCATCTCGATCTGCGCATAGGACTGCGAGACACCCTTGCGCTGCGTGAGCTCGTAGTAGTTGGTCCAGTAGTCGCGGAAGCGGTCGTCCTGGTCGGGGTTGATGACCTGGAAATCGACGTTGGGCCGCAGGCGCAGGCCGGCGCGCGCGATGCGCCGCTCGAGCACCGTGGGCCGTCCGACCAGGATCGGCTGCGCGAGCTTCTCGTCGACGACCACCTGCACGGCACGCAGCACGCGTTCGTCCTCGCCTTCGGCGTAGACGATGCACTTCGGCGCCTGCTTGGCCGCGCTGAAGATCGGCTTCATCAGCAGCCCCGAGTGCCAGACGAAGTTGGTGAGGCGCGCGCGGTACGCGTCGAAATCCTCGATCGGGCGCGTCGCGACCCCCGACTCCATCGCCGCCTTCGCGACCGCGGGCGCGATCATCACGATGAGCCGCGGATCGAACGGCTTCGGAATCAGGTAGTCGGGGCCGAACGGCAGCGTCTCCTGCAGGTTGTAGGCGCTCGCGACGATGTCCGACTGCTCGACCATCGCGAGATCGGCTAGCGCCCGGACGCTGGCGAGCTTCATCGCCTCGTTGATGGCCGTTGCGCCGACGTCGAGCGCGCCGCGGAAGATGAACGGAAAGCACAGGACGTTGTTCACCTGGTTCGGGAAATCCGAGCGTCCGGTCGCGATGATCGCGTCGGGGCGCGCCGCCTTCGCGACGTCCGGCATGATCTCCGGCTCGGGATTCGCGAGCGCAAGGATCAGCGGCTTCTCCGCCATTTTCGCGAGGCATTCCGGCTTCAGCACGCCCCCGGCGGAAAGCCCGAGAAAGATGTCGGCGCCCGGCATCAACTCGGCGAGCGTGCGCGCGGACGTCGGCTGCGCGTAGCGCGCCTTGTTGTCGTCCATGAGCTCGGTGCGGCCTTCGTACACGACACCCTTGATGTCCGACACGAAGATGTTCTCGCGGCGGATGCCGAGGTGCACGAGCAGGTCGAGGCACGCGAGCGCTGCCGCGCCCGCGCCGGAGCAGACGAGCTTCACGTCCGCGAACTGCTTGCCGACGACGCGCAGGCCGTTCAGCACGGCGGCCCCGACGATGATGGCCGTGCCGTGCTGGTCGTCGTGGAAGACGGGAATCTTCATGCGCTCGCGGCACTTGCGCTCGATGTAGAAGCATTCGGGCGCCTTGATGTCCTCGAGATTGATGCCGCCGAACGTCGGCTCGAGCGCGCAGATCATGTCGACGAGCTTGTCGGGATCGTTTTCGGCGAGCTCGATGTCGTAGCAGTCGAGGCCCGCGAACTTCTTGAACAGGACCGCCTTCCCCTCCATCACCGGCTTGGCGGCGAGCGGCCCGATCGCCCCGAGGCCCAGCACCGCCGTACCGTTGGTCACCACGCCGACGAGATTGCCGCGCGCGGTCAGCGCGGAGACCTGATGCGGATCGCGAACGATTTCGTCGCAGGCCGCGGCAACGCCCGGCGAGTAGGCAAGTGCCAGGTCGCGCTGGTTGGTGAGCTGCTTCGTCGGCAGGAGGGCGATCTTGCCGGGCGGCGCGCGTCGGTGATAGGCGAGCGAATCCTCGCGGATGTTCTGCTCCTTTTCGGACATGACCGGCTCCCCCGCCGACGCGTTCTCTGACAATGAGGCGCATGATAGCGCCCGCCGCGGCCGTCGCGGCACGGGGCACGCGGGGGCCGTCGCTATAATGCGCGGGGGCCGTAGACGACGCATCCCGTCGACGGAAACGAGGACCGCACTCCCAGGCGATCTCCGAGCATTTGCTGCCGCCCCGACTTCGTTTTCGACCTTTTCATGCCATCCGCAGCTCTTTTCTGGCTCGTCGCCGTCGCGCTCGTCGCGGCAACCGTAGCGGCGCTCGTGTGGCCGCTGCTGCGAGCGCGAACCCCGCTCGGCGAGAAATCGGAGGACTCGGCAACGACCGACGTCTACCGCGATCAGAGGCGGCAGCTCGATGCCGAACTCGCGGCTGGCGCGATCACGGCCGAGGAGCGTGACATTGCGCTGCGCGAGCTTTCCGGCCGCCTCGCGCATGAGTTGCAATCACGCAAGCAAGCGGCCGCGCCTGCGCCACCCGCGCGGTCGGCATACGTCGCGGCGCTTGTCGTCGCCGCCGCGTTGCCGGTAACTGCGCTCGCGCTCTACGCCGCGTTCGGCAATCCCGATGCGATGCGCGTCGCGGCCGGCACCGATGCGCGCGCGCCGACGTCGCACGAGGAGATCGAGTCGATGGTCGGGCGCCTGGCCACGCGGATGAAGGAGCAGCCGGACGATCCGGCGGGCTGGCGGCTGCTCGCCCGCGCGTATACAGCCATGGGACGCTACGACGACGCGGTGGCCGCATTCACGCAGGCCGCGATGCGCGGGACGGAGGATGCCGCTCTTCTCGCCGACTGGGCGGATGCGCTCGCGATGAAGAACCAGTCGCTGCAGGGCGAGCCTTCGCGGCTGGTCGCGCGCGCGCTTGCGCTCGATCCGAACCACGCGAAGGCGCTCGCGCTCGCGGCATCCGCGGCGATGGACCGTCACGACTACGATGCAGCCATCGCGCAATGGAAGAAGCTGAAGGTGCAGTTTCCGCAAGACGGCGCGGAAGCGAAGGAGGTCGACGCGATGATCGCCGAAGCCGGTGCGGCGCAACGCGGCGCGCCCCCGGCGGCAAACGCAGCGGCTTCGGGCCCGGGCGGAACGGTTGCCGGTGCAAGCGGAACGACGGCCGGCGCGAGTGAACCGGCGCCGAAAGCGGCAGCGGGCGCCACCGATGCCGCTGCGACGATCACCGGCAGCGTATCGCTCGATCCGAAACTGAGCGGCCGGGCGACCCCCAGCGACACGCTGTTCATTTATGCCCGCGCGGTGCAGGGGTCGCGGATGCCGCTCGCGATCGTGCGCACGACGGCCGGCGAATGGCCGCGGGCTTTCCGGCTCGACGATTCGATGGGGATGACGCCCGCGGCGAAGCTGTCGAATGCGAACGAGGTCGTCGTCGAGGCCCGCGTCTCGAAAACGGGCAATGCCACGCCATCGCCCGGCGACCTGCTGGGCTCGAGCGCGGCCGTGAAGCCCGGCGCTCGCGACGTGTTGATCGTGATCAACGACGTCGTGCCGTAAAGGCGGTTCAATTACGCGTGCCCGAGCCGAGCGGCCGTCGAGCGTTTGCTTCGCCGACCACGGAGAAGCAGGCCACATCGCTGGAAGGCGATCGGCTGTGCGCGCAACGCGGTCCCGCCACGCTGTTCGCGGAAGTTTCGTTCGCCGTGCGCGACGGATCGGCGCTCGTCGTGACCGGACGCAACGGCAGCGGCAAGACGACGCTGCTGCGGATGCTGGCCGGATTGACGGCGCCGGCGGCGGGCGAAATTCGCTGGCGGCGTTCGGTCGCGCGTCCGTTCGACGAGCGATTGCGCGCCGCGGTAGCGTTCAACGGCCACCTGCCCGCGCTCAAGGACGAGTTGACCGCGGAGGAGAACCTCGCGGAATGGATTTCGCTTGGCGACCGTCCGCCCGCGCCCGTGGCGATTCGCGACGCGCTCGCGGCGGTGGCGCTCGAGCGCAGCCGGGCGCTGCCGGTTCGCCTGCTGTCGCAGGGGCAGCGGCGGCGCATCGGGCTCGCGCGCCTGCGCCTTTCCCGGCGGCCGCTGTGGATTCTCGACGAGCCCCTGACTGCCCTCGACGGCGAAGGCATCGACGTGCTGCGCGGCCTGCTCGACACGCATCTCGAGGGCGGCGGCGTCTGCGTCGCAGCGTCGCATCAGCCGCTGCCCATCGCCCCGGAGCGGCAGCAGTCGCTGCGGCTCGAGGCCGATGCGAGTGCGTTTGCGGGGAGCGCGATGCAATGAGCGCTGTCATGCCGGCGGCCGCCGCGCACGCGCAGGATGGCGACGATGCGCAATCGGTGCTCGCCGCTTTCGGCTGGGCCCTCGCGCGCGACGTTCGGATCGCGTTGCGGTCGAAGGCGGAGCTGGGCGTCCAGCTGCTGTTCTACGTGATCGTCGTGTCGCTCTTTCCGCTGGCTGCATCGCCGTCGCGCGACGTGCTCGGAACGCTCGGACCCGGCGTGCTGTGGACGGCGGCGCTGCTCGCGTCGCTGTTGTCGCTGCCGCGGCTTTTCACGTCCGATTTCGCCGACGGGACGCTCGAGCAGATCGCTCTGTCCCCGCGGCCGCTTACGGCGCTCGTGTCCGGTAAAATAGCGGCGCATTGGCTGACCACCGGACTTCCGGTCGCGCTGATGGCGCCGCTGCTGGGCGCGCAATACGCGCTCGACTCGGCACTGCTCGGCATGCTGTCGCTGTCGCTGCTGATCGGCACGCCGATCCTGTCCCTTCTCGGCGCAGTGGGCGCGGCGCTGACGCTCGGCGCGCGCGGCGGCGGCAGCCTGCTCGCACTGCTGGTGCTGCCGCTGTACGTGCCGGTGCTGATCTTCGGTGCGGGCGCCGTCGATGCGGTGCGCACGGGGGTCGCGGCGGGGGCGCACTTGTCGCTGCTTGGCGCAGGATTGCTGATCGCGGCCGTCGCCGCGCCGCTCGCCGCGGCCGCGGCCGTGCGCATCGCGCTCGACTAGGTTCACACGATGCTTGCGAACCCGTCGCATTGCGGAACAGCGTCTGCGCGAGTCACGAGATTCAGGGCATGCTGATCAACTGGTACCGCTTTTCGTCGCCGGTCTCGTTCTACCCGCTTGCCGGGAGCCTGTCGCATGCGACCGGCGTCCTCGCCGCGCTGCTTGCCGGCGCGGGACTGTTCATCGCGCTCTTCGTCGCGCCCACCGACGCTACACAGGGCGACGCGTACCGAATCATCTACCTGCACGTGCCCGCGGCGTGGATGGCGATGTTCATCTATCTCGTGATGGCGGGGTGGAGCGCCTTCGCATTGGGCTTCAATACGCGGCTGTCCGCGATGATGGGGCAGGCGCTCGCGCCGACCGGCGCGTTGATGGCGGCGCTGGCGCTGTGGACCGGTGCGTTCTGGGGCCGGCCGACGTGGGGCACGTATTGGGCGTGGGATGCGCGGATGACGTCGACGCTGATCCTGCTCTTCCTGTATCTCGGCGTGATCGCGCTGCGCAACGCCATCGAGGATCCCCGTCGCGCCGACCGCGCGTGCGCGCTGTTGACACTCGTGGGCGCGATCAACGTGCCGATCATCTATTTCTCGGTGCAGTGGTGGAATACGCTGCACCAGGGATCGTCGATCAGCCTGACCGCCGCGCCGAAGATGGCGATGACGATGCTCGCCGGCATCCTGATCATGACCGCGGCGGCCTGGTGCTATACGATCGCAGTGTCGCTGTCGCGCGTGCAGGCGATCATCGTCGAGCGCGAGCGCGGCGCGAGCTGGCTCGAATCACTGATCGCGGTGCCGGAGGCGTGATGCCCGCGCAAATGCATTTGCACCTCCGACACCGGGGGTTGCACCTCCGACACCGGG
>Ga0207706_10000992_pt1 | contig 28868 bp, 29 predicted proteins | sample KBSC53metaG_FD_184318 | JGI IMG/M metagenome (GOLD analysis project Ga0207706, IMG submission 184318) | Corn rhizosphere microbial communities from Kellogg Biological Station, Michigan, USA - KBS C5-3 metaG (SPAdes) (version 2) | ecosystem: Host-associated > Plants > Roots > Rhizosphere > Soil ... | reverse complement strand
GTCAGCCAGCATAAGCACAGCGATCAGCGCCAGCAGGAAGATAGCGTCGGCGGTGTGGGCTTTACCGAATTTTTCCGGCACCGCATAGCGCGCTGGCTTGAAAACCAGCCGGCGCACGATCGCGATCACCATGCAGAGAAACACTACCGTCGCAGCATAGTCCGTAATAATGTTGTAAACGTGCCCGGCTTCTCCCGACAGTCCCGGCATCACAAAATTCTCCGAGACCCCGACAATCAGCACGTAGAAAGCGCGTATCACCAGGCAAATAAATCCGGCGAAAATGAATATATGAAGAATGCCGGCGACACGGTAACGCGGATGCTTCCACTGTGCCAGCCCGAATTTCAGGACCTTGCCCACCCGGGCCAGTGGCCGGTCAAAGCGAAGATCCCGCTGGGCCCGCAGGAGTGGCACCAGGCGCATGGCCACGATATAGGCAAACCCGGTGATGCCCAGAAGATGAATGATCAGGAACAGGGTCCGCCCTGAGGCCAACCAGGGTGTCACTTGCGTGGCTAGCTGAATGCCTTCCATGATCTAGACCTTCCTGCCCAAATCGCTAGGCGACTGATTGCACTAAGACACTTTCCTCTACTACCCTTGGCACCGGTGCCTCCTCTGATTCGGATGAGGAACGAACCGCCGGAACTGCAATGGGTACATGAGCCGTGGCTGCCCGAGACGTCGTCGTTTTCGACCTCTGCTTCTTCACCGGTGCCCGCTTCTTCCGCCCGGCCTTCTTTCGCGGCGCTGTGGCTCCAGCGGCGTCACGCAACTCTACGAAATTCTGTTTCACAAATTGTTCCCAACGCCAGAGATCTGGCGCTGCATGCACATCTCCGCTGAAACCGAAATAGACCATTCCGTTGTAGCTCAGGATGGCGCAATTAACCGCCATCTCGCCCCCGACCGGGACATAGGGATACCACTGCAGCATCTTGTGGCCGAGTAGATACAGGGGAAACTGTGGTCCCGGCACACTGGTACACACCATGTTGAAGGGTGTAAACGGCACCCGACTTATCATCGGTCCGGCGAACGCCTGCATCGGGCCTGGGAACACGCCGATCAAACCACCGAACAAACTGACCAACTCGGCGGCACGAGCGCGCTTGAGAAACTCCGTTCTCTTGTGTACCGCCGCGAGCAGCCTCTTCGGAGAGTGAATACCAAGCGGAATGGTGACCGGAACCAGCGAGATGTGGTTCCCCGGATTCGCAGGCCCATCGCTGCCGCGCAGATTGACGGGAACCATGATGCGAACCAACCGCCCCTTTAGGCTATCGCCATGGTGTTCCGAGTAGTCTCGAATGGTCGCAGTCACCAGCGCGAGCAGGACATCATTGACGCTGGTTCCGCAGGCGTGCCGTATGGCCTTTACTTCTGCCAGCGGAATCTCCGCCCAGGCGAACTTCTGTGGCCCGCGGTAAATGACGTTAAAGCGTAAGCGCTCGGTGGACGTTGTGAGTTCGGGCAACAGGCTGGAGAACTGCTCCGTGGCCAGGTTCCCACCCGCCGCCGCGACTGTCCCCTCGGCCATGTCCAGTGCTCCTGACCATGCCGAGAGAATACGATTGACGAAGTCGGAATAGGAGCTAGCCAACCCTTCCAACAGTGACGTCGCGGCGTCGCGCGGCTCGGGGACGTGAGGCTTTCTCCTGGGTTTGCGCGGGGTTACTGCGTTCGGATCCATGAGCGCACTTACAATCCCGACTCCGCCTATCCCGTCGACCAGACAATGGTGCATGCGGATAATGAGCCCGGTACGATTACCTTTCAGTCCGTGCACCAGGGTCAGGTCCCACAACGGGTGCTGCCGGTCCATCACCTTGCTGAAAAGATTTCCCGCGAGTGCTTTCAACTCGCCGTCGGTACCGTGCTTGAGCGTCACCCTGCGCACGTGATTGCGAAGATCGAACTCGGGATCGTATTCCCAGCTGGGAAGGCCAATATTGAAAGGCCGGCCCACCACACGCTTGAGGTAACGGGGAATCAGCGGCAGTTTCGATTCGACGAACCGTAGGCAAGCCTGGAACGGAATCTTGCCCTCGAGTACGCTGACACTGCCCACATTGAGCGGCATGCCTTCACGTTCGAGATTCAGGAAAACGCTGTCACCCCAGGAAAGGCGGTCGCCGTTTTTGTGGTTCTCCATACCAGCTCTCCTATATTCCGTTGCCGAACAGTCGCGTATCTCAGCTCACGAAAGAAAATCGCGATGCCAGCTTCACCAGCTTGAACACTCGGTAGACATCGACGCTGACACCGCGCAATACGATCTTTACGCCTTTGCCATCAGCGATGCCTGCGAACTCCTCCATCACCTTGAGCGAACTCGGCTGGATCCTGCGAATGCAAGAAAAATCCAGAAGCAGGTCGCCCTCTCTGCTATCCATTGTCCCCCCGGCCTCTTGCAGGGCTTGGACTGCGCGCTCTTCATCAATCTTCAGCCACTCGGCGATCGCTGCCATAAACACTCCTATCCACTACGCGGTTCGTTTCTGAAATGTCTTGGCCCCCTTGGTTAGGCCCCGGCCCTGATAAGCGCTCCTGAACAGATCAGCCAATTCGGTCATCAGTGGCATACGAGGATTCGACCGCCCCGAAGGATCGTCGAAAGCAAGGCTGGTTAACTCGGGAATCGCCCGCTCAAAGTCTTCCTTCGAAATCCCCAGTTCGGCGATCGAACGGGGAAATTCCAATTGATCCAGTAACTGCTCTACCGCCGCGATCAAATTCTTAACTTTTTCCTCCACCGTGTGACCGCCCAGACCCAGCAGATCGGCGATGGTCGCGTATTTGTTGTGTGCGACATGCCCCTTCTGGTAGGGCGAGGGCACAAACTTCGTGGGTACGGCCGCGTTGTACGCAATGACGTGCGGCAACATGAGGGCATTGGCGCGGCCGTGCGCCACTCCAAAGTGCGCCCCGAAGGCATGCGCCAGCGCATGATTCACGCCCACCGAAGCGTTGGAAAACGCCATCGCCGCAATGCAGGCCGCATTGTGCATCATGCAGCGCGCCTCTTCATCGCGGGGATGCTCGTATGCGATGGGCAGGTACTTGAACACCATTCGAATCGCCTGCATAGCGTTGCAGTCGGTATAGGGCGAAGCGTAACTCGACACTGCAGCTTCCAGAGCGTGGGTCAGGCAGTCGATGCCGGTATCCGCGGTCAGGCCCTTCGGCATGGACAAGACAAACTGGGGATCAACGATGGCCACATCCGGAGTCAGCGAGTAGTCGGCCAGGGTGACTTTGCGCCTGCGCTCTTTGTCGGTCAGGACGGCAAAGGGAGTGACTTCGCTTCCGGTTCCGCTCGTGGTGGGAATGGCCACTAACCGCACTCGATTGACCTTCTCGGTCGGGTACTCGACCACGCGTTTGCGGAGATCTAGAAAAGGCGCGGCCAGCTCTTCCAGGTCAGCTTGCGGCGACTCGTACTTGAGCTTCATGATCTTGGCTGCATCGATCACCGACCCGCCGCCCAGCGCAATGATCTGATCCGCCTTGTAGAAATTGAGCGCCTCCACTCCCTGCATGATCACCTTGATCTCGGGCTCTGCATCGGGAATCACCGAGATGTGGACGTGAGTTTGCGGTGAAATGTAGCGTCGGACGATGTCCACGTGGCCAAACTTCTCTAAGGACGGGTTGGTAATAATGATGGTGCAGCGCGACGGTAAATCGCGCACATTTTCGACCGCGTTCATGTTGAAATAAATCTGATTGGGAACCCGGTACCACATATGGGCTTGTGTCCTCCGGGCCACGCGCTTGATGTTGAGGTAGTGATAGATATTTGTGTTATCGGTTGTGCTGTTGCCGCCGCCGGTCCCGCATCCGAACGAGAAGGTGGGCACCAGGTCGTTGTAAACCCCGCCCAACGCTCCGACAGAGCCCGGTGAATTCACAATGATCCGCCCCGCATTCATGACCTCACCGAACTTGCGGATGATTTCGTCGTTGCGCGAGAAAATAACCGCCGTATGTCCCAGCCCGCCGGCATGATTTACGTCCACGCACACTTTGAGCGCCTCATCGACGGATTTCGCTCGATAGACGGCGAGTACTGGGAACAGCGTCTCGGCTGACAGGGGATGTTCGCGGCCTACGCCATGAATCGGCGCAATCAGGAGTTTGGTGTCCGGCTTCACCGAAAGACCGGCAAGGCGGGCGATGTCTGTGGCCTTCTGCCCGACCGCCATGCCTTGCATGAACCCGGTTTTGGGATCGATGACCGTCCGTCCCAGCAGTTCCGTCTCCTTCTCGCTGCAAATGTGTGCACCCAAGTCGGCAAATTTCTTCAACACAGGGTCGTAAATCTCATCGTCAATCACCACGGTTTGCTCCGAGGCACAAATGGTTCCGTTGTCGAACGTCTTGGAGACGATGATGTCCACCACGGCAGTGTTCAGGTCCGCCGTCTTCTCCAGGTAAACCGGCGTGTTCCCTGCCCCCACGCCCAGCGCTGGCTTGCCTGAGCTATAAGCGGCTTTTACCGCGCCCGGCCCGCCGGTAGCGTCAATTAATCTCACGTCTTTGTGCCGCATCAGGTAGGCGTTGTCCTGCAGGGTGTGCGACTCCAAACAGCTAAAAACACCTTCGGGCGCGCCGTGCTTGAGCGCCGCCTCGTACATGATCCGTACCGCTTCGGAGCAGCAGCGCCAAGCGTTGGGGTGGGGACTGAAAATGACCGCATTCCGCGTCTTGATGGCCATGATGCATTTGAAGAGCACGGTGGAAGTAGGATTGGTAATCGGTGTGAGCGAGAAGATGACCCCGATCGGTTCAGCCATCTCCACCAGGTTGCGCTCCGGAATTTCCCGAATGATGCCGACGGTACGCTTGTCCTTGACGTAGTCGTAGGCAAACTCGGTCGCCACCATGTTCTTAAGGACTTTGTCTTCCATGACTCCGAGCTTGGTTTCTTCAACCGCCAGGCGAGCGAGATATTGAGCTTGCTCGAGCCCGGCCAGGACCATCGGCTTCACGATGCGATCGACGTCCTCTTGCGTGAATTGAGTAAAGACTGCGGCAGCGGTTCTGGCTTGACGGACGAGTCCTTCCAGGTAGGCAATCCGTTCTTCCGTGAGGCCCTCTGCGGCAACTGGGATCAGGACCCGCTCTCGCACTGCTTCACTTGTATTCATTTGCCGCCCTCCTAGTGACTTGCCCTGTTGCCGGCCACCGCGACGCTCGGCTGGTCTTCGCCGCGAAACGGTCGTCAGTTTCTACGCGTAGTCGATCGGATGCCTCTCCAGCCAATGCTCATCACGCACCTTGCCCATATTCCTGAAAGCATTACTGGTGACGCACTCAGTCAAACCTCGGGTTTTCCAAGCGATACCCGCGCCAAGCCCGATAGCCCAGCCCAGAAAGCCGAACACCAACGCTCTGCCAATAGGGCGGCGGTGGTCTCCTGGGTAACTGCCCAACAGGCCAATGCACGCTCCAACCGCGGCAGGCTTCAGAGCATTTCGAACTTCTTCACTAAGAAATGGAGTAAGAGATCTTCCTTTGAGGAATGCTTCTTCACCGCAACGTGCTCCCTCCAACGCAGAATGCAGAACCTTTCGCCCGTATTCAAACCCGGACTTCGACCAGGTGTGTGGTTCCATCGCAGTTGCCTCACTTTCTTTGCTGATCAGGGTTACCGTGTTCAAGTAAACCATCGGGGATAAGTTCAGGCCGTGCCACACATCACGACTAACTGTGAGCGTAGTCACAATGGAAAACACCTGCTGGCTTCAAGGCTCGGCAGGCTCCCGCGTGCATTGAATTTTGCCGGTGAAGGGGCTCGCGTCCGCGAAGGGGTACGACTTCAGTGGAGTTAGGCAGTGAGAATCAAGACTCGATGAAGGTCTCTTCATCGATGCCTAGAAGCGGCTCTCTTCCTGGACCCCGAATTCCACTTAGATCCGCACCTCGGCGGCAAAGGAGCAGACCGATAGGTGCTCTTCCATGTCGTTCCTGGCGCGTTCCATATCGACCTGTTGCTTAGCCGCAAATTCCGTGCTGATTTGATAAAGCACTGCGGAACGAGCCGCAAAATACCCGGTTTGCTTGGACTCGAAGACCTGGCTGAGACTCTCGCACTCCGGACAATTTTTCATAGGCCACTCCTGGGAACAGTTCCTCGAAGAACCCCTGGAGGCCGACCGCGGTCGTTCTTCTAGGGTTCAAGCTTCAATATCTCCTGCTCGGCCCGGAGCCAATCCTGCTTGTCCTTGCCAGGCTCACAACCACGGCCTTCGTAGAGCTGATGGGCGCGTCCTCTAATCTTGTTCTCCAACCCCGCGGGATCGGATACCTTTGCCACTCCTGCAGCAGTCTTTTTCGGGGTGGCGAGAGTTGTGGGCTTTGCTGTTGTTGTGGATGCCTGGGAAGCAAGCATGCTGAACCTCCTGGTCCGTCGTCTGCTAAGGGGGAAAGGTGCTTCAGATGGACTGTCTTAGGTCAGAGAACCTGAAAGAGGTACGGGCGTACTCCTCAGTTCGACCCTACGCCGATCGCTCTGGGGTGTCAATCAATCGGTACTGGCCGCGCAGGTTGAAGCAGCCTGATCGGCCGGGACACTGATCACCGATTACTTGGGACAGGTACTCAGCCCACTATTTGGGCCGGACCGGTGAGGCGTGCTCAGGCGCCGAGAATGAAACGGAGAATGCGTCTAGTCCTCTCTCCATAGGGCGGTTGCAGGTACTTGAGTGGCGTCCAGCGGCTCTGCAGGAAGATGCCTTTCTTTTTCGAGAAGGTCTCGAACCCGTCGAAGCCGTGATAGTGCCCCATCCCGCTGGGCCCGACGCCGCCGAACGGTAGGTTAGGCTGGCCCAGGTGATAGATGCAGTCGTTCACCGTGACTCCGCCTGAGATCGTCCGGTCGAGCACGTCGCGGATGCGGGCCCCGTTTTCGTCAAAGTAGTAGAGCGCCAAGGGGTGAGGGCGGGCATTGATGTACTCGATCGCCTCATCCAGGCGGTCGTAAAGTACCACCGGCAGCACGGGTCCAAAGACTTCCTCACGCATCACCGTAGTCGCCTCGCCTGCGCCAAATAGCAACGTTGGCGGAAACACACGACTTTGTTCGTCGCAGGTCTCCTTTGCCGGGTTGATCTCGACAACTTCAGCGCCACTCTGCCGTGCTTCCTCCACCAGTCCGGCGAGGCGGCGGTAATGTTGCGCGTTCAGAACTCGCGTGTAGTCGGGATTGTCGATGAGGCGGGGATAAAGCACTGCGACTTCCTCCTGCGCCAGGCGGACAAACTCGGCCTTGCGGCCGGCGGGTAGCAAGACGTAGTCGGGTGCGACGCAGGTCTGGCCGGCGTTGTAGAGCTTGCCGTTGAGAATTCGCCGGGTTGCCCGGCGCAGCGGGTAGTTGGGGTGTACGAGCGCAGGGCTCTTGCCGCCTAGTTCGAGCGTCACGGGCGTCAGGTTCTCACTGGCCGCTCGCATGACGAGTTTGCCGACCCGTCCTGATCCGGTGAACAGCAGATGATCGAAAGGGAGCTGGGAGAACTCGCTTGCGACCTTGGAGTCGCCGATAACGACGGTGACGTATTCGGGTGGATACAACTCGGCGATGAGGGTACCGATCAGCGCCGCAGACCTGGGCGCCAGTTCGGAGGGCTTGAGCATGACGTGATTCCCGGCCGCCATCGCCCCCACCAGAGGGCCAAGAGTGAGGAAAAGAGGGTAGTTCCAGGCTGAGAGAATGCCCGCGACACCGAGAGGCTGGTACTCCACCCGAGACCTGGCCGGCCAGAATTGCCATGGCATCGGGACGCGGCGCGGGGCCATCCAACGCCGCAAATGCCGCCGGGCATGGCGGATCTCGTTCACTACGGGGAACAACTCGAGCGCTATCGTCTCTTCGGCGGCGCGTCCCCCGAAATCGTCTGCGATTGCGCGGATGAATTCTTCCTTGCGCCGCAGAAGCGCCTTTTCGAGGTTCTGCAATGCCTGGATTCGCTCTTCATAAGATGGAATGGATTGCTGCCATTCCAGGCGCTGCGTCTCGAGTATTGTGACCAGCTCTTCGCGAGTGGCCTGCACACGAAATATTGTACGCGTTTCGTCGATGTCCACACGCGGGTTGTGAGAGCGACTGGCTACCACTACATCCCCGACGCGGCCATGACTGCCGCTGGCGAACGCCCTTTGAAAGTGGTATGTTGAACCCTCGCAGCGTTGCGGATCACTGTAAGTGTTATCCATTTTCTTAGGAAGTATCAGTGCCGCTGAACTCGAGTTGGCCGTTTACGAGTGCGGCAACGTTAAACACCGGCACTTTTGTCAGAGGCTGTGGTCGCACTTTTCAAGACCACGATGCCATCGAACGTGGAAAGGTTGGAGGCCGCCGTGTTGAAGACCTTACTGACTATTTCTTTGTTACTTCTGCTTGAGTTTTCTGCCCCGGCCCAGCAAGGCCAAACACCCCCTAAAACGGCGCCGGTAGCGCCTGACGTGATTCCTGCCGACGCCGCGCGTCGGGCCAACCCAGTTAAGCCGACTCCAGAGTCGATCGAGAAGGGCAAGAAATGGTGGGGATACGACTGCGCCATGTGCCATGGCAAGGACGGTGATGGCAAGGGCGATATCGCTGCGGATATGAAGCTAAAGGTCACTGACTTTACCGATCCGGCAACCCTCAAAGATAGGACGGACGGAGAGCTCTACCATGTGATCAAGAATGGCAAAGGTGATATGCCGCCGGAAGGCAAACGTATGAAACCGGAGGGAATCTGGGACCTGGTGAACTATGTTCGTTCCTTGCCGAAGCAAAACGCCCCTCCGGAGGACAAGACGCCGCGGTAACTGGCCTCGACTCCGCGAAGAGAACAGTGCCAGCCGCCACCAGCCGAGAGCTGACCAATAAGTGTTGCGCGCCTATTTTCTAATCTCCTGATTAGGTCCCAGCCATTGCGCAAGTATCGGCTGCCTCAGCCTCGGCAACCGCCCGCTCGTAACCCACGGCAGCATAGTAGATCGCGCGATCGAAGAAGCGGTTCAACATTTGCAGCATCTCCAGTTCGCCGAGTATTTCGACCGGACGCTCCAGTTCCGACTCCCTTTTCAGGAATTCCCATAGATTGTCTTTGGTCAAGGTGATTGCCCACGCGACCTGGCTAAGGGGGACGTTCTGCTGGGCCCGGCGCGCACCGATTTTCAAGTATCGCTGCTCCAGATCGAATTCATCCCTGTTTACGAGCCAGTCACCCAAATGGCTATAGATCTCGTAAACGCGCGTTTTCAGCTCTTCCGGAGGCACGTTCCGATAGTCCGGGGTCGCCTCTGAAGTCTCTACTCGGGCCAGAAGGCAAGCGGCAAGAGCCTTCGAATGGGTTTCGATCAGACGGACAAGCCGATATAGCATCATCACGGGATTTCCTCCTCCTCAACTACCCTCACTTCAACTGTTAGTTTCGGCACGGACGGTCCGTGCCGCCATGACCGGCAGCACACCTCATCGTGATGGCCATCACAAGTGGGCGATTTCTGCCGGCAACAACGTGGAGCATGAAATCGAGGCCAGGGTCGCAACAGGCGTGTACGCCCTGCAATCCCTTGTGGTGCTGAAGTCGATCACGGTCTTGCTCCGGGCAAGTTCCGTCGCCTCGTTCTGAAAGCTAATCAAAGCTGGTTTTCTTTGCTCCGAGCCGACGCGAGAAGCTGCTATGAGGATCAGGGTGGCGTCATCCCGCATCCGAAAATTGCAGAATTCCTGCACGCTTCCGAGCAATTGCGTTTTCAAGTCCTCCATCGACTGCTCACCGGTATTTCTCGCGACCTGAATCAGCCGCTCCTCCCCAAATTCTTCACCGTCAGCGTCCATCGCTTCCGTGATCCCGTCGGTGAATGCCATCAATAGGTCGCCTTCGTCTAGCTCGACGGTTGAGTCTTCATACTTCCAGTCGGGGAAGACACCCAGAAGTGCACCGCCGTTTTCGAGGTGTTTCACGTTTCCGTCGTCGCCGATCAGGATCGGGCGAAGGTGCCCCGCGTTGGTGTATTGCAGAATTCGGCTGCTCGCGTCGAGGACGCCGTAGAAAAGGGTCACGAATTTTCCTGTTGCGATGTTCGCGCAGAGCACGGAATTAATCCGGCTGCACACGTACGATGGGGTAGCTGCTTCCGTGGCAAAGGCCCGAACCGCGGCCTGCACGTTGGCCATCAGTAGCGCCGCCGAGATGCCTTTTCCGACGACGTCGGCAATGCAGATTGCCAGCTTGTCTTTGCCCAGCATGATGACATCGTAGTAGTCGCCGCCGACGAGACAAGCCGGTTCCCAAGCTCCAGCTATCTCAAACTCGCTCAGTTGTGGGAGGTCCTTGGGTAACAGACCCTGTTGAATTTCCCGTGCCTGCTTGAGTTCCTCAGCATCCAGTTCTCGTTCGGCAGTCCTCAGTTCGAGGGTTCGCTCTAACTGCCGGTTGCGGTCTTCCAGGCGCCACCTGGTCACCTGGTGAATGAAAAATGACATACCAAAAATCAGGTTGGCCACCGCGGGGAATTTCCAGCCAGTGCTGAGAAACTGCTGGAAGCCTCCCGGCGTGCCAGAAACCAGAAACACCACGAGAGTGGCGAGCGTTACAGCAATCGCGGTGACCGCCAGCAGGAGAACCACGTTGAGCGGCCAGTACCAGGAAGATTCGCGTGTAACGCCAGGAATGCTAATCTGCTCCAAAGCCAGCGTGGTGAAATTTCCCAGAAGGAAAGAGTAGATCAAGGTGACGGAAAGCGTTGGCGCCTGCCCCGTTGCGGCCCAGAAAACCGCATAGACTCCCCCCGCGATCGCCAAATACCGCGCCTGCTGGCGAACGATTCGAAGCGGCAATCTTGTGTTGGCAGCACTTTTCATGGCTGGTCAAGATTCAGGATCGAAGTTTCGCACGATCCAGGTCAGCCCACAGGCACAGCAGTAACAACCTCGACCTTAGGCTCCAGCGCTGGGGTGGTCGCCAGGGTCTTTGAAACCAGGCACGCCGCTTTGGTCTTCTGCAAAAGCTTCAGTGCCCAATCCCGCTTTTCTTCATCGTGAATGGTTAGAGTTGGACGGAGGGTGATTTCGCTGAAGCTGTACCCCGATTCTGCCTTACCGACCGCGCCTTCGGCCTCCACATGCAAGTCGATGTACTCGAATTTTGAATATCCTGCGATGACCCGGAAGGTGGTCACAAAACACCCGGCGAGCGCCGCCAGCAATAGATCCTCGGGCGTCCAGCGGCCGTCCAGCCCGCCGAATTGCAGTGGCGCACTGAAATGAATAGCATTAGGCGCAGAATCGGACTTTACCAGACCCGTCTGCCCGGAAGTCCACCAAGCCAGAGCATGATATTTGTGTGTTGTGTCCATTTCGTCACTCCCTTGTGCTGAAGATGAGAAAGCGCGCTTGCTAGTTGGGTTTCAACTTGTTCCGTCACCTCATCGGATTGTCTCCAACTGACCCGACGAACGCGATGAGTAAGGTCACGGTAGTTGGTGACTGCAATCACAAGCTGATACAATTCCAGCAGCAGCGGGGCCCCAATGCGTGCACCGTACGGCCTGAATATCATTGACAACTGCGCTACCTGCCCGGTGCGCGAAGAGCATCTTTTCTGCAATTTGTCTCTGCCTGTTTTGCAAAAGCTCAACGAAATCAAGTCCACGGCGGTCTATCCGAAGTCGGCGATGTTGTTCATTGAAGGGCAATTGCCGCGTGGGGTATTTGTGCTCTGTAAGGGAAAGGCGAAGCTCTTCACCTCTTCCCGGGAAGGCAAGACGGTTATCCTCAAAGTCGCCGGAGCGGGTGATGTTCTCGGCCTCAACGCTACGATTTCCAACAGGCCTTACGAGCTTACCGCTGAAATGGTGGAGCCGGGCCAGGCAAACTTCATTGGCCGCGATGTGTTGCTTCAATTCCTTCGTGAGAACGGGGAAATTGCCGTGCGACTGGCCGAACAGCTCAGCCGCAATTACTACTCGGCTATCGAGGAAGTCCGCATGTTGGGACTGGCAAGTTCACCATCAGAGAAACTGGCCAAGCTGCTTCTCTCCTGGTCGGGGAACGCGGCAAAGTCGGCTGATCCTTCGCACATTAAAATGTCTCTCACCCACGAAGAAATTGCCGAGATCATCGGGACCACGCGGGAGACGGTCAGCCGCCTGTTCTCCGAGTTCAAGAAGAAGCAACTGCTGCAATTGAAGGGCGCAACCCTGATCATCCGCAACAAACCTGCCTTGGAGAAAATGATGCACTCCTGAGGGCGGGAGTCATCGTTCTAGCATTGCTCGGTCTGCTGAAACCGGCGAAGAGAGATGCACCACAAGTACCCGCCGCTCACCACGTGGTTTCTACAGCCCATCAGGAAGAAGAGAACAAGCCGTATTCGCGATTCGCGACCTCCCTTGTCCAGTCTCGTTCCAGTGTGATACTGGTTTGGACGCGATTGCCGCTTCTCCAGAGCTAAACCCGGCTCACACGATGCTCACGTTGCGGCTGAGTTGACAAATGAAGTGCGCGACTCGATTCGCAATAGACACGGTGCTATGGCGCAAACGGCAAAACCGGTTCAGTTGAAGCCTCAAACCCTGATGGCCTTTGATGAATATATTCGAGAGGCCGAAGCGGAAATGGAGCGGACGTTGAACGGGAGCGGCCCATTCCTGTGGTCTGAAGTCAGTTCGGAGAGGTCCCGTCTGGTCCGGGGAGGACAAGTCGTGGCGCAGTTCTGGACCGGTCAAGGGCCGGTCAAAGTGCCCAATGGCTTGATCCATGACTGGATCGGTGCCGTATTCGTTCGTGCGACGAACCTCAAGAAGACCTTGCGGCTGATCCAGGACTACGACAACCACAAGAATATCTACAAGCCCGAGGTGATCGCCTCAAGGTTAATAAGTCATCGGGGCAACGATTTCCGAATCTTCTTACGGCTCCTCAAGCAGAAAATCATGACCGTGGTCCTCGATACGGATCATGAGGTCCATTATCGTTCCCTGGACCCAACGCGCTGGGTTTGTCGCTCGTACACAACGCGGATTGCTGAAGTGGAGCATGCCGGAACACCCAGGGAGAGCGTGCTGCCGCCCGACACCGGGAATGGCTTCCTGTGGCGCCTGTATTCCTACTGGAGATTCCAGGAACGGAAGGGTGGGGTGTACATCGAGTGTCGAGCCATTTCACTGACGCGGGATGTGCCTTTGGGGCTGGGATGGATTATCGAACCGATCATTCAAAAGCTCCCTAAGGAGTCATTGATTAACACTCTCGAGGCTACCCGCCGGGCGCTGCATAGCGAGGAAAGTTAGTTCGTTTCCCCCGGCATTTGAGTGCAATCGAAAACGTCCTGCAGGGCCCGTCCAACTCGGCCCTGCAGGACTCCTTGGGCTGGCCCGCGCTGGGCTCAAGCCGTAAATCCACTCACAGTCCTGGGGTACGCTCCGCTCCTCAATCAGGCGGCTGCTGCGTGCCTCTTGGCCTTCCCGTGGTGCTTGGTCTTGCCGTGGGATTTGTGCTCACCAGCCGGCTTTACCATTACATTCATCAGCGCCTTCTGAGCATCGACATAGCTTTTCACTCCTTCCCGCGTGAGCTCAGTGAACGGCACAAAAGGAAATGGCTTCAGCAGTTCCGGAACCTTGCCTGCCGTTTTCACGTTGGCGTTCATCTGCTTCCCGGCCAGATCAACCAGCTTCCTTTGGGCATCGATGAACGACTCGGTTGCCTGTCGCGCCAGTGCGGCCAACTCGGTTTTCTTGATTTTCTTTAAGCCGTTGCTGTGCTTGCCGATAACTTTGGCCGTCTCCTCGGCAATGACATCCATGAATTGTTTCTGGGCTTTGACAAAATTCTCCACACCTTCACGAGCCAGGCCCGCCAGGAGTTCAGTCTGGTACGGCTTCCCCGCCTTGGCTGCCTCCACCCAGGCATGAGTCTGCTTTCCGGCGATCTTCAGGAATTCCTGCTGCATGTGGATAAATGTCTCCACGCTACGCCGCAGCAGATCCACCGCATGGGTTGCGCGCGGATCTCCAATACGTTCCTTCACGCCCGACATCAGGAGTTCGTGTTGCCTTAGTCCCAACTCAAGCAGTACTTTCTGCCCCTCAATGAAATTGGTTACGCCCTCCCCGGCCACTTCGCCAAGAATGGCTGCCGGCGAGTGCTGGGGATCGGTCAATTGTTGCCGCACAGACTGCATGACGCTTGCGTTCTGTCGCATGGCGAGATCCAGCAGGATCCGTTGCGTAGCAAAAAAACTCTGTACACCCTGTTGGGCCCAGCTGGAAAGAAGAGTAACAAAGGACGGTTCCCGAGGATGAGTTCGGGACGACTCTGATTTTACCGTTGCCGGCATTTTGACACCTCCACTTGCTTCTTAATACTTATGCTGCATTGCAGCATCGAATAAACTATACGAATATACTGGTTTTGTGTCAATATGTATTTGTCCTTTGTGCGCTGCAACATAGGAGGAGGGGTGAAACCAGGCACCATCGTCATCAAGAAATATGGCAACCGCAGGCTGTACGATACCGCCGCCAGCCGCTATGTGAACCTCGACGATATCGCCGCATTCGTTCGTGAAGGCAAGGCGGTCCAGGTGGTGGACGCGAAAACCGGACAGGACCTTACCCGCGTCACTCTGACCCAGGTCATCATGGAAGATGCCAAGGACAAGCCTACCGGGCTGCCCCTCGAACTGCTGCGCCAGCTCGTCATCGCCTCCGATGAGGTTCGGCAGGAGTTTCTCATGTGGTATTTGAAATCCGCCTTTGACACGTACCAGAAGGTGCAAGACGCGGTACAGAGCCGCCTCGGCGAGGTCCAGTCCGCGATTCTGTCCCCGATGGACGTGATGAAGAAGTTTCTGGCCGAGCCGCCACCGGCACATCCCCGAGCTCAGACCGAGCCGGAACTCGATGGGTTGCGCAAGCGGGTGGCCGAACTAGAGGCACGCCTCGAAAAACCCGCGCGACGAAAACGATCTCGGCAAAAGCGCTAGGGGCGCGCTCATCACGCTGCAGGGTCGTCCAAAGGGGAGCGATCACATCGCGAAACGTGGAGCTTGAGAAACTCGAAGGGCTCCGGTCTGGGGCCGCTACTCTCGCAGCCCCAAATACATGTCATAGCTCAAACGTGCCATGGGGCCAGTAAGGAAATCAAGGTATAATTTGAAGTGGTCAAGCGCCGGCCTGTTGCAACCACGCGTCGGTGAATACGCTCGGATGGCAAGCCGGGACGAAATTGCGCAAAGAGAAAAGGGCTACAGGTCGATCGCAGGCTAGGGTCCGCGAACACACTCCGCTGGCCCTTTCCGGTAATGCCTTTTCACCGTGGACGGAAGCGCTCTTCGCCGCCGAGATTCTCCTGCTGCACGCAACCCCCATTTACTACGGCTTTGGCGTGCCGCATGGGGATGACTCCGGGGTCGTCATCATTCCAGGTTTTCTCGGCACCGACCTTTATTTGATGGAACTCCATGGTTGGTTGGGGCGCATTGGTTACCGGCCTTATTTTTCCGGCATTGGGATCAACGCCGACTGCCCGAACCTCCTGATCCAGCGTCATCTGAACGAGACCATAGAAACAGCGCGGGCGGAGACGGGACGAAAAATTCACCTGATCGGTCATAGTCTCGGCGGAGTGATCGCTTGCGCGGTGGCACGGCAAAGGCCCCGGGATGTTGCCTCTGTTATTACCCTGGCTTCACCGATTCGAGGCACCGTAACCAGCCGAACTGTTCTCCACGCCGCCGAAGCCGTCCGCCTGCGTATCCTGCAGGAGCATGGCCGTGGCGTACTGCCAGCCTGCTACACTGGGCGTTGCACCTGCAATTTTGTTGATTCGTTGAAGCGCGATATTCCGGACTCCATGCTCCAGACCGCAATTTACACGCGCCACGACGGCATCGTGAATTGGCGGTATTGCATGACCAGGGATCCTGAGGCCGATTTTGAAGTTCCGGGCACGCACATCGGAATGGCGTTTAATCCGTCGGCGTACACCATCGTCGCCGAGCGCCTCGCCAAGGCTCATGCTTCCGAGTGAGATCCCAAGCCGCCCATCTCCAATACTGCCCCAGTAGTCGTTTCTAGTTTCTCGACCAATCCGCCGCGTGGCCTCAGGCAGAGTGTCGCTCTCGCCAGGCTGTTGTTCATCACTTCCAAGGTGCCACGACAGTCGGTTCTTACGTAAGGCAAACGATGCATGCTTGCACCGCAACCGTCGAGCGCAGCTTCCAGTTCGAAGCCATCGCGCATGAAACAACGAAAATCCCATCGTAAGTTTTCCTGGTCTCTTCTGATCTCCATAAAATTACGAAAGGCGCGCTGTTCTCCGTTATGCCAAAGCACTGCTTTGCGAAAGACCAGCCCGAATGGCATTTCATAAACCAGGACTTCGAACGTGCTTGGCGGTCCGTCAGGCCGAAGAAAATACACGTGTGCCCAACGCCAGAACTTTCGATGCCGGTAGCCGCAGTTATGCCCTTGAACCCCAAACCCCAAAGGATCGTCTTCGAAACGGCGCCCATCCAGGGTGATCTGCCCTGAAAAAAGTGCGTCAGAATGCGGCGTTCGCGAGAAACCAATCCAGCCCTTGTTGCTCAATGTGACGCGAAACGTGGAATGAAATCGGAGGTCCCAGCAAATCGAGTGTCCGCGTGCTTCCAACGCTCCTCGGCAGCAGTTCTCCTGAATCTCATTGTTGCCTATGCGGAAATGGAATGGATCTCGGCTGGCGCTCAGTTCCAGACCTGCCAACGAATATCCCTGAATGAAGCTTTGTGGCTCTCCATCCTTTGGAAACCAGGTGGCCCACAGTTGGAGCGGCATTCCCCCAGGGTCTCCAGGACAACCCCCTCGCCCCGGGTTCATCAGCAAATATCGAAACCACCAGGCCCCGCCACCATCCGCCAGACCCAGCCGAACGAACCAGACCTCATAACGGCGGCGAGAAGACAGTGAGGAGAATACTTCGTTCAGCGTCTTCACCGGCTTAACAGGGAGAATGCTCATCTTCGACGAAATCATACTCCAGTCATATGCGGGACAGGAGAGAGGTCATTGTTAAGCATCTGCCCGCCATTTAGGATTTAGGCATGAGTGACGTATTCTGCATCGACAAAGACGGGTACCCTGACGGCTTGAATTAAAACCCGAACCCAGGGCAACTTTTTAGGTCGCATTACTTTCAATGGGGTTACACTGGCAGGCGAAAATGCACGACGATGCAATTTCCGATCATTCCCCTGATATCCCGCAGCCGGCTAACTCTACGCTACCCATATCGCGCGAACTGAAGGTTGAGGAAAGCGCACGGCTCTTGCACGCGATTTTCCCTAACTACCCTGTTCTTTATCCCTGTCGACCAACACCACCCATCGAGGAATGGCCATCGCTGATAACCCCCCAGCCCTCTTTGAAGTGATTTTCACGCTGTGTAAGATATTCATCCGCCAGCCCCTTGTTATCGTATCGCCCTTGAGCGCCTACCCAATTCTTGATACACGTTGAAGGTTAGCTACCGGCACGTCTTGAAAAGTGGTAGATGGCGAACAGCGCAATGGCCCCCAGAACTGACATGATGAAGCCTGCCGATATATTCAGCGGATTATTTCTGCGATGGACTCCGAGGGCCTGGACCCGAAGACGATTCGTAATCTGTGGGGAATCATTAGCCTGATGTGGGCTGCTGCTCTTTCACAGAAATACGTTGATTCTGCGCTCCCTAAACCAAAACTCCCGCGCAAACTGAAGAAGATTACCCAAATTCTTTACGGTGGAAAGCCTGAGTGGGTGGGCAATGTCGAAGCCGCACGAAAAGCAGGTCTAGCAATCGAGCAGTCCGTAGCAAAAGCTCAAGAAACTGAGCCATTTGTCGGCGCAACTGCAATCAAAGAAGAAAGGCCTCCGATCAGAAAATCGGAAGCCCTTATGAATCAATAAGTTCGTTGGTTGCGGGGGGTGGATTTGAACCACCGACCTTTGGGTTATGAGCCCAACGAGCTACCAGACTGCTCCACCCCGCGGAATCATCATAGCAATGTCGTTATCGAGCGGTCAAACGGTTGCGGGTTGCCTAATGGTTGAGAGAACCAGTACATTCCTTTCATAGATCTCATCACCTCTTTTCGAATGAGCCTGCGCACCCTTAACGATGTGTTCTTTGCTGTGGTGGAGCGCCAGCATCCCAGGGTGATGTTGGAGCAGCTGGGAGATGAATGGGGCGCGATTTCTTCGGGCGCGCTTCGCCGGCGTGTCGCAGCTGTGGCGGGCGGGTTGCGAAGTTGGGGCATCGGGCGCGGTGACCGGGTTGCTATTCTGAGCGAGAACCGGCCGGAGTGGACGATCGCCGACTTCGCTTCCCTGCTGCTGGGAGCGGCCACGGTCCCGATCTATGCCACGCTCACCGCCGACCAGACCGCCTATATCCTCCGCGATTCGGGGGCGCGCGTTATTTTTGTCTCCAGCGAAATGCAGCTGCAGAAAGTTCTCTCCATTCGTGACCAGACCGCGCTCGAGAAACTGGTCGTGATGGACGCTTGCGAAAACGCCGGCGCGATGCGCATGGCGGAGATGGAACCAGACAGCCCGGCCCACCACGATGCAGCGCTCGAAGCGACAGCACGGGCGGTTTCAGCGGACGATCTCGCCACCATTATCTATACCTCGGGGACGACCGGCACTCCGAAGGGAGTGATGCTGTCTCATGGCAATATGGCGTCGAACCTCGATTGCTCGCTGGCGGAGTTCCCGGTGCAACTGGGCGATATCAGCATTTCATTTCTTCCGCTCTCCCATGTCACGGCGCGCCACGTGGATTTCGCCCTGCTGTATCGAGGAGTCACGCTGGCACACCTGTCGGTGGTGAACCAGTTGCCGCAGGCGCTGCTCGAAGTGAAGCCTACATTTCTTGTTGCGGTGCCTCGGGTGTACGAAAAAATACACTTTCAAACCGAACAGAAGGCGCAGGGGTTCCCCAATTCAACGTTCTATAACTGGGCGCTTTCGGTGGGGAAAGAGCATCGTTCGGAAGTTCTGGCTGGTCAGACGCCCACGTCCCGGGCCTGGAGGCTGGCTGACCGCCTGGTGTTTTCAAAAGTGCGCGCCGGCCTGGGCGGCCGCATCGGAGTTTTCATTTCCGGCGGGGCGCCCCTGGGGCGCGAACTGGCGGAGTGGTATGCCAGCATCGGGATCCGCATTCATGAAGGTTATGGGCTGACCGAGACTTCTCCGGTGATCGCCGTCAATACCCCCCGGGCGCACAAGATTGGCACGGTGGGGAAACCTCTGCCCAACCTGGAGGTGCGCATCGCGGACGACGGCGAAGTGCTGGTGCGGGGGCCTTCCGTCTTCAGGCAATACTGGAACAAGCCGAAAGAAACCCAGGAAGCTTTCGTGGATGGCTGGTTCAAGACCGGCGACATCGGAAACCTGGATGCGGACGGATTTCTCTCCATCACCGATCGCAAGAAGGACCTGATCAAGACCTCGGGCGGAAAGTTCATCGCGCCCCAGCCGATCGAGAATTCGCTCAAACACAATGCTCTGGTCGCGGAGGCAGTTGTGCTGGGGGAGAAGCGCAAGTTCCCGGCGGTGCTGATTTCACCGAATTTTCCGTTGCTGGAAGAATGGGCGCGCGATCACGAAGTAACTTTTGCCTCTCGGCAGGAACTGGTCGCGTCATCGGAAGTACGAGGCCTGTATGAGCACATCGTAGAAGACCTGAACGGCAGTCTGGCGAGGTTTGAAAAGCTGAAAAGAGTTCTGCTGGTGGCGGATGAATTTTCCGCCGAGGACGGAACGCTGACCGCCAGCATGAAGTTGCGCCGAAGGGTGGTGGCGGAACGCTACCGGCAGCAGATTGAAGAGATGTATGAACAGGCGGAGGAGGCCGGACCGGTGGCCTGAATGGTCCGGTGAAATTCCCGCCCTGTCTCTCCAAAAAACGGAGAGACGAGGACAGGGCACCCGGCCGTCTAGCATTCGGGAAGCCCGTTCGAGTCCTGGATCGGGTGACAAAAATGGGGTACGTCCCGTCTGTCCCCGTGTTTTCCCGATCACGGGACCTGCATGTGCCGGACTGTAGTCAATTGCGGTTTAAAGGACCTTCGCTCGACTGACTTTCAAGAGCTCTCAGAGACTCCTCCATGTGCGCCCGCGTCATCTCGTCTGATTCGTTCGCAATCGCAGTCTGTAAATTGGGGGCAGCAGCTTTATCACCGAGGGTGGCAATGCATTCACTCGCGAATTGTCGAACAGCGGAAACCGGATCTTGTAAGCTTGCTAGTAGCGTGTTGTGAATTCTTGGTGCGAGTGCAGCTGGTATGACCTTAACTCGTGCCAAGTCCAGCAGAGCGGCAGTCTTGATCGATGGGTCCGTCGCCTTTCGTAAGATGTTATCAACCGAAGGTAAACAACCATAGTCACCAACATCTATCAGTCTTGATGCTGCGTCCAAGCGGAGCCCTTCTGGCAGGGATGCCTCATCGCAGATGTGCAAAAGTGCTCTGTTCCCGACTTGAGAATTGAGCGATACCAGCGCTGCCGCCATATTGAACTTGACTAGCGGGTATTTCTCGCCTTCCAGAGCCTTTACGATCAGCGGAACGGATGCCGTAAACTTCATGGCAGCAAGTTTACTGGCCGCCAAACCTCTAACCTGTGGCCTGTGATCTTTCAGAGCCGACTGCAAGCCCAGCTGGGTGACTGGAACTCCATATTTGCTTAGTTCGGCCTCAATAGTAGGAGGAGCCTGCGCAACGCACGTGCGGTCGCGAGGAACGGCCGACACCAACACCACGAAAAGCAACAAGCGGAGTGTGCCTATGCGCATGGTTACCCCCTCAAGTTCTTACTGCTTCGTCGTGCTAACGTTGGTGACTGCCTGGCCATTGATGGTTCCTCTAGTATAAGTGTTAGTGAGTGTAAACGTTCCAACTAAAGATCCGCTGCAGTAATACTTCTGGGTAGCCTTCGCCACGCACGACTGGACTGACGTTTGTCCCAATACGTTGATACCCACAATGATTTTGTGCGAATCATAGAAATCATTCAAAATACTGGGGAAATTGCTGCCTTCCCAAGCTGCGCTAGAACCCACGGTGAAGGGTGAATTGTTCGCGGTCGTGATTGTCGGAAATTTCGTGTATTGCTGGATATTTGAGGGGCAAGAGTTAGTTGTCGGGGTAACCGCCTCAAGCAAAACAGCACCCGTGCAGTCTTTGCCCGCTGGTCCCGCCTTCATCCTTGCCAGAATACCCACTCCGGTCAGCCAAGTCGGGTGGTCGTAGTCTGGAAGCGACTTCGGGGTTATCTGGTCAACCGTGAGACTGGTAGGACAAGGGGGCTTCACCGTTACATTCGCAGTCGCCGTCTTGATGCAGTATTGACTCTGAGCTTGAAACGTCAATGATGAGCTCCCTACCGCAATCGCAGATACGCTGCAGGACGCAGAGCCTGGACAATTGGGGGACGAAATACTAGACCCGGAGGAGTTCCATGAATAGATTGCAGCCCACCCTCCGTAGGTCGCGCCACTGCAATCGAAAACACTTAATCCGATGCAAGACCCGGCGGAGCCCGTAAAGCTAGCGCTGTTCCCGACAGCGAGTGAGGCGCTGGTTGGATTAATTGCAGCAGAACACATCACCACTTCTCCGGCACAGCTGTAGTTACGGGCCATGTGGTTTGCATTATTCCTCAGCAGCAAACGGCCCTTGACTTTGCCGAAAGACTCGACTGACCAGCTGATCTGTCCGTCGGTGATGTCCCCTGGCAAGATTCTGCCATGGCTATCAGGCACCCCAGTTTGAATGAGGGTCCGAAGGCCCACGGCCCTGGTCTCGAAAGGGGATAGTGTTACGTCCTTTTCCCATAACGAGGAAACCTTCACAGTCGCACGTTGCGCTTCGGCAGTGTGGTTAAAAAGAAACAGAGTGGAATCGTCACCATTCGAGAGGGACCAAGGATGAAACCCCGCATTCGTTGGCTCTTGCGAATCCTTCCCCAGCAGCTCGACTTCACGCTCACTATCGCCTACAACTGTTGACGCCAGATTAGCAGCTATCTCTCCAGGAGCAGCATCGGAGCTGACCAAAAAAGCGTTCCTCATCTCTGGATCGCCCTGAAGATCGGCCAGGGGGAAAATCGTCGTTTGCTTCGCCTGCACCGTGAAATGCCCCACCTCGGCGTTCGAAGCATTGGCAGCACCCAAGTCCCCAGAGGTTCGGCTGAAATATGGGGACAGACGGGACGTTCACCAATTTTCTGAGACGTGGGCAACCCTGTTGACCGGAAAAAACTAGGGTGCGTCCCGCCTGTCGCCTGTCCCCTCGCCACGTTTCCGTCCCCACGTTTCCCACGTTTCTGTCCCAACTTTTCAGAATTAGTTTCCGGTGCCGTAAGAATCCCACGTCTCGAAAACCACGAGACGTGGGGCACCCGGCTCATCCGCTGGCAAACGTGACGGAACTGACTGTTTCCATATCCGGCGAGCAAACGCTCAGGGGCTAAAGCCCATGGTTTGCGGGCCGTAAGCGGCACGGCTAAAGCCGTGCCCTTCCACAAAACTATTTATCAGGCGAATTCCAGATTGTCCTCGTGCCATGGGGACTAGCGCATTTTCCGTCCCTACGTGGGTTGTGGTGGGGAATGCGTTCCCGCGGGCGAGTCGCCCGCGACCACATGGGCCTGGATGTCCTTCCTATCTACAGACTGGGTCTATTTTCTTGACCTCAGTTTTGGATTGCGGGATAACGGAATATGGAGTTGTTTGTGATCAATTCGCTACTGACTATGCGTTTTAGTTTCAGCTAGTGTGCTGTCCCAGAAATTCATGGGATATCGAAATGTAAGCGGCGCAGGTCGAGTGGGATGAAACAGCAGGTCCCTCCACTACGCTCGCTTCGCTCCGCTCCGGTCGGGATGACAGTACTAATTCAACGAATTTCCGGGGCAGGACACTAGTTATACAAATCTTATTAATTCAAGGTTTAGCCATCATGACACGACAGTTGGGTGATCCTAATACTCCGTTGAGTGACGCCGCGCATCGCAACAGCAAGCGGACGGGGGAGCTTTCGGAGGCGGCGTTTCTGCATAAGGCGGTGGGGCTCGGGTTCCGGGTGACGAAGCCCTGGGGCGATAGCGAGCGCTATGACTTTGTGCTGGATTCGGGGAGGCGGTTGTGGCGGGTGCAGATCAAGTGCACGGCGGTGGAGCGGGCGGGGGGATACCATATTCAGCCGATCCATTTTGTTTATGGGAAGAACAAAGTGGTTTATACGGCGGAGGACATTGACGTTCTGGCGGCGCACATTGTTCCTCTGGATGCGTGGTATGTGGTGCCGGTGGCGGCGCTGGCGCAGGGGAAGAGTCTGCGGCTTTATCCGGATGATGGGTGCAAGACGGCGCGGTTTGAGAAGTATCGCGAGGCCTGGGATTTGTTTCGTGGCGATGAAGCTCGGGGAGGCGAAGAGGGGCTGGCGGCGGTCGAGACGGAATCCTCTGCGGCCGCCGGGGATGAAGATCGCGGAGACGAGTCGGTTCCACTGTGTTTTAGCCGGCTTGCTGTGGTGTGGAAGCCGCGGTTTTTCGGTCGTTAGGGTGGCGGGCAGTTTTCCGAACTTCTTCGGATCACGGTCGAGCTGGCGGTCGGATCGATACCGGATGTAAAGGCGGGAGGCGACATGAAGCTGTTCATCGACCCTCCGTCGTATGTGACTTTGTACCCGTTGTCCCCAGCGAACACCGCAATCGTTCTGTTGGTTCGCCTTCCCTTTCGGTGCATTGGCGGCTTAATGCGCATCATCGTTGCAGCGCATGATGGCATGGCTAAGTCGTGCTCTTCCGGGTGGTGCCCTTTCCCTTCGCACCAGCCCGCCCGCGTGCTTTGCCGCTGCCATCCGCGGGCGAGGGCGCCCGCGCCACACTTGCTGATCTACAGCATTTTCCCTAGCGCGGAAATTCCTGCTGGCCAATCGAACTTTCTCGCCTTCCATTTGCCGTAGGGCTATCCCTCACAAAACACAGGCCTGCGGTCTTGGCAGCCTTCGTGCTCTTACCATGAGCAGATCGCATACGGAGGGAATGATGTCGAACATACATGTTGATAAGGTCGGTGACATGGCAGTGGTGGAATGCGAAGGCAGGTTTGTACGCAGTGATGAGGCGTTTAAGTTGCGTGACGCAGTGGCCAAGCAGACCGATGCTCATGTCATTGTGCTGGACCTGACGGAAACGCAGGCCATCGGCGGAGGCGCTATCGGCGTACTGGTTTTTCTGCAGCGCTGGTGCCGCGACCACGATATCCGGTTCAAGTTGTTCAATCCTTCCCGATTCGTACGGGAGAAGCTGGAGCATACGAACGCGATGTCGGAGTTCGACATAGCTTCTCTCGACGAGATGATGGCATTGCTCGGGCGCGCCGACAGCCGGTACGCGCTGGCTTCCTGAAGGGCGTTGACCGCGGGGCGAATCGCTTAATAGGGTCCCCTCGACTGAGGGCCCCCTCGGGGGCTAGGGGTCCTTCGACTGCGCAGCTGGTTTCGCTGCGCGAACCAGCTACTCCGCTCAGGATGACATTGCGGAGTTTTGTTCTTACTGCACGCGAAGTATCAACTGGGTTCCACTGTCGAGATGAACATTTCCGGTGCTCGAGGTCAGGACGGAGACTGCGCCTGAGGTCTCCAGAGAGAGACCTTTTATCCCGACTACTCCGCGGCTGGTGGGAGCGAGCGGGCTGATGGTGGAAGGATTGGGCGCGTTGAGGCCCGGCGGTTCGGGAATGGTAGAGGTCGGATATTTCGGTGGGATGGAAGGGGCGGTGGAATCACCAGCCGAGACAGGGGTCCGGCCCGGCATGCCGGAGGCCGCGTTGGTGAGAGCGTCGGGTTCGTTCCCCAGGTTATTCAGCTGCAATGGGCGGGCAATCGCCTGCACCAGGGCTTGCAGCGGCACTTCGCGTCCGCCCTTCAGGAGCATGCGCTCAAAAGAAATTCCCAGCATCGAACCTGGAGACGTCTTGCTGTGGGCCTTGGCTTCGGTTACGTGACCGATGATTTTTGTGTTTCGCGGGACGACGATCTGACCGTGCACCAATAAATCGATCGCAGTCCTGGCCTCGATTTTGGCGTTGGCCTTAGATTTCTTCGCGTCCAGCGACTTGGACAACTCGACGGAGAGAACGGTCCCGGGCGGTAATGCATCGGCCGCCGCCGCAGACTTCGGGGTGGGCGAGGGAGCATCCTGAAGCTGGGATCTGGCGGGCTCAGGGGCGCCTTGTGCCCGCGCCGCGGAGATCCGCGACGTCGAAACCACGGACAAGGCGGCCAAGGCAAGTATGACCGGCGCTGATAAGAACTTCCGCATGTTTACTCCACGGCTGTTTCCGGTTGCCTGCTGGATATGATGCATCCGGTCAGAACCAGGTTCCCTCCCGGTATTTGCGGTACTGATCGCCGAACCTGGCTTCGAGCACGCGGGCTTCCTGGCGGGCGCGGACAATCTGGATAGGTATGAGCACCAGCAGCAGGAGCAACGCGTAACGATATTGCAGGGAAATCAGGATGCCCAATACCAGCAACCCGCTGAACACGTAGATCGGGTTCCTGATTTTCGCATACAAACCGTGGGTGACAAGTTCTTTGGCCTGGGGAGTGACAGAAAACGATTGCCCCAACTGCCAGCGGGCGGTGAAGAGCAGCACGGCGGCGGGAACGGCGATGCACAAGCCTGCGAGGCGGGCGCTATTCCACACCCCTGGGCGAAGCAGGACAACTCCGATGACGATCAGCACCACGCAAAACTGCAGCGCGAAGAGGGGAGTGATTTTAGTGGGACTGGCGATCGAGTCCGGCATATACAGTTGTTTTACGAATCCCTGGCGGATGCTGTGAATAAAATCAGTATAGGCTGGAGTGAATCCGGCGGCGCGCACGGCCGCCGCCACCTGTCCGCGGTGATAAATGGAATGTGTGATGACGTGCGTCAGGATATCGTCCTTGCGGCTGCTCCAGGTTTCGCCGCTGCTGTTCTGATAGGTGACGGTCGTGGCCAGGTCGGCTTCGGTGCTGGCGGCCAGGTATTTGTTCCAGAGTGCGGGTAACTCCGCAGCCTGCCGTTCGCATTCTTCAGCGGTGAACTCAGGCCAGACCGGAAGAGTCTGCGGCTTCTGTTCCAGCCGCTCCATCCAGAGGCGTTCCGCGTTAAAGATGTGCGCCATCAATTTCAGGGCTTGAGGCAGGGGAGTCTTTGCGGCGCGCAAGCTGGCGAGCGCCTCCTGGTTCGCCCACCCGTCGTAGGCAAAGAGACGGCTGAAATATTTAATCAGGTCCATAACACCATTCAAACACAGCCACCGGCCGGCGTGCATCAGACCAGGCGCAGGCGCAAAAAAGCCCCGCCGGCGGGCGGGGCTGGTGGACGGAGCGGCGATTCCGCACGAGCTTATTTCTTGTCCGGTGCGTTCTCCCTGGCTTCGTGGGCGGCAGCCTGGTGGCCGGCCATCGAGAGTGCGGACATGAATGGCGCAGCCGCAGCGGGCGCTTTCACGTCGCCGATGAGGACCTTGCGAAACCCTACATCGTGGCCATAAATGGCGGTGGTCGAATCGGAGTCCTGCTCGATCACGGCGCCTTCCAGGGTCAGCCCGGCAAATGCTCCCTTAGAGCGAGAGTACGTCAGCATCTCGGTATTCAGTTTCCAGTCAGTGCCGGCCGAGGCATGACGTCCCACTGGTCCGGCCGCAGCGGAACCCTCGCCGCTGAGCTGGAATTTGCTGGACAACAAGTGCTGCAGACCCTTGTCGTTCATCACCAGCATGACCAGGTCCACGCCTTCAGCTCCGATCTGAAGTCCCCAGCTGCCACCGCCCACAGAGATGAATGCGGGGGCGCTCCAGCCGGTGGCGGTGCGGCAACTGGCCACGCCGCGGCCGTGCTTGCCGCCGAAGATGAAACCGGCCTTGATCAGGTGCGGAACCACGACAATGCATTTCGCATCGTCCAGAACTTCTTCAGGTATGCCCTTGTCGGGCGCATCCATGATTTGTTTGAGCACATCCCCGGCATTCTGCAGGCGTTCCACAGAATCTTCCTTGGCGGTCGCGAAAGCCATGGTACCCAGCATGACCAAACTGAACATCAGTGCGATAAGAGATCGTTTCAATGGATCCTCCTTAGATGGAATTCGATGTGTTGCCAAGGCCCGAATAGTCTGCCCTGCGGGATTCCGCGCGGGTCAGAGCGCTGGGCGGCGCCCCGAAAACAGCTGGATCAGCAGTACCACTACCGCCACCACCAACAGAATGTGGATGAATCCGCCCAGCGTGTAAGAGCTCACTAGTCCCAGCAACCACAGGACCAACAGAATCACGAAAATTGTCCAAAGCATGTGTCACCTCATTGGTGATTCGAATCAATCTTGGCCTAATGACTTTGCTTTTGATCCATCGTGCCAATTTGGAGTTGTCTCAGAACCACTACATGGAACACTGTAGAAATTCGTGGACGAGAGGGGAGTCGGTGGTGGACGATGCGAACCTGGCACAAGGTCACCCTGTGCCGCATCGCTTTCCAGAGCGCGACTTTCATTCGCGAGGCCAGGCAGCCTGGAAAAGCTGAACTCCAGTGGCTGAAACCACCACCCTCATCCATGGATGGCACGACTGAAGTCGTGCCCTTCCACAATCGGCTTGGGGTTGACACGACTGAAGCCGATCTTTTCGCAGACAGTCGTGCTCTCCCCAGACCGAGGCTTGAATTCGGGCAGGCTGAGGGGTAGGGTGGGCTGGAGCGCCGATTCCGCCGGAGTCTTCTTCACGGAAGGGACATCGGGATCGACGTCGAACCGGTGATGACGTTGATATCCAGACTCAAGATCACGTCGTCTAACCAGGCAAAAGAAAACTTTCATTTCGAGGAGGCGCCATGAAACGCAGAGACTTCATCCTTGGGGCAACCGCCGGGGTGGGAGCGGCATGGATTGGATCGCGAGGCCTGGCCCGGGCCATGAGCGCGGTGCCGGCGCTGCCGCGCAAGTTCACGGCGGCGGATACGGTGGTGCTGGGCAAAACCGGGATCAAGACCAGCCGTCTCGCCATGGGAACCGGCACGGTCGGCAGCGGACATCACTCTCACCAGACTGCTCTGGGGGTGAAGGGCCTCTCCGATCTGCTGCTCAACGGACACGACAACGGCCTGCGCTTCTTCGACGCGGCCGACGCCTATGGCAGCCATCCCCACGTGGCCGAGGCGCTCAAGCATCTCCGCCGCGATCAGGTTACCGTGCTCACCAAAACCTGGGCGCGCGATCCCGCCGAGGCCCGCGCCGATCTCGACCGCTTTCGCAAGGAACTGGGCACCGACTACATTGATATCTGCCTGATGCACTGCCTCACAGAAGGCGATTGGACCGAGCGCTACCGCGGCGTCATGGACGTTTTCTCAGAGGCCAAGGAAAAAGGAACTATCCGGGCCCATGGATGCTCCTGCCACAGCATCGAAGCGCTGCGCGCCGCCGCCAAGTCGCCCTGGGTGGAAGTGGATCTGGTGCGCATCAACCCGATTGGTTCGCACATGGACGCGGATCCCGACACGGTTGTAGGCGTACTGCGCGAAATGAAGGCTGCCGGAAAAGGAATTGTCGGAATGAAGATTCTCGGCCAGGGTGATCTACGCAACCGGCAGGATGAAGCCTTGAAGTATGCGCTCTCGCTCGGCGTGCTCGACGCCTTCACCATCGGGGCCGAGAGCAAGAGTGAGCAGGAAGACCTGATAAAAAGAATCTCCGCGGCTGCTTAGAATCCCGGCCACGGATGTGCACGGATCACACGAATAAATCGCAAGAGATCTTTTTTGAATAGTCGAATAGGTTTATCC
>Ga0207706_10000989_pt1 | contig 28922 bp, 28 predicted proteins | sample KBSC53metaG_FD_184318 | JGI IMG/M metagenome (GOLD analysis project Ga0207706, IMG submission 184318) | Corn rhizosphere microbial communities from Kellogg Biological Station, Michigan, USA - KBS C5-3 metaG (SPAdes) (version 2) | ecosystem: Host-associated > Plants > Roots > Rhizosphere > Soil ... | reverse complement strand
GCCTACGATCTGAATTCGAGGTTCCTTCTTGGGATGGACTCCGCCTTGATGCTATCGCAGCGCTCCCAAATGTCGGTACGGCGTTGGTACTTGCCGCAACTTCATTGGAAGTATTCCTCAGTGTCCTCCTAGACGACCTTGCTTCCAGCAAACGCTTGTCAGATAGCCTCTGGAAAGGGATCACGACGCGCGACGGGAGAATACTTCAGCAGCCGTCCCTGGACGAACAGTTCGATGTATTGCTCAAGGAGTTAACGGGTCACTCGCTTAAGGAAGACGCAGCGCTTTGGGAGGCCTTTAAAAATCTCAAGTCTGCCAGAAATAGCTTTGTGCATGAGAGCGTTGGTAGGATCGGAAATAGGACGTTGTCAGGCGACGAGGCTGCGGTATTGGTCGGACGAGTCGACAGCATCATTGCAAAGATTCGCGAATGGATCCCCGAAGACATGAAGTGGCCTGTCCCACAGGCGAATGTGAATCTTGAATGGACGACGCCGATTGGGCCGTCTAACAAATAGGCGTAATCGACGCTTGACGGCGTGCTGACCGTTAACATTAGATGCACCGTAATTACAATTGGTCGTGAAGTTTTGGTTTTGGTTCCTTTGGTCAATCGACGCTGTTATTGCAGCGGTGGCCCTCTATTTCTTTTTTTCCCTGTCTGCCGGCGGTAGGGTCGGATCGTTCAACATCGTGCCCTGGCTCGCGATTCTTGCCGTTTTGGCAGCCGTGGTAGGAGGCAGCGTTTGGTTGCGCTCGGCCGGACAGCACGCTGTTGCGATCATTCTCCTCCTCCTCCTGGCAATCCCCGGAGCTCTGTGCGCGCTGTTCTTGCTTCTCATCCTGATTCTCCAGCCCGACTTTCGCTGACCGGGGCGACGTATCGTTGATTAAAGGCTTTGCCAAGGGGTCGGCATTTAGGCACGATCCGACCGATGCGCCGGAATTTGCGTAGGTTCTTCTCTTTTGCGGCGGCGGCGGTGGTGGGGCTGACCGCCGCCAGTCGCGCGACCGCAGCGGATGAAGGTCGCCTCCTCGCGACAAGCCGGAGCGGTGAGCTGCGGGTCGAGCAGCGGGGCGAGGAGTATTGGGTCGTCTCCAGCAAGGACCCGGCGCAGGCGGCGCAGATCCCAGTGGAATCGGGGGAGGAGACTGGGCCGGTAGAGTTTTATTTTTCCCCAAACGACGAGTGGCTTTTCACTTTGCCGAATGGCATGTCGTGCCGGCGGGAAGGCAGTCTTTTCCATCGCGACGCGGGTGCCGAAAAGCTCGAAGCGGTTGAGTCGTTTAACGACCAGGCGTGGGTCCAGGGCTGGAAGTTGGTTGGGTTCGCGCAGGATTTCTCGGCGCAGGGAGCGTGCGCGATGATGCGGTTTATCGGCTGGAGCCAGGATTCGGCCCGGCTGCTGGTCGGGCTGCGGGGTGGCGAAGGGAAGTTCGAAATCGATGGGGCTTATCTTTATTTCCGGATCGGGACGAAGCGGTGGGAGCTGACGCCTTATCTGCGAAAGCTGAACAAGATTACCTCCGATATTCTGTCGGCGACTGATGACGTGCTCCCCTGCGCGGAGTCGGCCGGGCCGCTGCCGGCCGAGGCGGAGCTGAAGGCGCGCTTGGAGAAGCTGGATGCGGAATTGAATACGCGGTATGCGGAACTGATGAAGGCGGCTTCGGAAAAGGACGCCGGAACCCTTCGCATCGAGCAACGGGATTGGCTCAAGCAGCGCGATGCCGGCCTAAAGTTTTATCTCTCGCTGGCCAAGCCCGCGGAGAAGGAACGGCGCCGTCTCGAATTCCTGGGGGATGTGACGGCGATGCGGTTGGCGCTGCCGCCGGAAACATGGTCGACCGGGGAAACGTGGCTGTACTAGCGCTCGCAGCACCGGCCATCGACCCGGATGTGTCAGCCGAGTCTTCGACACCAATCGAGTCATGAAAATATTTCTGCAGCACGCCGACCAATCAAAACTTTCGGAAACGTGAGCAGCGGGCAACGAAACAGTCGGACAATGTTTGAGGACGGCGTCTAACAATGCGATGGAGCGGACGTTTGCAGCAAAAGGTTTTTGGCGCAGCGTTAAAGATTGCCGTAGCGGCAAACGCCGCTGATCTTATTCGTTAGGCCTATGCCACGCACCTCTGCCGGCAAACCAATCGATCCTGAGAAGGAGCTGCAAAGTTTCATTGATAAGTTCGAACCGTCACACCGAGCAACGATTCGGGCCGCGCGCAAGAAACTGCGCAAGCTCTTTCCCACCGCGACCGAACTCGCCTACGACAACTACAACTTCTTTGTCATCGGCTTTGGGCCGAACGATCGTCCATCGGAGTGCATTGTCACCATTGCCGCGGCGGCTAATGGAGTAGGATTATGCTTTGTCCGGGGCGCGAGCCTGCCCGACCCGGCGAAGCTCCTGCTCGGCTCCGGCAAACAGACGCGCTTCGTTCGCCTTCCATCAGCAGATGTTCTCGACCGGCCCGAGGTTCAGGCACTTCTCGCGAGCGCCGCGGAGTGCTCGAAGGCACCACTTCCCGCCGCCGGCCGAGGAAAGCTCTTTATTCGCTCGGTCTCCGCGAAGCAGCGCCCTCGTCGTAAGCCACAAAAGGCCTGACCAGACGGAAACGATGGAAAACACTGATTCTCGCGTGACGATCCACATGGCGGCGAGCCTCGACGGCTTCATCGCTCGAAAGGATGGGCGGGTCGACTGGCTCGAAACCTCGGACGAATTCATAGGCGGGGAGACCATGGACCCAGGATCCGCCGAAGCGTTCCTCAAGACGATCGACTGCTACGTCATGGGATCGCGAACATATGAGACCGCGTTGAGTTTTGACGCCAAAGGGTTGGGGTGGGCGTACGGCGACAAACCTACCTTCGTCCTCACTCGTCGCGAGTTGCCGCGGACCCGGGATACCGTCGAGTTCTACTCAGGCGATCTCACGCAGTTCGTGAATGGGCGCCTGCGGCCCACGTTCCGTAACATCTGGTTTGTTGGAGGCGGTGTAGTCTCCGGCGAATGCCTTCGTCTCGGGCTAGCCGACGAAGTTCGCTATTCGATCCTCCCGATCTTAATCGGTGATGGGATTCCATTCTTCGAAAACCTCGACCGAGACATAGCCCTCCACCTGGCAGAGGTTAAAGCCTACCAGAGCGGAATTGTCGCGCTTCGTTACGAGGTGCGTGAACGTGGCGGATACTCCGTCGAACCCGGAGAAGCAGCAACGCGGAACGTCTAACAAAGCGATTGAGCTAACCGCGATCCGCTGTTAGCGAGGCAGAGTGATACGGTAAACGCGGTTCGCGGCGTAACCGAGAAACCAAATCGTTCTGTCGGGTCCAACGACGATCCCCGTCGGCCCGCTGTTGTCGATCTCCGGCGACTCGGTGACGACGCCGTCGGTCGTGACCCTGGCGATCTTGTTGTTGCCGAATTCGGTGAGCAAAAGATTGTTGCCAGGACCGGGCGCGATCTGTTCCGGCGATCCCGGGGTTGGATAGAAGGTGAACTGGCCGGTGGGCGTGATCTTGCCAATCTGCGTGAAGCGCTGGGTGAACCAGACATTGCCATCTGGTCCGGTGGTGATCTTAAAAAGCAAGCTGAGACCGCTCCCAAATTCGGTGATCACGCCGCTTGGTGTGATCCGTCCAATCTTCCCCCCAGCCCCTTCCGTGAACCACAGGTTCCCGTCAGCGCCGACTGTAATGTCGTTCGGAAAGGAATCCGGAGTTGGGATGGGGAATCTTGTAAGGGTTCGGGCGGGTAGCTCGAGCCGCCAGATATTGTTACCGGTGAGGTCGGTGAACCAAATGTTGCCGTCGGGACCGGTGGTAATGCCGCCAGCCGCATCGAAGCCGGAAAAGGGGATTTCCTCAATTTGCCCAGCGGGAGTGATAAACGCGATCTGGCCGACTGATCCTTCGCTGAACCAAATATTGCCATCTGGGCCCGGAGTAATGTCGATCGGAAAGCTGAAGGTCGGTGTGAGGAATTCTGTAATGACTCCCTCCGGGGTGATTCGGGCCACCTGGCTGCGGTTTTGCTCCGTGAACCACAGATTGCCGTCCGGACCGACGGTGATGGAGATAGGCTGGCTGTCCGAACTTGGGATTGGGAAGGAACGGTGCTGAGCCGTAACGGTATTCGTCTGACCGTGCATTGTGGGTCCGCAAAGGGTGATGCTGAGGAAGGTGACGAAAGCGAAAAGAAGAGCAGCGGGATTGAGTCGCTTCATGATAAGCATTTCTGTGTAGCTGTGCCTTTTGGCAAACGGGAAAATGGTTACACAATTGTTACGTTTCGATAAATTCGACCGCGCTTTGTCGTAACTTTCGCGCGGCAGTAAGGCGCCAACTGCGGATCGACTAACCGGGGGTAGCGTCTCTGACAACTTATCGATTTTTTCAGAAACGGCGCGCAATGGCGCCCATAACCGGTTTCGCAACGGATAGCGAACCGCAACGGGAATAGCGGGGCCAAAAAAAATTTCCAAAAAAGACTTGCTTGCGAAATAGTGTTATAGTTCACTATATCACTATATGACAGCAACCATTCGATCGGGACGGCATCTGGCGGGTCTGTCTGGATGGGCGGCACGCTCTGGGCATCAGATGGACGGCGACAGATCCATTTTCCGAAGCACTGCGAAGGATGAAGCGCCGTGGCTACAGCGAAGGCTGGGTGGGACACAGGATGCATGAATGGAACGATAGCCAGCCGATTTATCGCCAGCTGCGCGATCGTGGCGTCCATATGATTCTCGACGGTGTGCTCAACGAAGGCGATCCGTTGCCGTCGGTGCGCAATGTCGCCGCCGAATATCGGGTTAATCCGCTGACGGTGCTAAAGGCGTATCAACAATTGGTCGATGAGGACCTGGTCGAGATGAGACGCGGGCTCGGCATGTTTGTTAAAGCCGGCGCACGCGATCTCCTGCTCAAAGGCGAACGCCAGAAATTTCTGGCCGAAGAATGGCCGAGGGTGGCGGAAAAGATCCAGCGGCTTGGTCTGACCGAGAAAGAACTCGACGCCGCGGCCAAGTCAAAAGCCAGGAAGGAGAAACGCTGAGGCCATGGCAACGATAGAAGCACGCGGTCTCCGTAAAGTTTTTGGCACAACCGTGGCGTTGGACGGCGTCGATTTGCGCGTCGAGGAGGGCCGCATTCTCGGGCTGATTGGTCCTAATGGCGCGGGCAAGACGACGGCGCTCAATGCGATTCTCGGCCTCACTTCGTACGAGGGACAGCTGTCCGTGCTCGGACGCGATCCGTGGAACGCGCGCGAAGAGCTGATGCGCGATGTCTCTTTCATCGCCGATGTGGCGGTGTTGCCGCGCTGGATTCGGGTAACGCAGTTGCTCGATTACGTCGCGGGCGTGCATCCGAAATTCGATCGCGCCAAGGCGGAAGGTTTTCTCGCCAAGACGACAATCAAACGCACGCGCAAGGTGCGCGAGTTATCGAAAGGCATGGTGGCCCAGCTGCATCTCGCTGTGGTCATGGCGATCGATGCCAAGTTACTAGTCCTGGACGAGCCGACGCTTGGTCTCGACATCTTGTATCGCAAACAGTTCTATGATTCGCTGCTCAACGATTACTTCGACGGCAAGCGCACGATCGTCGTGACGACGCATCAGGTTGAAGAAATCCAGGACATCCTGACCGATCTCAAGTTTATCGATCACGGCCGCATCGTACTCGAGTGCAGCATGGAAGAATTCGAGTCGCGCTATGTCGAAGTGATGGTGCATCCTGATCACATCGCCGGCGCGCGATCACTTAAGCCGATGCTTGAGCGCCAGGTGTTCGGGCGCAGCGTGATGCTGTTCGACGGTGTCGATCGTGGCCAGCTCGCCGCGCTCGGCGATCTGCGCAGGCCAAGCATCGCCGATTTGTTTGTCGCTGTGATGGGGAATCCGCAATCCGCAATCGGCAATCCGCAATCACCGGTTGGAGAGAAAAGATGAACGCAATGCCACCAACTCCGATCGAATCGCAGCCAGTCAACGCTAACTCACGGATTCGACCGTTTTACTGGTCGGTCTGGCGTGAACTATGGGAGAACAAGTCGATTTACATCGCGCCATCAATTGTTGCGGGGGTGATTCTCCTCGGAGCGCTGATCAGTTCGGGACATCTGCCGGGACGCCGACGCAACGCGATGTTACTTGATGAATTGCGCCGGCGCGCGGCCATCGAGTTGCCTTACAACATTGTGGCGATGATGCTCATCGTGACCGCTTTTATTGTCGGTTTCTTCTACTGCCTTGACGCGCTCTACGGCGAACGCCGCGACCGCAGCATTTTATTTTGGAAATCGTTGCCCGTCTCGGATGTCACCACCGTTGTTTCAAAGGCGATTATTCCACTCGCAATTTTGCCAGCTGTCGTTTTCGCGATCATCGTTGCCACCCAATTCGTCATGTTGCTGATTAGCAGCGCGGTGCTGGCGCCGAGCGGTCTCGCCGGAACGACGTGGGAAAATTTCAACCTCCTTCGCGAATCGGTGGTCTTGTTGTACGGCCTGATCGTGATCGCGCTCTGGCATGCGCCGATTTACGGATGGGCGCTCTTGACTTCCGGGATCGCGCGGCGCGCGACATTTCTCTGGGCGGTTCTACCGCCACTAGCGATCGGCGTTTTTGAAAAAGTCACCTTCAACACGAGTTACTTCGCGTCGACGCTACAGAACCGCCTGTTCGGCGCGGGCGACACCGCTTTCGATTTCCAAATGCATCGGAGCATTTCGGTCGATTTGGGCCAACTGACTCCCGGAAGATTTCTGATGACGCCCGGGCTTTGGATCGGACTCATTGTAGCCGCCGTGTTTGTCGCCGCAGCAATCCGGCTGCGTCGCTATCGCGGACCAATTTGATTCGCTTCCTCAATCGACCCAGAACCCAGGAGAAATCATGCACCCCACTGTCAAAGCTGCGCGCATCGCCGGATTCATTTATCTCTCGATGATTATCGTTGCGCCTTTTTGCCTGCTCTACATTCCGAGCAAGCTCATTGTGCGCGGCAATGCCGCCGCCACGGCGGAGAACATCCTCGCGCACGAAACACTCTTCCGAGTGTCGATCTTCGGCGATCTCGTCGGACAGGTGATTTTCATTTGTCTCGGCGTCGCGCTGTATCGGTTGTTGCGCGACGTGAATAAGACGTGGGCGTTGCTCATGCTCAGTCTCGTGCTGGCATCGGCGGCGGTCTGCTTCCTCAACGTGCTCAACGATGTCGCCGCGCTGATTCTCTTTCGCGGTAGTGATTTCCTCGTTGCCTTCGACAAACCGCAACGCGACGCCCTGGCAATGTTTTTCCTGCGCTTGTACAACCACGGACAGTTCATCGCGGAAATTTTTTGGGGACTCTGGCTGTTTCCGCTCGGCCTGCTCGTTTACCGCTCGGGATTTATTCCGCGCTTTATCGGCGTCTGGCTGATGACCAACTGCTTTGGCTGGCTCGTGCTGAGCTTCACCGCGTTGTTTTTTCAGGAACGTTACAACGCACTCCTTGGTTATTCGCAGCCGGTGCTGTTCGGCGAAATGGTGTTCATGCTTTGGTTGCTGATTAAAGGCGCGAAAGTTCCGGTATTGGCCACGGCCACTTCGTGACTTGTTAGGCCGTGAAAATCAAACGCGTAATCAAATGGAGCGTGCTTGTGATCTTGCTCGGTCTCTTCGCCTGGTTCGAGTTCGCTTACTGGACTTCCACCAACGACTGCGGCCGGCCAATTGCCGCCGGAGCTGAACCCATGAAAGCGATCAGGTATTGCGAGTACGGTCCGCCCGATGTCCTGAAGGTCGAGGAGGTCGAGAGGCCCGTGCCTAACGAGAATGAGCTCCTGGTCAAGGTTCGCGCGGCCTCACTTAACTTCATTGACACCGGCCTGGTGCGCGGCCCGTGGGTCCTCCGGTTGTTGTCCGGGTTGCGCAAACCAAAGTTTACCGGTTTCGGCCTGGATTTTGCGGGCGTCGTTGAAGCGGTCGGCAAGAACGTTACTGAGTTCAAACCAGGCGACGAGGTCTTTGGCGGAAAGCTCGGCTCAGTCGCGGAGTACCTATGCGTTCGCAAAGAACGCGTCGCTCTGAAGCCGGCCAATGTCACTTTCGAGCAAGCCGGAGCTGTGAAACATGCGGGACTCACTGCGCTGCAAGGGCTGCGCACAGGGAAGATCCACGCCGGCCAGAAAGTCCTGATTAACGGCGCATCTGGCGGCGTTGGGACATTCGCACTGCAGATCGCGAAAGCGTTCGACACCGAAGTCACGGCTGTGGTCAGCACGCGGAACGTAGAGATCGCGCGCAATTTGGGTGCCGATCACGTCATCGACTACACGAAAGAAGATTTCACCAAACGCGCGGAGCGCTACGACTTGCTTTTCGACAACGTCAACAATCACTCCATGGCCGAACGGCGCCGGATCCTTAATCCCGACGGCATCTGCGTTTTGGCTGGGATTGGGAGCGCCGGACCGATCGGACCGCAACTGGCACGAATCGCTCGTGGACTCGGTGCGGGCCTGTGGTCGCGCCTCACCGACCGCAAGTTTGCACAGTATACGACCACGATGAACCAGGCGGACCTGAAGTTCCTCAGTGACCTGATGGCGGCAGGCAAGGTCACGCCATTCGTGGAGAAAACGTATCGCCTTAGCGAAACCGCGGAGGCTCTGCGTTATTTCAACGAAGGTCACGCGCGCGGAAAGCTCGTCATAGCAATCGAGCAGTGATCGACAAAGTCTTATGAAGCTACTGAAGAGAATCCTTAAGTGGAGCGCAGCTGTCATCCTGCTTGCGCTGACCGGCTGGCTCTTCATCGCCTACTGGCTTTCGACGAACGACTGCGATCGCAACGCTGCAACGCCGACCACCCCAATGAAAGCAATTCTGAACTGCGAATATGGAGTCGAGAACGTTCAGCTCCGCGACATCGAAAAGCCGACGCCGAGAGAGAATGAACTTCTCGTCCACGTTCGCGCGGCTTCAGTTAATCCGGTCGACGGACATACGATCAGGGGCGGGTGGCTAATGCGGCTAATGAGTGGAATGCGCAAGCCGAAGAACACCCGATTCGGCACTGACTTCGCCGGCGTCGTCGAAGCAGTTGGGAAAGATGTAACCGACTTTAAACCGGGCGACGAAGTTTTCGGCGCGAAGAACGGAGCCGTCGCCGACTACGTCTGCGTCAAGGCGGATCGCGTTATCGTGATGAAACCGAGCAACATCACATTCGAACAAGCGGGTTCTGTCGCCGTTGCCGGGGTGACGGCATTGCAAGGTCTGCGCGACAAAGGGCACATTCAGTCCGGACAAAAAGTTTTGATCAACGGCGCGTCCGGTGGGGTCGGAACCTTCGCGGTTCAAATCGCTAAAGCGTTCGGCGCCGACGTCACTGCTGTTTGCAGCACGCGAAATATCGATCTTGTGAAATCAATCGGCGCCGATCACGTGATCGATTACACCAAAGAAGATTTTACCAAGACCGATCAGCGTTACGACATGCTCTACGATTTGGTCGGCAACCATTCATTCTCGGAGCGTCGGCGGATCTTAACGCCTAACGGCATTTGCGTGCTCGCCGGAATCGGCGGAGCCGGAGTTCATCCGGGAACGTTAGGCCGAATTGGGCGAAATTTTTGGAACGCTTTCCTCTCCAACTTTTCCAATCAGAAGTTTGTCTTTTACATCGCGAAGCTGACCAAAGATGATCTGAATGTTCTGCGCGACCTCATGCAGTCCGGAAAAGTCGCGCCGGTGATCGACCGCACTTACAAGATCGGTGAGACGCAGGCCGCGGTCCGCTATTTGGAGGAAGGTCACGCGCGCGGCAAAGTCGTAATCGTCACGGAATAATCACAACCAAATGACAACTAACATCGACAATTCACAACGCACGGCGGCAAAAGTGGCAGGCTGGAGCGGCTTGATCACATTCTTCATCGTCGTCTTCGGCAATTACATACTGCTCAATCCACTCGTCGTTCCGGGCAACGTGGCGGCGACCGCGCAAAACTTCATCGCGCACCAAACGCAAGTTCGCGTCACCGTCGTTTGTTTTTTGACTTACAGTCTTGGCGTTGTTGTCCTGCTCAGCGCGCTTTATGTCATTCTTAAGCCGGTCAATTCCGGTCTCGCTTTAGCTGGAGCGATTCTTCGGCTGGTCTTCGCGATGTTGTGGCTTCTCTCCACGTTCAATTTGCTGGGAATCCTGCGGCTGCTGAGTAACGCAAGTTATCTCCAGGTCTTTGAGCCGGATCGGTTGCAGGCACTCGCGAGGTTACATCTCGGGGCAAATTTCGATGACTACTATGTCGGCCTGCCGTTCTTCGGATTGGCCGCCACGGTTTGCGCGTGGTTGTGGTTGAAGTCGAACTACATTCCGCGTGGATTGTCGATCTTCGGCGTGAGTTCGTCCGCGTGGTGCGTGCTTTGCGCGTTCATTTATCTCATCTTCCCTAACTTCAACAAGATTGTGAACGACTACATCTTTGATTCACCGATGGCTTTGTTCGAGTTGGCCGTAAGTTTTTGGCTTCTGTTTAAGGGATTGAAAGAACCGGCCGCTCAGGCGCAGACTCATGCCACCTGACTTTTGCCGATGACCTATAGCTCTCGCTAACCTCAACATTCATCACGCTTATGAAACGCATATTAAAGAAGATTCTGAAGTGGACTTCGTTCCTGATTTTGCTCGCGTTATTCGTAGGAGTAATCCTCCTCTTTGTCGCCTACTGGAGATCGACCAACGACTGTGATCAGCTCGCCGCGGCACAAGGCGACACCATGAAAGCGATTGTATATTGCGAGTACGGCTCACCCGATGTTCTCAAGTTGGTCGACATCGCCAAGCCCGTTCCCAATGACGACCAGCTTCTGATTAAAGTGCGTGCCGCTTCGGTTAATCCGTACGACTGGCATTTCATCGAAGGCACACCCAAACTCATGCGCCTGATGGCCGGACTACGGAAACCAGCGGATACACGAATCGGCGGTGATGTGGCAGGCCAGATCGAAGCCGTGGGTAAGAACGTAACGCGGTTCAAACCAGGGGACGAAGTGTTCGGCATCTGCAATGGCTCCCTTGCGGAGTATTGCGTGGGCAGGTCAAGCTTGGCCGCCAAGCCGGAGAATATGACCTTTGAGCAGGTCGCCTCTGTTCCGGTCGCAGCCCTCACCGCCTTGCAGGGCATTCGCGACCACGGCAAGGTTCAGGCCGGACAAAAAGTATTGATCAACGGTGCATCGGGCGGCGTCGGCACGTTCGCCGTGCAAATCGCGAAAACGTTCGGTGCGGAAGTGACCGGCGTATGCAGCGGCAGAAACGTGGACATGGTTCGCTCGCTCGGCGCGGATCACGTGATCGACTATACCAAAGATGATTTCACGAAAAGTGGCGAGCGTTACGACGTGATTCTCGACAACGTCGGCACGCAGCCGTTGGCCGGATTCCAGCGCGTCCTGAAACCGAACGGAATCCTCGTCATGATCGGAGGCGGAGGACCAAACGAGGGTCAGTGGATCGGTCCCATGGCACGCCCGGTCAAGGCAATGCTGATGTCACCGTTCACAAGTCAGAAGATCGGCATGATGATGGCCAAACCAAATAAGGACGATCTGGCTATCCTGGCGGATCTGATGCAGTCCGGGAAAGTGAAGCCAGTCATCGACCGGACTTACAAGTTGAGTGACGTCCCCGAAGCGATCCGGTATCTGGAACAAGGCCACGCTCGAGGAAAGGTCGTAATCACTGTGGAATAAAAACGGCTGCAGCGACCCGACAACCGGCGCGAACCCGTCGAGTTTACTCAGAGGTGCGCGAACCCGGCTGCCGGTCGAGAGGGTTCGGCGCTTGACGCAACCGACGCTACCGTTGTTCGAGGAACTCGAGCGCCTTGTCGTAGCTGCGCCGCTGAAGATAATGCGCCAGTTGTGGATCGATTGGGTGTGGCAGTGTCGCTTGCAGTTTGTCGATCTTTTCCGAAACGGCGCTTAGCCGAGCCATGTGCGCTTCTGTATCGCGCCGGCTTTCTTGATCGTGGATAATCGCAAGGCGTTCTCTGAGAGCCTGCGCTAGATCGGTGAAACCGTTTTCTAATTTCATTAACCACGAATGAACACGAATGGACACGAATAATTGGGAGAATTCTTTCCTGAATTAGTGTTCATTAGTGGTTGCTGCCTCAGCTCAGCGGCGACCGGCCTCGGAGAGGAGTTGTCGCCTTGCTTCGAGCCAATCCGAATCCGCGTCGCCCGGCAGCGCAAACCTGCGGCGGCGTTCGGAAATGAAATAGGCCCGCAGCCGAATTTCCTCATCGGACGGTCCCGCCGTTGTTCCTGCCTCGGGAGGCATCTTGACGCTGGTTTTTTGCGCAGGCGCACTCTTCTTGCGAGGGAGCGAGGTGTTTTTTCCAGTCGTCGCCGGACGCCGCGCGCGAGACATTTTACCGCGTTTCACTTCAGGGAGCGATTCGCCGGCTTCCGCTGGCGCTTGTTTTTTATTTTGGACAATTTTGCTCTTTTTCGGCACAGATTGGTCGGTGTTGATGATTCCAATTCGTTTACTGCGCATCGCCCGCTTCGCAAGCAGTTTCTCGCACGTCTTCAGCGAAGTGATAGATTACAAAAACTTTCGAGGATGAAGCATTTCGTTTTCCGCTGGGCCATCACGACGATTGCGGTGATGGTCGCCTCGTCGATCATTCATGGGATCCGTTACGATACAGTTGCGTCTCTCATCGGGGCAGCCCTTCTGCTTGGCATTCTCAACGCGTTTGTTCGGCCGATTCTATTGATCCTCAGCGCGCCGCTTATCCTGCTGACCTTGGGCTTTTTCATTCTCGTCCTGAATGGTCTGATGCTGCTCGTCGTGCCGAGTATTGTGATTGGATTCCATGTGGACAGTTTTTGGAGCGCTTTCTGGGGCGCAATTGTGATCAGCATAGTGAGTTGGATTTTGAGTGCGTTTTTTCGTGGAAGCGACGGACACGTTCATGTGCTCACGCATCATACGCGAATTAAACGCGTTCGCGGCCGGGTAATCGAGCACTAGCGCTAGGGGAACTGTCCGCTCGGCATAAAGCAGCGATCCATGCTATTCGGTGCGTTCTGCCGCCCCTTCCGGGGCTGATTCGTACGGAGAACGCCAATTCCTCGGCTCACGCCCGGGGCTAATATCTGCCGCGCCTCCGGCGCTTTGGGTGGGCACATTGATTTTTACAGCGCCGCTGGCGAGCAGGAGCAGGAATAAGATCGCGTTGCGGTCCCTAACTCAGATATTTGCTGAGGCGTGAGCGCAGTTCTGTTCGCGCACGAAAGAGAACGCTTTTTACCGCGGGCACCGAGAGGTCGAGGACGTCTGCAATCTGCTCGTAACTGAGCTGCTCGTATCTCCGTAATACCAGAGCCATGCGCTGACTCTCTGGAAGTTGCATGATCGCCTCCTCGATTGCCTGCTGCAGTTCATCTTCCAGGAGGGAAGCGTCCGGGGCCGGGTTCGTTTCATCCTTCAGAGGGATTTCTTCTGCGCCGGGATCTGCTTGAAGGGGAACCTGCGCGCGGCGTTTGGCGCGGCGCAGCTCGTTGAAGACCAGATTGCGCGTAATTTTCAGCAACCAGGTGGTAAATTTGGCGCGCGGAACATATCGGCGAGCGCTTTTCCAGACTCGAATAAAGACTTGCTGCGCAATGTCCTCCACATCCGAGTTGCTGCCCAGCATACGCGCGGCCGTGCCGGCTACGAGCGCTTGATGCCGCTCTATCAATTCCTCAAACGCCCTCGTGTCACCCTGGGCCACTAGCCGCATCAGTCGCACGTCTTCCGCGTCCCCCTGCGATCTGCCCTGGTTTTCTGGATCTTTGCCAGACATCGCTCACTTAGACGTTTGCATTCGGCGGAATTTGCTTAAAAAAAGGGGAAGTGGCGAAAAACTGGCTCTTTGCCACATTCGTCGCCATGGTTTTTGTTGCAAGCTGGAAGCGCCCTGTGCATTCTTGATTGCCGGGGGCGAAACCCAGGGCCTATGAATTACGCGCTTATCTCAAAAGAGCTTAGACCGATCGCCGAAAAAGTTGAGGCGGAGCAACGGATTTCAGAGACGGATGGTCTTACTCTCTATCGTTCAAGCGATCTCAACGGGCTCGGGATGATTGCCAGCGTTGTTCGTGAACGAAAGAACGGCAACTACGCCACCTACATTCACAATCGATACATCAATTACTCGAACATTTGCATTCTCTCGTGCCAGTTCTGCGCTTTTGCCGCCAAGAAACGCGATGCGCACGCTTTCGAATACGCGATTGACGAAATTATCCGGGTCGTAAGCGATGCGCTCCCCCTTGGAGTCACGGAGGTGCACATGGTTGGCGGTTTGCACCCGACATTGAAGAAAGATTGGTATCTCCAGCTCTTGCGCGAGCTGCGTGCCCTGGATCCTGATCTCCACATCAAAGCCTTCACTGCCATCGAAGTGCGTCACCTTGCCCAACGGATCTTTCGGATGTCGATCCGGGACACCCTCGAAACTCTGCGCGCAGCCGGTCTGGGTTCAATAACCGGCGGTGGCGCGGAGATTTTCGATCCGGAGGTTCGTGACACGATTTGTCGCGGGAAAGAAACCGCTGCTGAATGGCTCGACGTTCATCGCACTTGGCACGAAATGGGCGGCCGCAGCACTTGCACCATGCTCTACGGGCACATCGAAACGCCGGCTCATCGCGTCGATCATTTGCGCCAGCTCCGCCAACTGCAAGATGAGACCGGTGGGTTTACCGGGTTTGTTCCTTTCGCTTTCGAACCGTCCCAATCCCACCGGGTCCTCGCCCACATAAAACGCGCCTCCGCGTTTAAGCAGCTTCGCAATCTCGCGGTTAGTCGCATTTATCTTGATAACATCGATCACCTCACGGCCTACTGGGTCAGCCTCGGTTTGCCGCTCGCGCAGGTTTCCCTCAGCTACGGTGTCGATGATCTGCACGGCACAATTTTGGAAGAAAAAATCTTCCACATGGCAGGGGCAACGACTCCGCAACAACAAAGCGTGGCATCGCTCGAACACACCATTCGGGAGGCTGGCCGCGAGCCTGTTCAGCGCGACAGCTTTTACCGTCATTTGCCCGCCTCTGCGCGAAATGGAGCAAAACCGGAATCGGCAGCGGATTCGGCGGAACTTGCTTGTGCTTGACGGTGAGTGAGAAATGAGAGGTGAGATGTGAGAAGTCTGCATCTCCACCAAGTCGGTATACACCTCTCACTTCTCACTAATCACGTCTCACGTTGAAACCTCCGCGCATCGGCTGCGTCAAATATCTCAACGCGCGGCCGCTGATTCGAGGGTGGGCAGGGGACGTGGATTTCGACCATCCATCGGCGCTATGCCGTAAACTTGCCGAAGGCGAGCTTGATATCGCCCTTGCCTCCAGCTTCGAATATCTGCGTAACCCGGTCTATCGCATCGTAGATGATGTTTCGATTTCGTCTGCCGGAGCGGTCTACAGTGTGGTAGTCGCGCATACCGGGCATATTTCCGAGATTGACGAAATTGAACTCGATCCGGCTTCGGAAACTTCGGTCAATCTCCTACGTTGCCTTCTCGCCGAGCTGAGGCAGACGCCTCGCCTGATTCAGAACATGGACTTGCAGTCTGTGCGGCCGGCGGAGTTGCTCCCTGCTGAATTGAAGGGACCGCACCGCGCGCGCCTCCTCATCGGCGATCAAGCTATCCGGTTCCGGCAAAGGCATGCCGGGGAATTTCATTTTTGGGACTTGGGCGAGCAATGGAACAAACTCGTCGGTCTTCCATTCGTGTACGCACTTTGGTTGATTCGGCCTGAAGTTCGCGATTCCAAGTTAATCGCCGAGCGATTGCGAAAGCTGCGCGATGAAAATCTGACGAAAATCGCTGAGTTGGTCGCCGGAGAGAAAGAATTCGATCACGACTTTTGCCGCCGCTATTACCGGGACAACTTGCATTTCAACTTTGGGAAAGAAGAAAAACAAGGATTGTCAGAGTTCCATAAACGATGCGCGAACCTGCAGCTTCTTCCGGCTAATGATTTCGGATTTGCAGCTGGAGATTTGGAGCTGGCTAGGCGCTGCCAATGAAACGCCGTGGCGGCGCGCTCCGCATCGGTATTTCTGGCTGGCGCTGTCCCGGATGGCGAGGGAAGTTTTTTTGCAGCGAAAATCGACGGTTGTTGAGTCCTGTCCGATGGGCAAAGAGGCCCGGATGTTGTCAGGAGATTGTCAGCGAATAAGCTGATTGGTGCAAAGCCGCGCAGAAGGCAAGCTAACCAATACAAAGCCGCCCGGAACCTTTGCGCGGCAGAGCCGCGTAACCACATTGACTTCACCCTTGCCAAATAGCGCGGCTTATACGCGGCAAAGCCGATGGATCATTGCGCCGCTTGAGGAAATGACTCCCGACGAGTCGGGAATTTCGTGGAATGAAATCTGTGGGTCAGAGTGCATTGCGCGGCTGCTGATGCGCAAGGGCTTTACCAGCGCCGAAGAGGTTGAGAATTTTCTGCGGCCACGTCTCAAGTCGTTAAGCGATCCATTCTTGCTGCCGAATATGGAAGCGGCGGTGATGCGAATTCTGGCTGCGTTCGATCGACAGGAGCGCATCGTCATTTTCGGAGACTACGACGTCGATGGAGTGACTTCGCTCGCTCTGCTTGCCGAAGCCTGCCGCGCTTACGGCTGCGCCCCAGAGCTGTTTTTGCCGCTGCGGCTGGAGGAAGGCTACGGACTGAGCCGCGAAAGTGTGGATCGCTGCGTTGAACAACATCATCCGCAACTTTTGATCACAGTCGACTGTGGCACGTCGTCTGTCGCCGAGATCGGCGATCTCGCTAAGCGCGGCGTGGAGGTGGTCGTGCTCGATCACCACGAACCAAAATCGGATCTGCCTAATTGCATGGCGATCGTAAATCCAAAGATCGATCCGCAGTCGCCGTTTCACTATCTTTGCAGCGCCGGAATCGTTTTCAAATTGTGTCACGCGCTTCTTAAAAGGCGTCCGATCGAGTTCGATTTGAAATCGAATCTTGATCTCGTCGCGCTTGGCACCGTGGCCGATATCGTCCCGTTGCAAGGTGAGAATCGGACTCTTGTTCAGCGCGGCGCCATCGAAATTGCAAGATCGAGAAGGCCGGGCTTGAAAAGGTTGATCGCCGTGAGCGGTGTGCGGCCACCGATTTTACCAGAGCACATCGGCTTCCGCCTTGGTCCTCGACTTAATGCATCCGGGCGACTGAGCAATGCCCAAAAATCGCTCCAAGTTCTGCTAACACAGGACGAAATCGAAGCGGCGTCGCTGGCCGATTTTCTCGACAGCCAAAATCGCGAGCGGCAGGAGATCGAAAAGCAAGTATTCCTCGCAGCTGAGGAACAAATCGGTCGTCACTTTGATCCGATGCGAGACGCGGCAATCGTCGTCGCGGCGAACGGATGGCATCCAGGGGTACTGGGAATTGTCGCCTCGCGAATTTCCCGGAAATATCATCGGCCAACGATTGTGATCGGGTTTGAGGCAAACGGCATTGGAAAGGCCAGCGGGCGCAGCATTGAAGGGCTAAATCTCGTTGAAGCGCTGCAGCGTTGCAGCGGGACTCTGCAGAAATTTGGAGGGCACGAAATGGCGGCGGGTCTTACGATACAAGAGAAAGATGTCGCTCGTTTCTCCGAAGCTTTCCGTCGAGCGGCGCGCGAGCTTTTGTCGGACGAATGTTTGCAGCCTTGTTTGCGGCTGGATCATGAACTCGCGTTTTCAGACCTTAATGGTGATTTTCTCCGATGGCATGAAATGCTCCAGCCATTCGGGAACGGAAATCCGGCGCCTCTTTTTTTCGCACGCGACGTGGAGCCGGTGGGGCCGTCGCGGATGGTAAACGACAAGCATCGCATTCTGCGGCTGCGCCAGGGCAATTATCAACGGCGCGCGGTCTACTTCGATTCGGCAGACGTACTACTGCCCCCAACGCCGTGGGACATCGGGTTTCGGATTCGGGCAGATGAATACGAAGGCGAAACCGTGCTGGGCATACAGATTCAAGCTGTGCGACAAACCGTGTCGATGCAATGAGCGAGGTTCGTAAAGCGAAAGTTGGTGACGGCGAGGGCGCCGTTGCCAAGACGCTTCGGCGATCGTTTCCGAAGGGCTTCGAAGTCTCGCAGTTACTCGGTGAACTCGATTGGATCCCGCGACCGCGTTTACTCGCGCTTCGGCGTCTCGGGATCGAGACTGTCGAAGATTTGCTCACGCATTTTCCGCGCCGTCACGAAGATCGACATCAGTTTCCTCATTTTCCGCGCGAAGAGAGCGACGTTCCGATTTGCCTTTGCGGCGAGGTCGTTAAAACGTCCGTGCGCAGATTTGGCGGATGGAAGAAAATCTTTGAAGCGACACTGGAGGAGTCGAGCCCGAACGCGTTAAGCGAACCGCTCGTGTGCCGCTGGTTCAATTTGCATTACGTGCAAAAGATGATCGCGACCGGGCAGCGCCTCGTCGTGTTTGGCAAACCGCGCTTGCGCGGGAAGAGGATTTGCATGGATCACCCCGAGTTCGAGGTAATCGAGAATGACGAGGAGATCTCAATCCATTTTCGGCGCATCACGCCGATTTATCCTGCGACGGAAGGTCTTTCCCAGCGCGTCTTGCGCAGCATCATTTACCGCTTGTTGAATGAAATCGCCAGGGCGCCTCTGGAAATACTACTGCCAACAGACCTCGCGACTGGCGAACGAGGTGAGGCAATTCGCGCGATCCATTTTCCGGAAAGCTGGGAGGTGCGCAATGCCGCCCGCGAACATCTGGTGCTCTCCGAATTCTTCGCGATGCAAATGCTGATCGCATCGCGACGCGCGGGCTCATCCATTCGTATGGGCGAAGGGCACTGTGGACCTGGCGCACTGCTCGACAGATTTCTTAAAGCGTTACCATTTCAGCTGACGGACGCGCAGTTGAAAGTAATCGCGGAAATCCGGCGTGATCTCGCGGCGCGTCATCCGATGAACCGTCTACTCCAAGGGGATGTAGGCTCAGGCAAAACAGTCGTCGGCATAGCGGCGATGCTGCTTGCGGTCGAGGCGCGGTATCAGGCTGCGTTCATGGCGCCAACGCAAATTCTGGCTGAGCAACATTACGCAGTCTTGCGGCGTTGGCTCGAGCCGCTCGGCCTGCGCATGGCCCTGCGGACCGCGGCGAGGCAGGAAGACAGCGCGCCGCTTCCGCTGCTTGAGCGTGGGCGTAACTCGGGCAACGCGCCCATGGTTCTGGGGGGCGCGCCCGACTCGGGCGCTGGTGCTGTTGTCTCAACAGCACGAACTTCCAATGAACAACGGGGTCATGAGAAAAGTTCGTCGTCGCGAGACGCAACCACCCACACGCGAGACGCGTGCGCTACCCAGACAAATTCGCATTGCGACGAGCCGCAAATCATCATCGGGACGCATGCGCTGCTTTACGACAAAGTCTCGTTCACAAATCTCGGGCTCGTTGTGATCGACGAGCAGCATAAGTTTGGAGTTGCTCAACGCGCTCGATTGACGGCGCGCGAACCGCCTCCCGATGTCCTGGTGATGACGGCTACGCCGATCCCGCGCACCCTGACGATGACGGTTTACGGCGACCTCGATGTTTCAATTATTGATGAGATGCCGCGCAACCGCGGAAAAGTAATCACCGCTGTGCGCGACATGTCAAAACTCGGCGAGGTCCTCAGTTTTCTGCGAGGAGAACTGGAAGCGGGGCGACAACTCTATGTAATTTATCCGCTGATCGATGAGAGCGAAAAATTGGACGTCAAGGCGGCGTCGGCGGAATATGAGTTATGGCGGGAACGGCTCCATCCGTATCCCTGTGAACTACTTCATGGCCGTATTCCGGCGGCCGAGAAACAGGGTACCATGGAACGATTTCGCCGCGGCGAGACCACGGCGTTAATCAGCACAACCGTAATTGAGGTTGGGGTCGATGTTCAGAACGCGACGATGATGCTAGTCGAAAACGCGGAGCGCTTCGGACTGGCGCAGCTTCATCAGCTTCGTGGGCGGATTGGCCGTGGCGAGCATAAATCGTTTTGCATTTTGTTGACGTCGGATACCTCGAAGGAGACATCGGCTAAGCTCGCTGTTTTGGAACGAACGAGTAACGGCTTTGAAGTGGCCGAAGCGGACTGGGATTTGCGCGGGCCGGGTGATTTGCTCGGGACGGCGCAAAGCGGCTTGCCCGCACTTAAGATCGGTAACCTCAAGAGCGATGCAGACCTGATGCGGCGCGCACGCGCAGCGGCGATGTCGATCTTCGAGGCGGACCCTTGCCTGAGATTGCCTGAGAATCAACGTTTCCAGCGTTTAATTGTCGAACAACAGGGACGAACTTTTTCGAACGTTAGTTGATGAAGAATCTCGCCAAATTCCTGCTTTTTGTCTTGCTTATCAGCGCCGGAATTTCCCTGCTCTACGATTACCGGCTCAAGCACGGCAAGTTGAGTCTGTCCCCGGGTCGAACGCCGGAGAAATATACGCTGGCTTCACAGCCCAGCGTGGATTCGAAGGAGGTCGCATCGCTGGAGGCATTGAACCGGGAGCGGCGTACTCTTGTCAACAGCGTGATCCCGTCCGTTGTGGCCGTGAAAACATCGAAGAAAATCGACATCCGGCGCGAGTACGGTATGGATCCTTTCGAGTTTTTCTTTCCTAATCAGCGGCGGTTTCGGAATCCGAACGACGAAGCGCTGGTGCAGAATGCGCTTGGCTCAGGGGTAATCGTGACAAACGAAGGCCATATCATCACAAACAATCATGTAGTCGATCACGTGGACGAGATTGAAGTGCAGTTGAGCGATGGCCGAACAAAGAAAGCGCAGTTAGTCGGGGCGGATTCTGAGGTCGATCTGGCGGTGCTCAAGATTGACGATCCGGAGATCAAGCCGCTCAAACTGGCCGATTCGGACACGGTGCAGGTCGGGGACTTTGTTCTAGCCATTGGCAATCCCTTTGGATTCGAGGAAACAGTCACGGATGGAATCATCAGTTCAAAAGGTCGGCCGACCCGCAGCGATTTTTTTGGGGACCTTCTGCAAACCAATGCGGCGATCAATCCGGGAAACAGCGGCGGCCCGCTCATCAACCTGCGTGGTGAAGTTGTTGGGATTAACACGGCAATTATTTCGCGCAGTGGCGGTTCGCAGGGAATCGGTTTCGCGATTCCCTCGAATACGGTTCGGACCGCGCTTGAGAGTTTATTGAAGCAGGGCCGGATTATCCGTGGTTATCTCGGAATCCAAACGCGTGGATTGCAGCCAGGCCAAGGCAACGCAGACAGCGAAGGGGTGGTCGTCGAGGAGGTCATGCCGGGATCGCCCGCGGCTCAGGCGCAACTGCAACGAGGCGACGTTATCCGCAAATTCAATGGTCGCGACGTGAAGAACATCTACGCGCTGAGAAGTATGTTGGCGCAGACCGAGTTGAATAAGAACGTTGAGCTCGAAATTGCGCGGGCCGGCAAGCCGTTGAAGGTGACAACTCAAATCAAAGAGCAGCCGGTTGATTATCAAACATCCGGCGTTATCCCTCGACGGAGCCAACCACAGCCGCAAGCCCCGGGGCAGCCGAATGAGCGAGAACCAACCAACAACCCTCTCGCGTCAATTCAGGTTGACGAGCTGACTCCAGAGATGGCGCACCAGCTCGATCTGCCAAACAATGCGCACGGGGTCGTCGTTACAGGCGTCGAGCCTGATAGCGGCACGGCCGAATTGCAAAAAGGCGACGTGATCGAGGAAATTAATCAGCAGCCAGCCACGACAGTCTCGGATTATAACAAGATCGCTGCTTCGCTTGATCCGAGCCAACCGGTGGTCTTATCCGTTTGCCGTCATCGGGCGCGTTCGTTTATTGTTTTGCGACCGCGGTAAATGCTGCTGTAGGCGCCTCGCTGCGTCGAGGCGCTGCCCGCGCGCTAACGTGCACGGCGACATAGCGTCGTGGCTACAACCCTCACGCGATATGCCTTAGCACGCGATCGCGTGACGGCGGCAAACGCCGGAAAGCAGTTGCCAGAGTGCGTCGAGAACGCGATTCACCGATTCTCTCACCGATTCAAAATGGTGATCGTCGATGTACGCGCCAAGCATTTTGCGTTCGGCCGCGGAATGCTCGCGATCAGCTTCGATGTGAACGCTGAAGTATTCGTAATACTTCGGATCGGAGAAGCCGTAATGCTTTTTCAATCCGTCGATCTTCGATTCGCAGATTGCCGGAATCTGACTCTCGTAGGCATAGAGGGCCGCCAGACCTTCCGCTGTCGATCCTCGGCCGCAAACCGATCGAAATGTATCGATCAAATTTTTCGTCTCTGGTTGCTTGTCCGTATTTTGAACATCGACCTCGGAAACGCCGAGTGCTTCGGCGAATTCGAGCCAAAGATCGGGATGATTCGGCGAGCCCGCTTCTTCATCGATCAAATTGGACAGAAGTTGTTTCCGGGTCGCCTTATCGTCGCACCCCGCGTGCACCGCCGACACATACGTGGGAAACGCTGCGACATGGTGGTAGTACTGCTTTGCGTAATCCGCCAGCGCTTCCTTGCTCAGCTCCCCGCGCGTCCACGCGAGGTAAAACGGATGCTTCAACAGATGTTTTTCCGCGATGTCATTGTCAATCTTGCCGAGATATTGGTTCATAAATTTCCTCTCCGAATCTGAAATGTAGTTATAAACGTGGATTCGCAAGCCGCCAAATCGCGGTGCTGCGGTTAATGGCACCGTTCGTGGCAATTGTCCGCCTGCTTATTGCATCTATCCATGCAGGGGCCACGATTGCACTCATCTAAGCAGTGGCTGCGATTACATTCGCACTGCTGATTACAGTCCTGCACGTCGGAACAATCGCGCGGCCAATTGGCTGAGAACACTGCTGCGACGCCAAGGATACCACCTGCGAACAAGATAATCGCAATCCATGTTCTTACGATATTTCTCATAGTTTTTCCTCCCTTGTTAATGCACGACGTCAAATAAGGTGTAGTCGGAAATCCGGGCAAGACACCGGCTATCCCTTGCGAAACTTAATACTTCGCAGATATCGGCGGTTCGAAGATTACGGCTAAGCACTGGTTGGTGGCAAGACAAATTGCCGGGGCCAGATACGCGCTAAGTCGATTTTAAAATGTGTTTGATGCCGCGGATGGGAATGACGACCCAGTCGGGGCGATTGTTTAGTTCGTAACCGATTTCGTAGACGGCTTTGTCGAGTAGATAGGCTTCGAGCATGATCTGGAGGTCGTCGCTGTTTTGCGGGATGAAAATCGCGCCGGCGGTCGTTTTCAAATAACTTTGCAAAAAGACGCTGCTGATCTGGCGATACCAAAGGTCGGCCCAGCGCTCCAGGAATGGCACGTCTTCGCTGCGCATCGCTGGCTGCCAGAGCGCGCTATAGGCGGCGTACTGAAATGAGCGCATCATTCCGGCGACGTCACGCAGGGCGGAGCGCTTCAGTTTTCGCTCGCTGAGTGCGCGCGCGGGTTCGCCTTCAAAATCAAGAATGACGAAGTCTTTTCCTGTATAAAGCAACTGGCCCAGATGGTAGTCGCCGTGGATCCGGATTTTTGCGGCTTTCGTGCGACGATCAAGAAGCCGTTTTTCGCGCCCGAGTATTTCTTGTTCCGCAGCGAGCACTTCTTTGGCTTCGTCTCGAAATGTTTTGGGCAGGTCCGGCAATTTCTTTTCGAGAAACGTGAACGCGCGTCGCAGCGATGCGCGCATGGTTTGATAAACAGAGCGCTGCGCCATGGCGTTGAAGGGCTCGGGCGCAAAGGCGGGATCTTCCATGCTGGAGGCGAGCGCAAGATGCAGTTCACCGGTGCGTTGTCCCATCTGCCTTGCCTTGTCAGGATAAATGCCTCCGATCAGCTCATCTAGGAGGGCACCTGGCGGCGCAGTTTGATTCTGAAGATCGGCTTTCCGTCCCAGCACGCGTTCGTAGTAGCGGCCCATGGCATCCAAAGTGAGAGTCCAAACGTCGCCTTCATTCGTGGCAGCGCTTTGCAAGAGACAAACCACAGTCGGATCGGCCTTAGGCCGGCGATATTCGAGTGCTCCAAGGAACGCTGGCACATTTGGAAAATTGGCGCGTTCGGTGAGAAAGCAGTTTATTTCCACGTCGGGATTCACGCCGTCCTCCAATTTGCGATATAGCTTAAGGAAGAATTTGTTATCAAAGAGCACCGAAGAGTTGCTCTGTTCCCCGCCCAACACGTGCGATTTGTCTGAGATAACGAGAGCGCCCGGTTGGAGCGTCTTACGAGCGATGCCGACCAGATCGCCTCCCTGTCCCTTGATAATCTGGCCTTGCGCGATCGCCTCGAACAATTGAGAGCGAAACTTCCCGTCCCAGATCGCGTCCATGAGGATGGTTTCTTCAGTGCTCGCAAAACGCGCGATAATCGCTCCCGGCGTGCTCTGGAAAACAGCCCGCGCAGCGTCACCGGATGCAATCTTCACCGGGAGGGCATACGTTTCCGTCGGTCCATCGAGATAGCTCACTTCAACGAACCAAAGTCGCCCAGCATCAGCGTCCGACGAGATGGCAGGTTGCTCGATCACCCTAAGATGCCGCAGGGTCCGTGCTTTGGAACCAAACCAACGGCGAGTCTGGATGTAATTGGGAAGGATTTCCTTCTCCAGTTGTTCGCGCTGGCCATCGTTAAGCAAGGTACGCAATTCTGCATGGGCATGGATCGTCGGCACCAGGCGCTTCTTTGATGTCCGGCGGCCTTCGGTGGGCGCTTGCAGGGCGAACCAATAGTAGGCATGTGGGCCTAGCGTGATGACGTAGCGCGATTTCTTAATCGGACGAAACAGATTGCGGCTAAAGACTTCCATCGGGACACAGCCGCTGAAGCGCGAAAGATCGAGCTCGACCGACTGCGCGAAGCGCGAAAGGTTCACTACCACGAGCATTGTTTGATTTTCGTACCGGCGAAGGAAGGCCAGAACTTTCGCATTATCTGGATAGAGAAACTCAAGGGAACCGCGCGAAAACGCCTTAAAGTTTTTCCGCATCGCAATAACACGGCGCATCCACCACAGCAGTGAGGAGAGATTCTTCTGTTGATTCTCAACGTTGACCGCTTCGTAGTGATATTCCGGGTCGATCGTGACCGGCAGATAGAGCTGCTGCGGATTGGCTCTGGAAAATCCGGCGTTGCGGTCTGGACTCCACTGCATGGGGGTGCGGCAACCGTTGCGATCGCCAAGATAGAAGTTGTCTCCCATGCCGATTTCATCTCCGTAGTAAATGATCGGGGTGCCGGGCATGGAAAACAGGAGCGTGTTAAGCAACTCGATTTTGCGGCGACTGTTTGCGAGCAGCGGCGCGAGCCGACGGCGGATGCCAAGATTGATGCGTGCGTGAGGGTCGCTGGCGTAAACGCGATACATGTAATCGCGCTCTTCGTCGGTCACCATTTCGAGCGTTAGCTCATCATGATTCCGCAGGAACATGGCCCACTGACAAGTCCCCGGAATCGGCGGAGTTTGCTCGAGGATATCAATGATCGGAAAGCGATCCTCCATTTGGAGCGACATGAACATCCGCGGCATGAGCGGAAAGTGAAAGTTCATGTGCGATTCGTCGCCTTTGCCAAAGTAAGCAGCCGCGTCCTCCGGCCATTGGTTGGCCTCTGCGAGCAGCATTCGGTTTGGAAATTTTGCCTCCACATGAGCGCGCAGCTTCCGAAGATAGTCATGCGTCTCCGGCAAATTCTCGCAGATTGTGCCCTCGCGTTCGTAAAGGTACGGCACAGCGTCGAGACGGAGGCCATCAACGCCATGGCCGAGCCAAAAATCGCAAACCTTCTCGACCGCTTCGTGCACGGCCGGGTTATCGAAATTCAAGTCCGGTTGATGCGAATAAAAGCGATGCCAATAATAGGCTTTTGCAACCGGATCCCAGGCCCAGTTTGAGGTTTCGAAATCCTTAAAGATGATGCGCGCATCCTTGTATTTCTCCGGTGTTTCGCTCCAGACATAGAAGTCGCGTTCCACTGACCCAGAAGGAGCGCGTCGCGACTTTTGGAACCATGGATTTTGGTCGGATGTGTGATTGATCACAAGTTCGGTGATTACCCGCAGATTGCGCTCATGCGCCGCATCAAGAAGCGAGCGGAAATCATCGAGGGTGCCGAAGTTGGGATTAACGTCGAAATAATCGGCGATGTCATAACCGTCGTCACGAAGCGGTGACGGATAGAACGGCAGGAGCCAGATGGCGGTAATGCCGAGTTCCTGGAAATAATCCAGCTTTTCGATCAGGCCACGAAAATCCCCCATCCCGTCGCCGTCGCTGTCACAGAAGGTCTTGACGTGCAGCTCGTAGATGACCGCATCCTTGTACCACAGCGGATCGACACTGGTTTCGCGATCGTTTGCTGCCATGTGGTTAACCTTTGCCGCACAAGGCGCGTTGTGCAATGCACTGATTCGCGGAAGCCGATCCCAAAAGCCGTTGGTATCAACTCAAATTCAATGTGCTACGTTCGACCAACTGATTCCCTTTCATGCATCGCATATCCAAGAAACGTGCCCTGGCCGCAAAACCGAGAACCAGGAGACGTATGCGGGCCGCAACACCAACGACAAGGAAACGCACGCGAGCGGGAAAACCGAAACCGCGACAGTTCTCGGTTTCACCGCCACTTGAACCGGGAGCGCCCAGTGATCTGGATTTAATGCAGGCAATCCAAGCCGAGGACCCAGATGCGCTTGCCCAACTCTACGATCGATACAATGGCATTTTGAAGGCGCTCATTCTACGCGTTGTCCACAACGAAGCCGAGGCCGACGATCTTTTGCAGGAAATCTTCATGGAGATTTGGAACCAGGCGAAGAATTTTTCTGCCCAGAAAGGCAAACCTCTCGGTTGGATGGTTACCCTGGCGCGGCGGCGGGCGATTGATGGTTTGCGCAAGAAGCAGGCTTATGCCCGGGCGGAGGAACGGCTGCAAAACGAAACTGAGCAGCAACCTGATGCCTGGGTGCATAACGCGACTGAAGAAGAAATCGTGTTGGGCGATACACGGGTTCTTATCCGCAAGGTGATCAGCGGACTTCCACCCGCCCAGCAGCAGGCAATCGACCTCGCATTTTTTCAAGGCATGAGCCAGCGCGAAATCGCCGCAAAAACGAATACACCGTTGGGGACAGTCAAAACCCGGCTCGAACTAGGACTAAAAAAAATCTATGACGGGCTCAAGGAGTTGAAAGATGAGCTTTGAAGAATTCAAGAAGCACTCGCGGCTCTACGTCATTGGGGCGCTGGAATCCGAAGAACTGGAAGAATTCGAGAGAGCGCGAGCAAAATTCGGTAAAAAGGCCGAAGACTTCATCACAGAATGTTACGGTTTGCATGAAGCATTCGCCCTTAGCCTGCGCCCGGCGAAGTCGTCTGCTGCAATCAAGGAGCGACTCATGGCAATGGTGCGGGAAAAGAAGGGCACCTAACTGCTCGGCCCCTGCTCCCAACCGCCCAATTCGCGCAGAATAAATTCTTGCAGAAAGCCATAGAAGTTGACCTGAAATAAGCTCAAGTCTCGTCGCGATCCGATCGGTGAACGAAACTGGTCGCTCAACTCGCCATCGGTAAAGCGATATTTTGCGGCAATGACCAGCCGGGCCTGATTAAGCGCATTCAACCAGGCGTCGGCATGTTTCGAGGGAATGCGCAGGGTTCGATTGGCGAATTTTTTTTCGTTGCCGTTCAGCTGCTCTAGGTCCGCTACCACTGTTTCGGTTGCCGTTTGGAAGAGCCGGCGCAACTCAGGCTGGACATAAAGTTTCCATTCCGCGCAAATCTCCGTCTCGTTCCCATTGGTTGGCGGACTAAAGATGCGTTCTTCGGCGGCTGGCACACCGTCCGGGTTTGTGCTTGCTGGAATTTGCCGAAGAAGTTCGGCGAGAAATGGATCCAGCTCGGAGATCTCAATCTCATCGTTGCGCCGGCAAATTTCCATATCAACCAGTCTTTTCGAGCGTGGCGAGCAGGAGATAGCCGTGCAATTGCTGCACGTAAAGCTCGGCCCGCTCGCGCATGCCGCTCCACAAGATCGAGCGTCCTCCGTGGTGGACCTCCAGCATGTGTCTTTCCGCTTTCTCGCGCGGATAGCCGAAAACGCGTTGGAAAACCATGGTCACGTAGCTCATCAGATTCACGGGATCATTGTGCACAACCACTTGCCACGGAAGGTCAAGGTCTTCTTTCGAACGCGTCTCTTTCTCGATCGTGGGCTTATCAACTGTGGAAGGTCCCGCGTTTTTCCAAGCAGGGAACAGGGTGATCGCTACGCCTTTATCCATTGCCACCCCTTTGCCAACGTGGCTCCGCGTTCATATTCAAAAGGCTAACATACGCCTCCTTCAGTTCAAACGCGGGGATGCGATTGAGATCGAGCGCCTCCTTTCATTCGTGGCTGTGAGAATTCGTTTTTGAATCTTCGCCATCCTGTGGGCGTCAGCACGCTTGCGATCGTCGAAACCATGCAGATGCAAAAGGCCATGCACGATGTACAATCGAAGTTCGCGTGCGAGCGAATTTCCGAACGTGCGAGCATGCTTTCGCGCTGTTTCAACGCTGATAAAGATTTCGCCATGTTGAAACGTCAGTACGTCCGTAGGTCCCGTTTGATTGAGGAATTGCCGATGCAACGACGCCATTCGACGATCGGAGACAAGCAAAACGAAAATCTCGCTCAGCCTGGTTAGGTCCGTCGGTTTCCGCCGGGGCAATCGCAGGCACGCGCGCAGCGCTTTCGCGGCAAATTGTTGGAGCTCGGCGCCGTTGACTGCGATCTTTCGCTGAAGATTCCGTACTCTGATTTGCGCGATTGCACGACCGGCTCTCATTTAATGATTTAGCGATTTCGCTT
>Ga0207706_10000987_pt1 | contig 28998 bp, 29 predicted proteins | sample KBSC53metaG_FD_184318 | JGI IMG/M metagenome (GOLD analysis project Ga0207706, IMG submission 184318) | Corn rhizosphere microbial communities from Kellogg Biological Station, Michigan, USA - KBS C5-3 metaG (SPAdes) (version 2) | ecosystem: Host-associated > Plants > Roots > Rhizosphere > Soil ... | reverse complement strand
AGGCTCCACCAGCGGTGCTCACCGACGATCGCGCGCTCCCCGGCCGTCCAGAGATCGGCCCCGGGTTCGCCGCCGTCCGCCACCACGAGGAAGGTCCACACGATCCACCGCTCCAGCGCGCCGTTCTCCCCGGCGTGCACGTGGTCGCGCAAGTCCACCGACTGCCCCAGCGTGGCGTTCAGCCCCGTCCGCGCGACCACCTCGCGCACGTCGCCGTCGATGGAGCCGTACGCCTCCGGGATCGCACCCTGCGCCATGGCCCACACGGGCGGCTGGCCGGGTGGGTGACAGCGGAACAGCAGCAGCCGGTTTTGGGGATCGATGATCAGCAGCCGCGCCGCCGCGCGCTCCGGCAGGCCGCGCTTGTCGCTGACGTCCACCGGCTGGGTGAACGGGATCATGGCGCGTCGGGAAGAAGAAGGGCTCGGCGCCGGGCCGTACACCGCGAGGCGCAGGGCGCAGCCACGGGGCATGGTCCGTCGCACGGACGATACGGGCCGAGGGTGGAACGGAGTTTCACCAGCAGCGGCGCGCGGTGCGAAGTACGCGCGGCGGGTCCGTCTCATGGGCTGGTAACGCTCACGCGGCGGCTCGTTCGCGCGTGGGCGGGTGAGGCGAACCCCTTCCCGCGAGACCACCATGACCGATCCGATCCAGGTGCTCCTCCTTGCCGCCGACCCGCGCGACACCTCGGCGGGGCTGCGCATCGACCACGAGATCCGCAGGTCGCTCGAAGCGGTGCGGATGGGCCAGGGGGCCAACGAGCTGAAGATCGCCGCCGAGCTCGCCGTCCGCGGCGAGGACCTGGTTCCCGCGCTCCTCCGCCATCGGCCCCAGATCGTCCACTTCGCCGGGCACGGCGACGGGGAAGGGCTCGAGCTGGACAACTTCGACACCCTGCTCCCCGCCACCCTGGTCCAGCTGTTCACCACCTTCCGCGAGGTGCGCGCGGTGGTGCTGAACGCGTGCAAGTCGCTGGTGGTGGCAGAGGCGGTGAGCAAGGTGGTGGACTACACGGTGGCGATGGAGGCGTCGATCGGCGACGAGACGGCGGTCGACTTCGCGGGCGCGTTCTACGCCGCCCTGGCCTTCGGAAGCACCGTCCGGTTCGCCTTCGACGCGGCGTGCTCCACCATCTCGCCGTGCCTCGACGAAGAGCACCCGCTTCCCCGGCTGCTGGTGCGCCCCGGCGCCGCCGAATGGCCGGTGCGGACGCCGCCCGCGCCTGAGCCCCGCCCGGCGGCCGAGAGCGTGACGCAGGAGAATCGGGCGGACGACGTGGAGGTGGAGGGGAGCGCCGACCTCGCCAACCAGCTGCCGGCGGGCGCCGCGGGCCCGGTGAAGCAGAACAACCACCTGAGCCGCGCGAAGGTCGGCGGCTCTCTGTCGATGAAGAACGGGTGACGTGAGCGCGTCCACCCCGGGCCGCCGCCGCCGGTCGCGGCGGCCCGCGCGGCCCACCACAAAAAACGCGAGTGACTTCCGATGCCGAACCTGACCTTCGATCAAAACCTGATCCGTCCGCACAAGCCCGAGCCGCTGGAGGGACACAACGTGGTGGTGCTGGAGCGCGTGGGCGCGGAGGGCGAGAAGTTCCACTCCGTGCTCGAGTCCGGCGGCGACCCGCCCAGCCCGGGGCTGCTGGCGTGGCTGCTGAATCGGACCAATGTGTACTTCGCCTTCGCGGTCGACGCGTCGCAGGGACGCCCCCTGGACTGGGAAGAGTCCGTGCAGATGTCCGAGCGGGCGCACGGTTTCGTGCTGCAGTTCACGCTGTGGTACCGCGTGGCCGACGCGCAGCGGCTGGTGGCGGCGCGAGAGCAGGACCCGCTGGAGCGGGTGCGCAGGAAGGCGTCCGAGCTGATCACCGAAGAGATCGCCGAGCTGCGGTGGGCAGAGGTGTGGCACTCCTTCCGCCCGGCCGGCGAGCGCGTGGTGTCCAGCGTGCTGCACGACCTGAAGACCTTCGCCAAGGACTACGGGCTCGCCATCGCTTCGGTGAAGCTGAAGCCGAAGTTCTCCGAAGACGCGGCCAGGTACGACCGTGACGCGTACGACGCGCGTCAGCAAGGCGAGTTGCTGAAAACGCGGATGGCGGTTGCCGATGACGTGAAGACCCACAGGTGGGATCTGAGGCGCAATGCCGCCGACCGCGACCGCGATGAGCAGGACGCTGCCCGAAGGGCGAAGCTGGAGGACACCGTGTTCGAGAAGTATGGCGATTTCCTCCGGGGGGCCACCAGCGTGGACGACCTGGCTTACGTGGCCCGCTCGCTCCCCGTCGGTTCGTCGGGCGCCCTGCCGGGCGCGCCGCAGCCGGCCGCGCTGCCGCCCAGCAACGGACACGTCGTGCAGTCGCTCCCCGCGGGCGCGGCGGGCGACGCGCTGCCGGAGGTGCTGAGCGACCTGCTCACGCTCACCGGCCAGTTGAACATCGACGTGCAGCGCCGCCAGGTGCAGGCCGCCCTTCTGCACCTGGTGGCCGCGGTGGTGGCGCAGGACTCGCCCCAGGTGACCCCCGAGCAGAACGGCTACTCGCGCCAGGCCCAGACCGCGCTGGCCACCGCCACGCACCTGCCGCCCGACTACCTCGAGCGCCTGCGCGAGCTGGCCGATCCCAAGGCACTCCGGCCGCGGCTCCATGCGCCCATGCATCCGTAGCGCGCCGCGGCGAGCGGCCGCCCGCCGGGCCGATCATCCCCCGTATCCCCCTGGCTCACGGAGCCCGCGATCATGACGCTGGACGATCTGAATCCCACCCCGCCCGATCCCGTGTCCCCGCCCTCGCCGGGCCCGGATGCCATGGCCGCAGGCGACGGCGCCGCGGCGACGGGAGGCACCGAGCAGGGGAACACCGTCAGCGGCGCGTACGCCGAAGGCGACATGTCGCTGAGCAACTCGGCGTTCTACGGCGACGTGTATTACATGATGGGCGAGCAGCGCCGCGCGGCCGTGCGCCCCTTCAACGTTGCGCACGGCAAGGCGGTCGAGCCCGCCGACGAGCAGCGGGCGGCGGCGCACTTCGCCGGGATGGAGGGCGACGCACAGGCGCTGGTGCGGCACCTGGAAGAGCGGCGCGTGCTGCTGCTGACCGCCCCCGCCGGCGCCCGCAAGGTCACGGCGGCCACGCGGCTTTCGGCGCTGCTCGGCGAGCGCAGGCTGTGCACCCGCCCCGCGCTGGTGTTCGCGCCGGTCGACCGGAACGTGCGCGTGAACCTGCAAGAGCTTACGGCCCGGCAGGCGCAGCTCGAGGGACGGGTGGTGATCTTCCGCTACCCGCTGTCGCGCGGGAACCCGTACCTGACCGAGGTGCTCGGCGACACCGACCGGGCGGGGTGGGACCGGCTGGCCGAAACGCTGCGCGAGCGCAACGCCTTCCTGGTGCTCACCGCCACGCCCGACGAGGCCCAGCGATGCTGCGGGGTCGCCTCGGCGCGCTGGGTAAAACGCGAGCTGTCGCCCCACACGCCGCAGGTGCTGGGGCTGCGCCTGGACGAGCACCTGGGCAGGCTGGAACAGGGCGGCGCCGCCTCGGCCGCAACGCTCGACGCGCTCCGCGGCTTCCGTGAACGGCTGCTGCGCGAGTTCCCCTATGCGCCGCTGCTGACCGACTTCGCCAGCTTCTTCGCCGACCTGGACCAGCCCGCGATGCGCCTGGACGACGCGCTGGCGCACTTCCACGGGGCGGGAAAGCGGGGAAAGCAGGAGCTGGGCGAAGACTTCGAGTCGTGGTCGTTCGGGTTCGCGCTGGCGCTGGCGCAGTGCACCCCCGACGCCGCGGCGGTGCCCTGGGTCGACTTCGACCGGCTGCGGCGGCACCTGCGCCGCTGGCTGCAGCGCGACCTGCAGATCACCGACGTGCGGCGCGAGGAGGTGGACGACGAGCCCAGCGAGGTGCAACTGGAGCTGTCGGACGATTCGCTGCTCACGCGCAGCCGCGCGCGGGTGGAGAAGGACCCCGTCACCCTGGCCGACGTGATCAGCTTCTGCGACGGCCGGCCCCCCCCGGCGGTGTGGAAGAGGTTGTTCCAGCGCAACCGCCGGGTGCTCACCGCCATCCTCCCGCGTCTGCGCGAGCTGGCCGAGCGCCCGGACCCCGAGGGCCGCAGCCTGAGCGTGCTGGCCGCGCAGATCATCGGCCGCATCGGCGAGATGGACTGGGAGCGGGTGGTGGCGCCGATGGCCGAGCGCTGGGCCACCCAGGGCAACGGGCGCCACCACGGCCTGGTGGGGGCGATGTTCGAAGGGATCTGGGGAAGCGACGAGCCACGGTTCCGCGCGATGTGCCTGCAGTACCTCAAGAGCATGCACGCGGGAAGCGCCGAGGGGCGGGGGAAGGCGCGGCTGGCCGCGGCCATCGCCGCGTATTCGTGGGTGGGCTACCACGACTTCGCGCTGGCCATGCGCGAGCTGCACGGAATCATGCAGGCGCACCTGGTGCCCATGATCCAGGATGCCACCCGGGTGGCGCAGCAGGTCACCCGCGTGCAGAACGCCATCGACCGGGCCGCCGGCAGGAACGACCCGCAGGCGCGCGCGCTGAAGGAGTTCCTGCGCGGCCTGGTGGACGAGATCTACAAGGGCCGCGGCGACATCTTCCTGGGCGTGCAGTTCACCCTGGTGTCGCTGTGCGAAACGCAGGGGGTGGCGCCGGTGCTGCGCGAGCTGCGCGAATGGATGGGCCGCGGCGGGGCCAGCACCGGCGTGCTGATCGCGCTGATGTTCCTGCACGAGCGCGGCATCGCCAACCAGCTGCGCGAGGATCGCGCGGAGTTTCCCCTGGGCGAGGGCGCGCCCCCCGCCAGCTGCGGCCAGTTCGTGCGGGCGCTGGCGAACGGCGAAGACGAGGTCTACCAGGCCGTCCGCTTCCTGGGCGACCTGCACGAGTGCGTGAACGCGCAGTCGGCCACCGAGGCGCTGGTGCGCAAGCACTTCCGCGAGCAGCTGCAGGCGCACCTGCTGGAATGGATCCGCGAGGCGCTGCCGGTGCCCGAGCTGGCGGCAGCCGTCCGCTCCCTGGTGGAGCAGCTCTCACGCACTCACCACGGGAAGATGCGGGACCTGGTGATGCAGCTGGTCAGCGGGTCGGAGTTCCGGCGTTCGCCGGAGCTGAAGGCGTTCGCGGCCTCGCTGCGGCTGTGATCGCCACGACCCGGCGCCGCCGCGGCCGGCGAACCGGAAACCCCGTTCAGCGCGGGGCGGCGTCCAGCCGGTGAACGAGGTCCAGCGCGTTGCCGGCGGCGGCGCCCAGCGTGGTGTTGTCGAAGATGCACCACACCGGCACGCCGCCGTCGCGGAGGCGGGCGATGCGGCCGGCGAGCGCGTCGAGGTACGCCGGCTCATACGCCGAATAGTACATCCGCGGCGAGCCGTGCAGGCGGAAGTAGGCCAGACCCGGCCAGCCGCCGGGCTCGTCCGCGCCCGGCGCGCGCACGGGGTCGGCCGCCACGCGCGCGACCGACGCGGCGGCGAGCAGCGCGTCCGCTTCGGGCGTGAACCAGCTGGCGTGGCGCGGCTCGCAGGCGGCGGGGCCAGCGTGGCGGCGGCGCAGCGCGCGGAAGAAGGCCCCCGCTGCCTCCGCGTCGAACGCCAGGCTGGGCGGAAGCTGCACCAGCACGCACCCCAGCTTCGGGCCGAGCTGCCCGACCTCGGCCAGGAAGGCGTCGAGCGCCGCGTCGGCCCCAGCCAGCCGCGCGGTGTGGGTGATGGCGCGCGGGAGCTTGGCGCTGAAGCGGAACCCGGCGGGCACGCTCCCGGCCCAGCGCGCCCAGGTGGCCGCGCGGTGCGAACGGTAGAAGGTGGTGTTGATCTCGGCCGCGGGGAGCACGGCGGCGTAGCGCTGCAGGTGGCTGCCCTCCGCGGGAAAGCGCGGCTGCACGTCGCGCGGCAGCGTCCACCCCGCGGTGCCGAGGTAGACCGGCGTGGCAGACGGCGTCATCCCGCGGCCTCGAGCGACGGCGCCAGCATCAGCGCCAGGAACCGGAGCAGCGCCACGATCACCATCGTCCGCGCCACTCCGAACAGCGCCGTCGCGCCAGGCTCATCATCACGCGCTAGCGGAGGTGCGGGAGCATCGTACGCACGAACTCCCGCGTCCCGGGCTCGAACCGCGACAGCTCATCGTCGGTGACCATCCCCAGCTTCACCATGATGGCGAGCTTCTGCTCCGCGGTCGAGCGGCTGAGCCGGTCGAAGGCCCAGGCCACGTCGTCGTTGCGGTCGCGCACCACGGCGAACAGGCGCAGGAAACGCTCGTGGCTGGTGCCCTCCGCGCGGATGGCCGCCTGGCTCCCGTCCAGGATCTGCCCGCAAAGCCGCTCGAGCGCGGACTCCTTCACGGTGCGCAGCATCTTCCATTCGGCCTCGGTCATGCTCCCCGCCGCGGTCGATCGGGCGTGCTCCGCGGCGGTTCCGGTACCCGACGGCCCCCAAAGTGGGTGGAGTGGCCGGAGTCCGCCAGTCCGGCGTGCGCCGGCGGGGCTGGTCCGTGCCCGGACGCTCGTCACGCCGGGCGCGAGTTCCGCGCAGCGTGGGGGCTTCAGATCGCCGCTGCAGCGGATTCAACCGCCGGTTCCCATCGGCTCCAGCGCACCCGAGAAGTACTCCCGCACCACCCGCGCGTGCAGCGGAAACGCCAGCTCGTCCGTCGCGGCGCGCAGGACCACGCGCTCCGACGTCTCGGCGGTCGGGGTGAACGGCGGCAGGGCGGTGGAATCCAGCGGAGGCGCGAGGCCGAAGACCAGGAGCGTGCCGTCGGGCGCGGAGAGGACGCGCGCCTCGCGCAGGGCCGCCGGGTCGATGGCGATCCCGGTCTCTTCGCGCAGCTCGCGCGCGGCGGCGTGCTGCCACGCTTCGCCCGCGTCGATGAAGCCGCCGGGGAGCGCCAGCATTCCCACCGGCGGGATGGCGCGGCGGATGGCGAGCAGCCCATCATCCACCGGCTGCAGCACCACGGCCACGGGAAGCGGGTTGAGGTACGACGCGTTGCCGCACGCCGCGCACCTTCGCGGCCACGGGGCAGCCGGGCCGAAGCGGGCGCCGCAGTACGAGCAGTGGCTGTTCTTCTCCATCACACGCGGGCGATCGGGGGACGATGAGCGAACCGGGGTCCGGGGTCGGCGAGGATGCGGGCGGCGTGCCCGCGTGGACGTGCGGCCAGGGGTGGCTGGTGCGGCGCGGCCCGGCGCCGCCCGCGGCGGTCGAGGCGAGGCGCGCGTCGGGGCAGCCGCCGCGCTCCGGCCCGGGCGTGTTCTGGCTGATCGATCGGAATGGGCGCGTGGCCCGGCGCTTCGAGGGGAGCGAGTGGGGGATCGACGACGAGCTGGGCGCGGTGGCGTACGTGGTGGAAGACGGCGCGCTGATCGAGATCACCACGCAGCAGGGTTTCCGCGGCGGGGGCGCGGTGCGCGAGAGCGTCGCCGTCGCCGGTCTTCGCCCCGTCGCGGCGGACGATGCCGGGGCCGCCCGCATCATCGCGGGCGCGGTCCGGCGCGAGGAGCGGGAACAGGCGGAGCGCGCCGAGGCGGCCGTGCGCGCCGGCCGCCAGCGCATCGCCGCCATCTCCGGCGCCGAGGAGCGTTACGAGCTGGGGGACGAGTTCGACCGCGCGCAGTCGCTGCTGCTGCGCCAGCTCGCCGGCTTCGATTCGTCCGAAGCCGCGGCGATGCTGCGCGCGCTGGTCCGCTTCGGCGCGCCGCGCCGTGCGGCGCCGGACGGATGGCGCGCGCCGCTCGTCTGGGCCGCGGAGCCGCTCGTGGCCGCCGCCCTGATCGTGGCGAACGACCGGAGCACCGGCGAACTGCTGCGGCGGACGTGGACGGAGGATGATCCGGCGCCCGCGCCCGGGCGTGCGGAGGATCGGCCCGAGATGCCGGGGATGATGGAAACGCTGGACGAGGCGCGGCGCGAGCTGGAGCGGCGCGCCGGGTGGGCCAACGACACCGACGCCCGCAACACCGCTATCTCGCTGGGGCAGGCCGCGCGGGCGGTGGCGGCTTCACGGCGTCGCCTGGAGCGGTTGGCTGAATGAACGGGCTCCACGCACCCGGGCGGCGCTGGGACGGGTCAGGGCACGCCCCGTGCGAGGCCGCGGCGGGGACCGCCGAACCGGGGGAGAGGCCGGATGCCCGTGCGATTCCGCACCAGTGGGTGCCTGTGGAGCATCATCCTGTCGGTGGTGCTCACCGTGCTGCTGAACCTGGCCCTCCGCGGCTGCAGCGGCGGAGGCCCGCACTGGTGACGCACCCGCCGCCGCGAGGGTGGACGCCGCCGCTCACCCCTCCGGCGCCAGCAGGTTGGCGTCGCGGGCCAGCACCCAGCGGCCGTCGGGGAGGCGCTGGAAGATGCTGAGGGTGTGGCCGCTGCGGCGGGTGGGCTCGCCGCCGTCCAGGGGCGTGGTCACCACGCGCAGCTCCGTCCGGCACCACGCCCAGTCACCGCTGACGTGGACCTCGCGCACGTTCGACTCGCCCTCGACGCGGAACGGCGGCGGAGGGGCGCCGGCCGCGGCCTCGAACACTTCCTTGCCGAACGGCGGCTTGCCGGGAACCAGGAACACCGCGTCGTCGGCCATCAGGCCCAGCACCGTGCGGCCGTCGCCTTCCGCGGTGCTGCGCATCCAGGTGGCGATCACCTCGCGGATCGCGCGTTCGTCGTCGCTCATCACCGCACCTTCTCGTCGGCGGTGGGGCCGTACATCTGCGGCACCGGCACCTCCACCAGGCGCAGGTACACGCCCAGCTGCGCGCGGTGGTGCACCAGGTGGTTGATCACGCTGGTGCGCAGCATCAGGTAGCGCGTGGTGGTCTGCAGCACCTTTCCCGCGGCCCTGGTGGTCCAGGTCACCCGGAAGTCGTCGTCGCCGGCGGCGGCGATCGCCTCGCGGCCCACCGCGGCGCTCCGGTCGAACTCCTCCAGCAGGGTGGCGGTCTTCTCGATGGTGTAGCCGGGGAACTTCGGCCCGTCGACCGGGGCGAAGTCGATCTCCGTCTGCGTCAGGATCAGCCGCGCCCACCCGGGAAGGCGCGCCACCAGCTGCGCCAGGTGCGCCATGGGGAACGACTTCTCGTGCGGCTTCCACTCGCCGCGCTCGTCGGGCACGCGCTCCAGCACGCGCCGGGTGGTGGCGATCTCCTGGTCCCACTCGGGTAGCAGCAGCTCGGAGATGGACATGGCGCCTCGGGCTGGGGAGAGGTGTGTGCCGCACGTCCCACGGAAGCCGCCAAGCGTAGGCCGCGCGCCGCACGCGGTCAAGCCCGCCGCCATCGTTCTGACCCGGACTTCCATCCAGGGGGACAGTCCGCTGTCCGGGGTCTCAGGGGAGGAACGGAGGGCACGGAGGAGTCTGGCCCGTCCTCCGCCGTTCTCCTCCGGTTCTCCGTTCCTCGGTGAGACGTTTCGCCGTCCGGGTTTGTCCGCCGGGTAAACGACCGAGGGGCCGCCCGGCAGCGGCCCCTCGTCTCCAGCACTCAGCTCTCAGCACTTCCCTACAGCGAGTTCACGTACGCCACCACCGCCGCCTTCTGCGCAGTGGTGAGGTTGTTGAAGCGCGTGCGGGCGTTGGAGCCCTCGCCGCCGTGCAGCGAGACCGCCTGCTCGATGGTGGCCGCGGCGCCGTTGTGCATGAACTGCTCCATGAAGCGCGCGCCCATCAGCGGCTCGGTGCGGAACTCGGTGCGGAAGGCCTGGTCCAGGCAGATGTCGGCGGTGCTGGTGCCCATGTTGTGCAGCAGGAAGTCGCTGAACGGGCGGATGACCTTGTAGCTGAGCGCCGCGATCCCCACGTCGGTGGTGGTGTACTGCGGCGTGTGGCACCCCGTGCACCCGATGCTGCTGAACAGCGACTTGCCGGTGGTGGCCTCGGCCGTCAGCGGCACGGTGGGCGGCGGGGCCAGGAAGATCACGAACGAGTTCAGGTCGTCGAAGTCGGTGTTGCTGATCTCGGGCTCCGGCGTGGGGTCCACCCCGGCCGGGTACGTCAGCCCGCCGAAGTTGACCTCCGTCAGGTTGAACTTGTTGGTGATCCCCATCTCGTTCAGCAGCGCGCCCGCGTTGAACAGGGTGAGGCTCCCCTCCTGCGCCTTCCTGCCGAACTTGCCGATGTCGCCGGCCGCGGTGCGGTGCGCGTACCCCGAGATCCCGTCGCCGTTGTAGTCGAACGGGTCTTCCTGGTTCACGATGTCCGCGTTGGCGATCGCCGCGATCAGCCCGAAGCCGAACAGGTCGGGGGTGGTGCGGCTGCCGCGGTCGTGCGCGGTGCTGGGGAACGGCTCGCTCGAGAGCCCGAATGCCGCGAGCAGCTTGGGCGTGACCGAGTCCTGGTGCACGAAGCCGCCCTTGCTGGTGAGCGGGTTGCAGGTGCCGTCGCTGCGCACCACGGTGAAGTGCGTCTCCACCTCGTCGCCCGTGCCGCCCAGCACGCCGTCGTCCTCGCCGTGGCACTCGGCGCACGAGCTGGCGTTGAACGCCGGCCCCAGCCCCGTGCTCTGGGTGAAGGTGCGGTCGAAGATCGCCTGGCCGCGGGTGAACGCGGCCATCTGTGCCGTGGTGAGCCCCGGCACCGGGCCGCCCAGGCTGCTGGCGGTCACCACGCGGCGGGGGGCAGCGGGTGCGGATGACACCGGGGACTGCAGGTCGTCGGTGCACGCGGCGACCAGCAGGCCCAGCAGCGTGAGGGGAAGGTATGCCGCGCGACGCATGCGACCTCCCTGGAACCATGGTGAGCGGTCCGGCCTGGATGTCCGTTGTGGCGCGTAAGGGTCTAACACCGTCGCTTGCGCGGGCGCTGCCGGGCGCCCTTCGCAACGGCGGTGGCGCGCGGGCACAACGGTGCCCCGCCAGCCGTGTGAGCGACGCGGCCGAGGGGGTGATCGGGCACTCGGGGGAGCGGCCTGTGGGTTCCGTCCCGGCGAACTACCGGCCAATCAGGGGCGCCGGACGGTTCGGGCGGGCGAACAGGCGCGCGGCTCGGGGGTGCACGGTCCCGTCTCTCGGGTCCGTCGCGGTGAAGGTGATTGCAAATTAGGATTCGGTTACGGCCGCGTCAATGATTTCGTGTCAGGAACCGTGTGACTATCTGGACGAAATGCGTCCAAGCCCCTGTGGCTGCTGCGCTTGCCCCCACGGCGGGAAACGGGCGATTCCCGCGCTCCGCCGGTTGTCGGGTGTTCCGATGGATCGCGGATGGTCGCACGCAGAGGAAGCAAGAGAAGCGAAGAAAGCCGAGGACATCGGCGTTCTCCGCTTCTCTGCTTCCCCTGCGCGATCTCCTGGGATCCCGTTCGTCGGGCCGAGGCCGTGCCGTACCGGCGGCGCCTCCCTCACCACCGCGGCGCGTTGCGGGCGCGGAGGACGGCGTCGGCGTCTTCCTTCAGCAGCACGTAGGTGCCGGCGGCCAGGTCGCCCAGGCGCTGGCGGTTGCGCGTGACCAGCACGCAGATCCCCGCGATCACGCCGCCCAACAGCACCGGGTTCACCTCGAGCACCCGCAGCAGGGTGCGGATGCACCCCTTGGCCAGCCCGGGCGGGTTCCCCTCGCGGTCCACCACGCGCAGGCCGGCCGCGCGCTTGCCCGGCGTGGCGCCGTAGCGCCCTTCCAGCCACGGGAAGTAGGCCAGGATCGGGATCAGCACGGCCACCGTCGTCACCGGCAGCGCCGTGGCGTACATCTCCTCTCCCAGCAGGAGCTCCGCCGCCACCAGCGCCCCGAACGCGAACACCACCAGGATCACGTGGTCGACGATCGTGGACAGCCAGCGCCGCGCCACGACCTCGCCGTCGTACCGCTGTGCGTAGTACTCGGGGAGCGCCGCGTACTGCTGCGCCGCCGCCCAGCCTTCCTGCGTCCCCTGCCATCCTTCGGCGTACGGCGCCGCGGCCACCGCCGCGGGGTAGGGCGCTCCCTGGTACGGCGCGCCGGCGTACGGCTGGGGGGCGTAGGGACCGGCGTGCGGATACGGCCGCGGCGCGGGCGCCTGCATCAGCGTGCGCCCGCAGCGGGGGCAGCGCAGGTCGGCGGTGCCGGCGTGTTCCCGCGGGTCGACGGGTCCACACTCGGAGCAGAAGGTGGGCATGGGGCGGGCTTTCCGGTGGGAGAACGAAAAGTTTCGTGCCGATCCCTACGATGGCGCGAGGGACGCACCGCGTCCAGCCCTTCGGAACCGGACGGGCGTCGGGGGCCGGGCGTTCCGGGGCGCGGTGAACGGATGTTGGCCCAGCGGTACGGAACTCGCCTGCGGCGCGGGGCATGGACCAGGCCGATGCAACGAGACGCGAACAGGAGCGGCGGCAGGGGCGGCGCCGCGCGGTGGCGCTGGGCGCCGTGGCCGGGCTCGCCGCCGCGGGGTTCGCCGCGCTGGCCGCCGCCGTGGCCCGCCGCGACACCGCCCGGGTGGACGACAGGGTACGCAAGGCCACCGCCGCCGACCCCGACGGCGAGACGGCCGAGGCCGCCGAGTCGATCAAGTACGTGGGGAAGTGGTACACCTACCTCCCCGCGGCGGCGGCCGCGTCCGCCGCGGTGCTGGTGGCGCGCGGCGAGGAGCGCGGCGGCCGTTCGCGCCGCGCCGGCGCCGGGGCGCTGATGCTCGCCGGCACCGTGGCCACCGCGCTGAACCCCGCCTTCGACCGTCTCCTTCCGCAGCCGCCGGCGCCGCCCGGCCACCCGTCGCGCGGCAAGCCCGTGTTCCCCAGCGGCCACGCGTTCGGCCCCGGCGCCGTGTCGCTCGCCGCCGCCTACGTGCTTTCGCGCGAGGGGATCGCGCCCGCCGCCGTCCTCTTTCCCGCCGCGCTGGCCGTGCCGGCGGTGACCGCGGGCGGGCGGATGCTGGTGCAGAAGCACTGGGCGAGCGACGTGGCCGGCGGCCTGCTGGGCGCCGTCGCCGTCGCCGCCCTCTGCCTCAGCGCCTACGAGGCCGCGCGGGCGTGACGCGATCGGGGAGTGTGTCTGCCGCTCCCCAGGGCTGTCACCCCGGCGACCGAGTCTGCCCCCGCGCCGCGATCGAGCCGTGGAGCCTCGCGCGGTTTGCGAGGCTCCTCGTCGTGGTCGCTGCGGCTTTTCAGCCGCCGGCGGGCGTCCGGCACCCAACCGGCGAGCGGGTGAAATCTCCACGCAGGCTCCGCATCTTTCCTGTCACTCGAACGCCGGTCGAATCGTTTTCGTCCCGGTATGTCCCGGGCCGCTTCATCCGTCTTCCGCGCGGCGGAAACGGCCGGTACGATGGGGGTATCCCCCGTCAACGACGCCCCGTTTTCCGGTTCCACCCGTCGCCGTCCGTGGAGGCGAGAATGGTCGCACGAACCCTCACCCTGTTCCTGGCCGCGCTGCTGGCCGGGTGCTCGCCCGGGGAAGGCCTCACCCAGCCGCCGCCCACCAGCAACGTCCCGGCCGAGGCGACGGCGTGGATCAGGGCGAACGCGATCCCCTTCAACACCTCGCAGGCCGGCGGGCCGTACGACGACCTGATGCCGGTGAAGAACCTCGTGGGCGACGCCCGGCTGGTTTCGCTGGGCGAGGCCACGCACGGCACCCGCGAGTTCTTCGAGATGAAGCACCGGATGCTCGAGTTCCTGGTGCGCGAGATGGGCTTCAGCGTGTTCGCCATCGAGAGCGAGTGGGCCGAGGCCACCCGCATCGACCAGTACGTGCACACCGGCCAGGGGAACGCGCACACGCTCCTCACCGGGCTCTACTTCTGGACCTGGCGCACGCAGGAAGTGCTGGACATGATCGAGTGGATGCGGGCGTACAACGCCGACCCGTCGCATCCGCGCAAGGTGAGCTTCGTGGGCGTGGACTCGCAGTTCCCTACGCTGGCCATGGACACCGTGGTCGCGTTCCTGCTGCGCGCCGACACCACCGCCGCGCGCGTGGCCGGCGAGCGCTACGCCTGCCTGCGCCCCTACTCCAACGACGCGCACGGCGGCCACACGCAGGTCTATCGCCTGGCCAGCGACGCGTACAGGGCCGACTGCCGGACCCGGGTGCAGCAGGTGCACGACGACCTGGCGGCGAACCGGGCGAAGCTCGAGGCGGCCACCTCGCCCGCGGAGTACGGCTTCGCGCTGCAGGCGTCGCGGGCGGCCATGCAGGGGGAGGACGTGATCTCGGAGCGCGACAACACGGCGCGCGACCGCTACATGGCCGAGAACGCCGGGTGGTGGCTGGACCGGATGGGCGGCGACGCGAAGATGGTGCTGTGGGCGCACAACGCGCACGTCAGCACCCAGCCCGACTGGATGGGCTCGCACCTGCGGTCGCGCTTCGGGGAGCAGATGCGGGTGTTCGGGTTCCGCTTCTACCAGGGCTCGTTCACCGCCGTGAACCTGGACGCGAACAACCTGGGCACCTACTCGTTCGGCCCGGCGCCCGCCGGCACCTACGAGGACTACTTCCACAGCGCGGGCCTGCCGCGCTTCGTCCTGAGCCTGCACGCCAACGCCGGCGCGCAGGGCGCGAGCTTCCTGCGCTCGCCGCGGATCATGCGCGAGATCGGCTGCTGCATCCGCCCGAGCATCCCCAACTTCGGGTACACGCAGCTGGTCCTGGCTGACGCGTACGACGCCATCATCTACTTCGACGACACCACCGCCTCGCGCCTCCTTCCCGCGCGCTGGGAGTAGCCGGTACTGCACCAGATCCGCTCGATTCTTGGCTGCAACGAGACCTGCTGGAAGGCTGTTCAGCGAGACCCGGTATACGTCATTGCTGGAATGCGAGAACAGCAGCCGCGGACGGAGGTGTCCATGAAATCGTCCACTCTGCTGCGGCTAACCATCAGGCGCCGCTGCGGCGCGCGGCGAACCCGGAAATTCGTCAACTCGAGGACCGCTCCGCGCACTACCTCGGCGTCCGCATCCGCGCCGGTAGTCCGCGAAGGCGGACTTCGTGTAGTTGTTGCAGCGAATGGGCGGAGCCGCTCGGCGGCGTCGGGATCAGCGTTGGAAGGCGGCACCGGCGCGCGCGAACGCCTCGGGGAGGATGGAGCGGAGCCAGGGCGGGAGCGGGAGAGCGGCGGCCTCGGCCTGGCCGAAGTAGCGCGCCTCGACGGTTTCGTCGCCGTCCGCGCGCAGGTCGCCGCCGGTGACGGCGCACTCGAAGGCGATGATCACGTACTGCGTCTCGTCGCCGTTGGCGTAGCGGACCACGAACTCGGGGCCGCCGTACACGCCCGCCACGCGCACCGGCTCCACGCGGAGCCCCGTCTCTTCCCACACCTCGCGCACCACCGCGTCGGCGGGGCGCTCGTCGGGCTCGATCATCCCGCCGGGCGTGGACCAGACGTCCAGCTCGCGCTGGCGGACCAGGAGCAGCCGCCCGTCCGCGTCGAACACGTGCGCGCTGACGGACGGCAGCAGCAGGCGCATGGGTCCCACGTGCTCGCGCAGCGCGCGCAGGTACGGCGACATCGCCATATCAGGGAAGTGAACTCCCGTCCCATTGATGCTGCGGGTCCGGAACGAACGTGATGTTGTCGGTGCTCGATACGAATCCGACCAGCCAGCCGCCCGGGATCTTCGCTCGATAGAGGAACAAGGTGGCTGGGACATCAGGATTCAGACGATGTTGGCTGGGTAGCCTTACGAAGGTCGGCATGACGATTCTCCTTCCGCCTTGAAAGGTGCCGATTTCCCTGACCCCGCTCTTCAGTCCTGCGCCAGCTCGTCCACGTCCTCCATCGCCGCGTGGGTGCGGGGGATGCGCTCGCGCCGGCTGGTCTCGCCGTAGCGCTCGCCGTGCCAGCGGCCGATGGTCTCCAGGCGCTCGCCGGTGAGGTAGTTCTCGCTCCGCTTCACCACGTCGGCCATCTCCTGCGGGCGGTGATAGCTCATCCGGTCGCGGCCGATCAGCTCGAAGCGCTGCGTGCCGGCGTTCCACCGGAAGCGGTGCGTGGCGTCGGTCACGTCCGTCATCCCGTAGTTCTGGTTGATGACCAGCACGCCGCGGCGCACGTTCATCTGCAGCCCCCACTGCGGCACGTTGGGCTGCAGCAGCCGCGTGGCGATGCCGCCGCGGCGAAGGCGCCCTCCCGGCTGGGCCAGCAGCACCACCAGCGCCTGCGCGCTGGGCGCCGCGCTGACGCCGTCGGGCTCGTACCACGTGTCGGCGGTGGGGACGAGGTGGAGCACCCGGTCGGCGCTCCCGTCGCCGTCCAGGTCGGCGCTCACCTGGTGCGCGATCTTCCACCCGCTGGGGACGAAGTCCTGCACGCGCGCGCCCGCGGCCGGCACGCGCCGCGGGTCCAGCGGGGGCGCGTCTTCCTGCGCGCGGGCGGGAAGGGCGGCGCACGAGAGAACCAGAACCGGCAGCAGGGAGCGGATCGCGTTCGGCATCGGGATCATGTCTCCGGGTTGGACGGGTCAGGCGGATGGGATGGAGGGGAGTCGCGCCGTGGGAAGCAGGGCGGCCAGGGCGATTGAAATCGCTGCAACGACCACACGAAGTCCGCCTTCGCGGACTACCGGCCGGCGGTGCGGCCGCGGCTTCGGCGCGCGGGTCCGCCATCGGTAAATCTCGCTGGGCCGGCGGGGCTGCACGGAGGATTTCAACCTCACGCGGCTGTGCGGCATGCGCAAGCCGGTCTGGCGGCCGCGGGGCCGGATGGATCAGAACGGCTCCAGCCCCTCGGTCAGGCCCTCGACCAGGTTCCACCGTTCGTCTCGCCCTTCCAGGCCGGGGAAGCCGCCCCAGCGCAGGATCGCCAGCCGCAGGTAGGGGACGAAGTCGATCCCGTGCCGCTCGTTCAGCAGCACGAAGTCGGCGGCGGGCTCGGGAAGCGCCACCGAATACGCCGGGCCTCCGCTGATGTTGTCCTTGATCAGGTCGTCGGGCGCCAACTCGGCCTCGAACCGCTCCCCGGTTCCGCCTTCACGCCCTTCTTCCAGGCAGTCCGCCTCCCAGTCGTCCAGCTCCGCGAGCTTCCCCTCGGGTGCATGGACGACGAGCGGGTCGAGCAGCTCCGGCGCGGCGGGATGCATCCCGACCAGGTCCACGCAGCCCACCTCGTTCCAGAACGCCTCCAGCGACAGCGGCAGCGGCCCCAGGCGCTCGGCCAGTCCGATGGCTTCCGCCCTCGTGGCGCCCGATAGCGGTACGAGGGGCCCATCGCTGTAGTAGCCGTCCGTCCCATCGGGGTAGAGGCCGAAGGTGTACCCGGCGGCCTCCAGCCTCGCCACGATCCGCTGCAGGTTTCGGCGCACGCGGCGCATCATCTCCGCCGCAACCGCCCGCGCGTCGGAGAGCACGGGCTCGCGGCGGATGGCGTTTCCCAGCGCGCGCAGCTCGGCCCACACCTGCTCGTGCTCGCCGGCCAGGTAGCGCTCTAGGCAGGTCATGGAATCGCGGATCGTACCGTTGTGCCGTGGGCGGTTCAGCCTCGCGCGCTTTGCGAGGCTTCGCGCGGGACGGCGGGTTGAAACCCGCCGCGGAACCATCGGGAAGTCCGCCTTCGCGGACTGCACGCCTGCATCCACGGGCTTGGCAACCGGGGCTTCCGCGCAGATGCCGCGCCGACCAGCCTCGCGCCGTTTGCGAGGCTTTTCCTCCAACCTCTCGCGTGCGCCGCCGATCCGCCAGACGGACATCGCCCGCCCTGAAACCCCGCCGCCGAAACGCTCGTACCGGGGAAACAGGTGTTGGCTCCGCACGATGATGCGGGCCGTTCAACCCGGGCTTCTCCGCGCGCCGCGGACGATCGCCCGCCTCCAGGCAGTTTCGCCGGGCCGGCTTCACTGATCCAGGCTCCCGATCTCCATCGCCGCGCACGCGCCGCCGCGCCTGCGCACGCTCTCACGCGCTCATGCTGACCGTTTCCGATCTCACCAAGACGTATCCCAACGGCACCCACGCGCTGCGCGGGGTGAGGCTGTCCATCGGCCGCGGGCTGTTCGGGCTGCTGGGGCCCAACGGGGCGGGGAAGAGCACGCTGATGCGCACGCTGGCCACGCTGCAGGAGCCGGACGGGGGGTCGATCGACTTCGACGGGCTGGACGTGCTCCGCGACCCCGAGGCGCACCGGCGGCACCTGGGCTACCTGCCGCAGGATTTCGGCGTGTGGCCGGGGGTGAGCGCCCTCGATCTGCTCGATCATCTCGCCGTGCTGAAGGGCGTGGCGGACCGGCGCGCGCGCCGCGAGCAGGTCCAGGCGCTGCTGCACCAGACGAATCTGTGGGCCCATCGCAAGAAGGCGGTGAGCGGATACAGCGGCGGGATGCGGCAGCGCTTCGGGATCGCGCAGGCGCTGCTGGGCGATCCCCGGCTGATCATCGTGGACGAGCCCACCGCCGGGCTGGACCCCGAGGAGCGCAACCGCTTCCACAACCTGCTGGCCGAGGTGAGCGAGCAGATCGTCGTCATCCTCTCCACCCACATCGTGGAGGACGTGCGCCAGCTCTGCCCGCGGATGGCGATCCTGGCGGACGGGCGGGTGCTGCGCGAGGGCGCGCCGCGGGCGCTGGTGGCCGAGCTCGGCGGCCGCGTGTGGGGCAAGATCGTGGACAAAAGGGACATAAGCGACTACCGCGACTCGCTCGACGTGCTGTCGACGCAGCTGTTCGAGGGGAAGACGCGGCTGCACGTGCTGGCCGACGGCCGGCCGGACGCGGGGTTCGATCCGGTGGATCCGGACCTGGAGGACGTGTACTTCTCGGTGCTCACCACCCGCGCGGGGGTATGACGATGCTGGGGCACCTCGTCGCCTTCGAGTGGCGCTACCAGACGCGCCAGGTGGTGTTCGCCGCCGCGGCCGCCGCCTTCGCGCTGATGGGCGGCGCGCTGGTGGCCGCGGGCTACGGCCCGCCGAGCGTGAACGTCAACTCGCCGTTCGTGGTCATGCAGACGGTCGGGCTCCTTTCGCTGCCGGCCATCTTCGTGCTCACCATCTTCTGCGCCGCCGCCGTGCAGCGCGACACCGAGCACCGCTTCGCCGAGATCGTCTTCGGCACGCCGGTGGGGAAGAGCCGCTACCTGTTCGGCCGCTTCGCCGGCGCGCTCCTGGTCAGTGCGACGATCTTCGCCTTCGCCGCGCTGGGGATGCTGGCCGCGCCGCACCTGGTGGTGGTCGACCCCGAGCGGCTGGGGCGGACGGACGTGGCCGCGTACGGGTGGGCGCTGCTGGTGATCGCGCTGCCGAACCTGGTGTTCGCGGGGACGCTGGTCTTCGCCGTCGCCGCGCTGACGCGAAACACGCTGGCCACCTACGTGGGCGCCGTCTTCCTGTACGCGCTCTACTTCGTCTGTTCCGCGCTGATCGGCTCGCCGCTGATGGCCGGTGCCGCGCCGGCGTCCGCCCACGCGCTGGCGCGGGCGGCGCTGATCGACCCGTTCGGCCTGTCGGCGCTGGTGGAGCAGACGCGCTACTGGACGCCGGAGATGCGCAACCTCCGCCATCCCGCGCTCGCCGGGCACCTGCTGCTGAACCGCGCCCTCTGGCTGGCCGTCAGCGCGGCGGTGATGGCGCTGGTGCACCGCCGCTTCGCGCTGCGCGTGGGTTCCGCGGGGAAGCCGGCGCGGCAAACCACGTCGGGGGATGACGATGCGTCCGCGCCGATCGCATCCTATCACCCTGTGGAAGTCGGCGGACGCGGGGCGCAGCGGGGCGCGCTGGTCTCGGCCACGCGGCTGCAGACGGCGTACGTGCTGCGCAGCTGGCCCTTCCGGGCGCTGATGCTGCTGTGGATCGTCGTCGCCTGGGCCAACCTTTCCGGCGGCGAGGCGGCGGAGTACGGCACGCGGCTCTATCCGGCGACCGGGCTGCTGCTGGACCTGCTGCGGCCGATGCTCTCGGAGCTCGGCACCGTCGTCCTGGTCTACTTCGCCGCGGAGGTGGTGTGGCGCGACCGCTCGGCCCATTTCGCCGAGATCCTGGACGCCTCGCCGACCGCCAACGCCGCCTTCTACCTCTCCCGCCTGGCCACGCTGGTCCTGACCGCCGCGCTGATGACGGCGCTGTCGATGCTGGTGGCCGCCGCATTCCAGCTCTCGCGCGGCTATCCGCACCCCGACGCCGGGCTCAACCTGGCGTTCTTCCTCTCCGCCGCGCTGCCGCTGGCGCTGTTCGCCGTGGCCGCGCTGCTGGCGCAGACGGTGAGCCCCAACCGCTACGTCGGCATGCTGCTGTCGCTGGCGATCGCGACGGTGGCGCTGCGCGGCGAGGCGATGGGGCTGGAGCACGGGCTGCTGCGCTTCGCGTCCGGTCCGCAGGCGCAGCACTCGGATCTCGGCGCCGCGGGCCAGGTCGAAGCCTCGTTCCGCTGGCTGATGCTGTACTGGACGGCGTTCGCCGCGCTGCTCGCCTTCGCGACGGTGGGCGCGTGGCGGCGGGGGACGGCGGGGTCGCTGCGGGCGCGTCTGGTGGCGCTGCCGCGGCGGCTGGGTCGGCGGGGGATGATCGGCGCGGCGGCGTGCGCGGCGCTGGCGGTCGCCGCGGGCGGCTTCGTCTTCTACAACGCCGACGTGCTCAACCGCTACGAGACGTCGGCCGACGTGGCCGAGTGGCGCGCCGGCTACGAGCGCGTGTACCGCCGCTACGCCTCGATGCCGCAGCCCGTGGCCGCGGACGTGCGGACGACGGTGGATTTGTATCCCCAGCAACGCCGCTACCGCCTGGCCGCGCGCTACGTCCTGCAGAACCGCACCGCGCGGCCGATCGACACCGTCTGGGTCGCCGTGCCGCGCGACGTCCGGGGCGCGCAGGTGTCCGTGGACGGAGCGGACCGAATCGTGGCCGACGCGCGCTACGGGATGCACGGCTTCCGCATGCGCCGGCCGCTGGCGCCGGGCGCGCGCACAGAGCTGGCGTACCAGGCGGACGTCCGCCAGCGCGGGATCCGCGTGTCGGACTTCGACTTGGCGGTGGTGGAGAACGGCTCGTTCCTCACCCACCGCGGCGCGCTGCCGTCGCTGGGCTACCGCGCCGGCTACGAGCTGGCGGACCCCGCCGAGCGCCGCCGTTACCATCTCCCGCCGCGCGACGAGACGGAGCGCGGCGGGATGGCCGAGTCGCTGGACGACGGATCGGGCAGCCGCGCCACCTTCGAGAGCACGGTATCGACGGACGCGGACCAGGTGGCGGTGGCGCCCGGCGAGCTGCGCGGCGAGTGGACGGCGCACGGGCGGCGATACTTCCGCTACGCCGCCGACCGGCCCGTCAGCAACCAGTTCGCCTACGCGTCGGCGCGCTACGCGGTGCGGCGCGCGATCCACGGCGGCGTGACGGTGGAGATCTACCATCACCCGCCGCACGACGTGAACGTGGACCGGATGCTGCGCGCCGCCACCGTGTCGCTGGACGAGTTCGGGCGCGCGTTCGGGCCGTACCCGCACCGCACGCTGCGCATCGTGGAGGTGCCGCCGTACTGGGGCTTCGGGGCGGTCGCGCTGCCGGGGACGATCTTCTTCAGCGAGCACCGCGGCTTTCTGACCGATGCGCGCGACACCGCCGACCTGGACCTGGTGACGCGGCGCGTGGCGCACGAGGTGGGGCACCAGTGGTGGCCGCACCAGGTGAACCCCGGCGACGGCCCCGGCGCCACCTTCGTCAACGAGTCGCTCGCCAAGTACGCCGAGCAGATGGTGCTCCGCCGCCTGCGCGGAGACGGCCAGATCACGCGGCTGATGGAGTTCGACGCGCAGCGCTACCTTCTGGGCCGCGCGCAGGAAAAGGACCCCGAGCGCCCGCTGACCCGCGTCACCGGCCAGGACTGGCTCTACTACGGCAAGGGCGCCGTGGTGATGAACGCGCTGCGGGATCTGCTGGGCGAGGACGCGCTGAACCGCGCGCTCCGCCACTTCGTCGCGGAGCACGCGTACCCGAATCCCTCCCCGTCGGCCGACGACCTGGTCGCCGCCATCGAAGCCGAGGCGCGCCCGCAGGACCGCGCGCTGATCGAGGAGTGGACGCGCGAGGTGGTGATGTACGACCTCGCCATCGACTCCGCGTCCGCCCAGCGCCTCCCCGACGGACGCTACCGCGTCACCGCCCGCCTCCGCGCCGCGAAGACCGCCCGCCGCGGCGCCGCCGACGTCCCGCTGCCCTTCGACGAGCCGCTCGACCTCGCCGTCCTCGGCGACGATCCCGCCGCCGCGCCGCTGTACGCCGCCAGGCACCGCATCCGCGGCGGCGTGACGGAGGTGACCGTCATCGTCCCCCGCCGCCCGACCTCGATCGCGATCGACCCGTACGTCCACCGCATCGAGGCCGAGCGCGCGGACAACGTGCGGGCGCTGCGATGATACCGATTCCTGGGGTGTGCACCACCAATCTGCCGATCCAGTATGACCGCTTCGTCACGCCGGGTCAGCGCGGGTGCAGGGCGACCTCCACCAGCTCGGCGGCGCGTTCGGGCGAGATCCCGTTGCGCTGGTCCACGGCGAGCGGGTGGTCGGTAGGCTCCAGCTCCACCAGCGGGCGCAGCGGAACGGGGCGAAGGTGGAGGTTCGTCTTGAGGAACAGCGTGTCGGGATAGCCGGGGAGCCGCGAGCAGAACCAGCCGAACCACGGACCCTCGCGCTCGCGCCCCGGCTCTTCGAGCAACTCCTCGAACCGGGTGAAGTTCTTCTCGCTGAGCGAGATCCACACGCCGTAGTCGATCGCGTCTTCATAGCCGATGACGGGAATCTTCAGCCGCGCGTGGACGAAGAAGTGCGTGTCGTCGATCACACAGGTCTCGCTGGTCAGCCAGGTGCGCGCATCGCGCTCGTCTTCGGGTACGGACAGGTACTGCACGGGACAGTCGAAGCCGAGCGCCGGCAGACCCTCGTGCACTTCATCGCACGTGGCGCAGCGAAAGCGGAAGGTCGGGGGCGGTGATCCTGCGGCTGGTCGCTGCATGGTGGAGGGTACGTTCGTCACTCCGCGACGTGCGCGGCGCCGGTCACGTCTTCGCCGGGGAACAGGGAGAGTTCGGTGTGGCCGCCCGCGGGCCGGCTTTCGAGGTAGGGGCGGTACTCGTCGCTCTGGTAGAACGCCATCGCCGCCTCGCGGCTGGGCCACTCGATCAGCAGCTGGATCTGCGGCGTCGGCCGGTCGCCTTCCAGCTTCTCGACCTTCGGCGTGCGGGCCAGGTACCGCCCGCCTGCGGCCTCGATCAGCCGCGTCACGTTCTGCACGTACGGCCCCACCCAATCGGGGTCGGTGATCTGCATCTCCGCGACCACATAGTACTTCACGTCTGCCTCCGCGATGTCAGGGTGGGCCCGGTCGTGTGGTGAGGTGGTGCGCCGCAACCTCGGCTCCGCGACCCTGCCCCGCACACCGGCGGCTGAAGCCGCAGCAACAACTACGGGAAGCCTCGCAAACTGCGCGAGGCTATTCGGCTCGGTTTAGCGGCTTTCGGCGCGGGGAGCCGGCATACTACCGGCGCGCGTCAAGCGGGCGATGTGCTCGCGCAGGTCGATGGCCGACGCGATCACCGGCTCGCTGGCGCCGTCGTACACCACCAGGAACCAGCTGCGGCCGACGTCCCTCCAGGCGAACGGCCGAGGCTTTCCACGCACCACGAAGCGCGCCTCGCCGCGGCGGACGTCCGCGTGCGCGACACCGAGGCTGTCGAGCAGCGCCACGGCCTGGGCCTGGTACCACATCGCGTCGTCCGCCGTGGCGTAGAACGCCTCGTCGCCCATCTCCCTGTGCATCCGCGCGGCCTCCGCCGAATCCGGCTGCACGAACAGCACGACCGGCGCGGAATACGTCGCGGCGCGCTCTCGGCCTGGCGCCGTGTCCGCCGGCTTTGCGCATGCCGCGAGCGCTGCGATCGCGAGCGGCGCGAAATGCCGGAGACGGAGGTTCATCGTGCAGCGGTCCCGATCAAACCTGGTGGAGCTGGATCCAGTTGCCGCAGGTGTCGTCGAACACGGCGATCGCGACGGGACCGGCTTCGGTGGGCGGCTGGCGGAAGACGACGCCGCGCTCGACCAGGCGCTCGTGCTCCCGCCGGATGTCGGCCGACTGGAACGAGGTGGCGGGGATGCCATCACCGTAGATCGCTTGCTGGAACGCCGCGGCGGCGGGGTGATTGTTGGGCTCAAGCAGCAGTTCCACGCCCTCGGGCCCCTCGGGCGAGGCCACGGTCAGGAAGCGGAACTCGCCCATCGGGATGTCCTGCCGCGTCTCGAACCCCAGCACCCCGGTGTAGAAGCGGTGCGCCTTCTCCTGGTCGTCCACGAACACACTCGTCAGCGCGATCTTCATCGGCGTTCTCCGGCGGGATGGGCGTCGGGGGTGGACGGGGGATGACCAGCCGCAGTGCATCGGTTCAGCGGGTGTCCAGTATACATGGGGCGACGCCGAACCGCCTCCCCCCTGTTCCGTGAATTCGCGAACCAGGCGCGACCCCGGGGGATCGCATCCGCCCGGGGTCGTCCCCGCTACTTCTTGGGAGGTTTCGCGGGAGGATGGTTGCCCCGTTTCCCGCCCGACGGCTTGCCGGGGTTTTTGCTGGGCCCGTTCTTCACGGGTGGCTTCTTGTCGGCCATCACACGGTCTCCCTTGCTCCTGCGGTGTTTACGTGCGCGTCGCAGAGGAGCAGCTGCGCCGGCCCGCCGGGCGTCCACCAACAGCCGCCAGGGGCTGATACGCAGCATGCCACGGGCCAGTGTCCGCGCGTTCACACGGGACACTTGCGCGGCAGGGGAAGACGGACTAGGTTCGCGGGAACCGAAGAAGGGCCGAAGCATCACCTCAACCCATGAGAGGTCTGCCGTGTCCACATCCGCACCCGCCGCGGCGTTCATCACGCCCGAAGCACTGCTGCAGCACTGGCAGGGCCACCGCCGCCTGACCCGCAAGGTGATCGAGGCGTTCCCCGAGGACCAGCTCTTCACCTTCAGCGTCGGCGGGATGCGGCCGTTCGGCGAGCTGGCGCTGGAGCTGGTGAGCATGGCCGAGCCGATGGCGCGCGGCGTGGCCACCGGCGACTGGAACACCTCGTTCGACCGCGAGACCGTGCCCAAGGACGAGATCCTGCGCCGCTGGGACGAGAGCACCGAGAACCTCAACTCGCTGTGGGCGCAGATCCCGCCCGAGAAGTTCGCCGAGCAGATGACGGCGTTCGGCCAGTACCCCGGCATCGCCCACGACCTGATCCTGTACGTGATCGACAACGAGGTCCACCACCGCGGGCAGGGCTACGTCTATCTCCGCGCGCTGGGCATCGAGCCGCCGCCGTTCTGGGAGCGATAACGGCCAACGGGTGCGGGAGTGCGCGAGTGCGGGAGTGCGTTTTGACTTCCGCGCAGGCGTCGGCATCTGAGCCGAGTTGGCAGGATCGGTGAAGGACCGCCCAGGCGCATCAGCGCTCCGGGCGGTCCTTCGCGCTTCGGTGACTGCGGGTGCCGGTTCAGGAAACGTGGCTCTGGTCGAGCGAGCGGCCGCAGTTGTCGCAGCGGAAGATGAAGATCTTCATGTCACACGATCGGCAGCGGAGCGTTCCCCCCTGCCAGCCGATGGCGCCGCCGCAGTTCGACTGGTAGTTGTGGCGCAGCGGCGACTCGGTGTGGCCACACTTCGGGCATTCGAGCGTTGCACTGGATGGCATGCGGGCCTCGTGGATGAAAGGGTGAATCGAAGCATCGCATGATGGACCGTCGCATCCCGCCGATTTCCCAGGCGCGGATCGATCCACGCCCGAGACACCCGCCCTGTCCGCCGAGCGTCACCCCAGCCCGCCGATCCACGCGCGGGCCGTGTCGCCCACCTCGGCGAGGACCTGCGCGTCGGTGCGGCCGCTCGACTTGAGCACGTGGAAGGAGTGGTCGGCGCCGTCCAGCCAGTGCATGGTCCAGTTGGCGCCGACCGTCTTCAGCGCGTTCTCCATCAGGTCGGGGCGGCAGAGGTCGTCGCGGGTGCCGTTGAAGCAGAGCACGGGGATGCGGATGGAGGGCAGGTGCGCGTCGCGGAGCTTTTCCGGCTGCCCCGCGGGGTGGAGCGGATAGGCCAGCAGGAGGAGCCCGTCCGCCGCGAAGCCTTCCGCCGCCAGCATCGACGCGGCGCGGCCGCCCATCGACCGCCCGCCGATCAGCAGGAGGTCCGGCGCCAGCTCGCTGCGGGTGCGCTGGACCACGGCGGACACGGTCTCCATCAGCCGCGGCATGGGGTCGGGGCGGCCGCCGCCCTTCTCCTTGTACAGGAAGTTGAAGCGCACCACGCCGATGCCGCGCTCCACCAGCGCGTCGCGGAGCGCCAGCATCGACCTGTCGTCGCGGTTGCCGCCGGCGCCGTGGGCGCAGACGAACACCACGCGCCGCCCCTCCGCGGACGCGGGATCGTGCACCACGGTGGTCTCCGCGCCGCCCACGGCCACGCGCCAGCCGGCGCCCTGCGGCTCCGCCATCCTCATCCTCCCGTTCGATTTCGATGTCGCGGCTTGCGGCCGGGCCTCGCACCGGCGGCTGAAGCCGCAGCAACCACTACGGGAAGCCTCGCAAACTGCGCGAGGCTACCAGCTTGTGCCTGGCGTCGCCACACTTCACCCGGAATCGATCAGCCGCCGGACTTCACCACCACCACCTGCCCCCACGGATACGCGATCACCGTGTCCGGCCGGCCGGCGAAGTACGTCTCGAAGGCGCGGCGCACGCCGGGGTCCTGGTAATCGTCGCCCACGATGATCCCGCCCGCCAGCAGGCGCGGGTGGAAGAACTCGAGCGCGTCGCGGGTGCTGGGCTCCAGGTCCAGGTCCAGGTGGACGAACGAGAAGCGCTCGTCCTCCAGTCCCCAGGCGGACTCCGGGAACACGCCGGGGTGAAAGTGGACGCCCGCGAACGGTTCCAGCAGCCGCTCGACCGGCTCGCGCCGCGCGTGCACCGAGCCGAAGTGCTTGCGGAGTTCCGTCGCGCGGGTGCTCGTCGCATCCGCCGGAACGGTCTGCAGCGATTCCCACACGTCGAACAGGCGCAGCGGCGAATCGCCCTTGGCCAGGCAGATCAGCCGCGCGCTGGCCCCGGCGAACACGCCCGCCTCGGCCATGCACCCGCCCAGCCGCGCCGCCGCGTGCGCGCAGGCCAGGATCTGCAGCGCGGCCACGTCCTGCATCAGCAGCGGCGCCAGCTCGCGCGTTTCGCGCACCGCCGCCAGGTCGCCGCGTCCCGACCGTGGCAGCGAGACGATGCTGGCGCCGCGCCGGGCCAGCAGCCGCCGCAGCAGGCCACCCCGGTAGCTGTGGAGGTCGGTCATCGGGATCGGGCCCAGGCCGGCGCGGGTGCGGGGCGCGCCGGGGTCAGCGCACCAGCACGCGGTAGCCGTGCGCGGGGATGTCGAGCGTCCCCGCGGCGGCGAGCGAAACGGGCGTGCGCGCGAACCAGTCGGTGTAGCTGCCGGGCGCGGCCAGCCCCTGGTACGCCGCCCTCGCCGGCGCGTCGCCGAAGTTGACGGCGACCAGGACCGTGTTCGCCCCCTTCGTGCGCGTGAAGGCGTAGACGCGGTCGCCGCCGCTGGTCGCCAGCCGCGTCTGCGGGGCTCCCCAGGGGCCGTTGGCCAGCGCGGGCTGCGTGTGCTTGAGCTCGAACATGCGCGTGTAGAACGGCGCCAGCGAGGGGCCGCTCCAGTCCACCGTGTCCCGCTCGAAGAAGCGAAGCCGCTTGTTCATGCTCACCTCCTGCCCGGTGTAGAGCAGCGGGAAGGAGTTCTGCACGGTGGCGGCAAGGACGAACGAGGGGAGGTGGTTGGCGCCCATCCGCTCGAACTCGGTGCCGTTCCAGCTGTTCTCGTCGTGGTTGCTGGTGAAGTACATCCGGTAGGGCCCGCGGCCGTAGGCGCTGTCCTGCCGCGCGAAGTAGCGGTCCAGCTCGGGCGTGCCCCGCTTCCCCTGCGCGACCTGGTTCAGCAGGTGGTGCAACTCCCAGCCGTAGGTGGCGTCGAACGCCTGGTGCATCTCCGGGCTCTCGGCCTCGGCAAGGAGGAAGAGGTCCGGGCGCACCGACCCGAGCGCGGCGCGCGCCTGCATCCAGAAGTCCATCGGCACGCCGCCGGCCACGTCGCAGCGGAAGCCGTCCACGCCCATCCGCTCCACCCACCAGCGCATCTCGCCGATCATGGCCTGGCGCATGGCGGCGTTGTCGTAGTTCAGCTCGGCCACGTCGGTCCAGTCGGTCTCGCGCCCCTCGTTGTCGCGGGCGTTGCTGATGGTGCCGTCGGCCCGGTGCACGTACCAGTCGGGGTGCGCGCTGATCCATTCGTGGTCGTGCGCGGTGTGGTTGGCCACCCAGTCCAGGATCACCCGCATCCCCTGCGCGTGCGCGGCGTCGATGAACCGCTTCGCATCGTCCTCGCCCCCGTGCTCGGGGTTGACGGCGGTGTAGTCGCGGATGGAGTAGTAGCTCCCCAGGCTTCCCTTGCGGTTCTTCTGGCCGATCGGCTGCACCGGCATCAGCCACAGGATGTCCACGCCCATCGCCTTCAGCCGGGGGAGGTGCCGCTGCAGCGCCGCGAACGTTCCCTCGGGCGTGTACTGCCGCACGTTCACCTCGTAGATGGTGGTGTTCTTCGACCACGAGGGATGGAACGAGGTGTCCTGCGGCGGCAGCGCCCGCGCCGTGGCCGACGTGGAGACGGCGCCGGAGCCGTACGCGGCCAGCCGGGGCGCCGGCGTGCACGCGGCGAGCGCGAGGGGAAGCGTGGCGAGGAGCAGGGAGATTCTCATCGTGCGGAAGCCTGGCAGCGTGAAGGGTGCGCGCTCGACCGGATTTCCGCTAAGCCTACGCCCCGGATCGAATTTGTCAATTCAACCAACTTAATCACTCCTCGCGCCTGGTCACGCACGCCGGACCTGCTCTCGCAACTGCGAGTCTCACGCAGAGTCAGCAGAGTCGGCAGAGGAACTGCACGGTTTCCTCTGCTGACTCCGATGACTCTGCGTGAGCCGAAGGACCGTGTTTCGGAATGCACGAAAGCGGCGGGGCGCCACCGGAATCCGGCGGCGCCCCGCCCGCTGTCCCCTGTCCCCTGTTCCCTATCCACTGTCCCCTGTCCCCTGTCCCCTGTCCCCTGTCCCCTGTCCCCTGTCCCC
>Ga0207706_10000985_pt1 | contig 29004 bp, 27 predicted proteins | sample KBSC53metaG_FD_184318 | JGI IMG/M metagenome (GOLD analysis project Ga0207706, IMG submission 184318) | Corn rhizosphere microbial communities from Kellogg Biological Station, Michigan, USA - KBS C5-3 metaG (SPAdes) (version 2) | ecosystem: Host-associated > Plants > Roots > Rhizosphere > Soil ... | reverse complement strand
TCGTTCTCAACGAGCAAAACACTCGACACCTGAACGGAGTCCACACCGTGTTCGGAAAAGTGATCGAGGGCACGGACGTCGTACCCAAGATCAATCAAAACGACACCGTCTCGAAGGCGAGAGTCACCAGCGAGCCCGGAGCGAAATGATGGCGACCAAGCAGAAGACCGACCTCAGCGCTGCGCTCACCGGCTTCATACTGGGTGCGGTGACGCTTTTTCTGATTCTGACCTCGATCGTGCTGCTGACGAACGCGCACTACCGGGACAAGGAAGGCCACGAGGCACCCGCCGCGCAGACCCGGTAAAGCTGGCGGGAGCCTTGAGGTGTTCCCGCGGGTCCATTAGGGTTTCTTAGCGGCCATCCCCTTTACTACTCGACGAGGGGCATTATCTTACTGACCGGTCAGTTACTACAAGTCGCTAATGCCCCGGTCCAAGTCCACAGCCCCAAACTCACTCGAGTCCAAGCCCCCTAAATGGCGGCGGCGGCCGGAGCATCGCCCCCAACAGATCATCGAGGCCGCCCTGGAAGTCTTCGGCGAATGCGGGCTCGCCAAGTCGAGACTCCAGGACATCGCCGCCCGCGCCGGCGTCTCCAAGGGCACCATCTACCTCTACTTCCCCAACAAGGAAGAGCTCTTCCGTGAGATGATCCGGCAGACGGCCGTCGCCAACATCGCAATGGGCGAAAAAGCCGTCAGTCAGGGGACACCAACCGAACAGCTGTGCGCCGCTATGCGCGGTTATTGGAAGTTCGTGCGGTCTCCCGTCTTCAGCACGATCCATCGGTTGGTGCTCGGCGAGCTCCACCAGTTCCCTGACCTCGCCGAGTTCTACGCCAATGAGGTCACTGCCCGCGGCCTCAACCTGCTCAGCGGGATCATCCGCCGGGGGATCGACGCCGGGGAGTTTCGCGAGATCGACCCGATGATCGCCGCACGCATGCTCGCCGCGCTCACGATCATGAACGGGATCTGGCGCGATGAGCACACCGGCGTCCCCCTCCTCTGCCATAAGAAGGACGAGGATGTGTTCCGTGAGATGGCTCATTTCTATTTGCATTCGATTACCACAACCGGGGGCGCGCACGCACAGGCGGATGGCGCTTCCTCGGACGCAGCTTCGCTAATCCCTTTGAACAATGACTGATACATCCTCGAGCGCACTCCTCGCGCTCGCCGCGGCGGTAGCGCTTTCGCTGGCGCCGACCACAATCACTGCGCAACAAACCGAAGTCAGCGTCGCTCCGACGCAGAGCGGCGCCATTGCCTTGAGCCTTGGTGAGGCCGCCCGCCTGGCCGCCCGGCAGAGCGCGATTGCTCAGAACGCCCGACTCCGGGTCGACGAGGCGGAGGCTCGCGTCCGCCAGCGCCGTGCTGACCTGCTTCCGAACCTGAACGCTTTCGTCCAGCAGGCAGGCCGCACATTCAACACGGCAACCCTTGGCATCGAGTTCCCTCATGCGCCCGGCGTTCCGCCGGTGTTCGATCCCGAGGGCGAGGTTCTGGGTCCGGTCAACACTCTCGATTTCCGCGGCCACGTCCAGCAGAACCTGCTGGACATGAGCGCGGTGGGTCGAGTCCGGCAGGCGCAGGCCCAGGTCCGCTCTTCCGGTGCAGACGCGGATAATGTGGCCGAGCAGGCGGCTACTATAGCCAGCAACGCTTACGTCCTGGCCATGCGTGCCGACGCCGATCTTCGCGCGCGTCAGGCGGATACTCTGCGCGCTACCGAATTGCTCCACATCGCGGAATCGCAGCTCCAGGCGGGAACCGGTGTCGGTCTCGACGTCACGCGCGCGCGCGCTCAGCTGGCTTCTACCCGCGCGGCGTTGATCGCATCGCGCAACGCGCGCGGCCACGCTCATCTCGACCTGGTGCGCGCCCTGGCGCTGCCGATCGGCACTGAGGTGTCGCTAACCGATTCGCTATCACCGACCCCGATCACGGAGATGCTGGACGAACCGACTCTCATCGCCCAGGCGCTGAGGAAACGTCCGGATTTGCTCGCCGAGGAAGAGCGCATCCACGCGGCGAAACAGGGGGTATCGGCGATCAAAGCCGAGCGGCTGCCCTCCCTTGGTTTAGTTGCCGACGACGGCGTGATCGGGAAGAATGGCGCGAACATGCTCAACACTTATACGTGGGGATTGCAGGTTTCCCTTCCAATCTTCGACGGCTTCCGTCGCGAGGCGCGCGTGCAGGAGCAGCAGGCGCTGGTAAGAGAAGCGGAGATCCGCCGCCACGATCTCGAGCAGCAGGCTCAGGCCGATGTGCGTGGCGCGCTGCTCGATCTGGCGGCCGCGCGCGAGCAGCTAGGCGCCGCCAGCGAACGACTTCAACTCGCCGAGCAGGAGCTCTCCCAGGCGCGTGACCGCTTCAGAGCCGGCGTGGCAAGCAACGCCGATGTCGTCAACGCTTCCCTGGCGCTCACGCTCTCGCAGACTTTTCTCAACGATGCGGAAGCGTCGTATCAGCTTGCCCGCGTCTCGCTGGCTAAGGCGACTGGAAGCGTCACGTCTCTCAGATAACGGTATCAATTTTTTACGTCACAATGGACAGAATCAGGAACTCCTATGGCTACCGCAACCGAAACTGAATCTCCCCCAACTCCCATGCGTTCTCGAAACGGCGAGACAGTGACCGTCGAGAGTGAGACGGTGAAGACCTCGACGAAAAAGAAATTCGTTCTTCCCATCGTCGCCGTGCTCGGCGTGTTGATCCTGTTCTGGGCATTTCAGAAGTGGACTTACGGTCGCTCGCACCAGTCAACGGACAACGCGCAGGTAGACGGCCATATAGTTCCGGTGCTGGCCAAGGTCGGTGGTTACGTGAAGACCGTGAGCGTCAACGAAAATGATCACGTCAACGCCGGACAGCAGCTGGTTCAGATCGACGACGCTGACTACGCCGTGCGCTTTCAACAGGCGCAGGCCGATCTGGCAGCGGCCGAAGCGACGGCCGGTGGACGCGGATTCTCCGGCCAGGCCGAGGCGCAGGTGCAAAGCGCGGCCGGCCAGCGCTCCGCGCTCGACGCGCAGATCGGCGCCGCTCGCGCCAACGTCAACAAAGCCGACGCAGATCTCGCCAGAGCCAAAGAGCTCGCCAACAAGCAGATCATCTCCAGGCAGCAGCTCGACGCCGCACAGGCATCGGCGGACATCGCGCATGCAAATCTGCTCGCGGCCGAGCGGCAGGCTTCCGCGGCAGGCGGAACGGTGAACACCGCTGAAGCTGGCGTTCGCGTCGCCACCGCCCGCACTCTGGCCGCACGCGCTGCCGCGGCCAACGCGCAGCTGCAGCTCGATTACACCCGCATTACTGCGCCGGCTTCAGGCGAGGTTTCGCGCAAACAGGTCGAAGTCGGGCAGCTCGTCGCGCCTGGACAGCCGCTACTCAGCATCGTCGCCGACACCGGCGTGTGGGTCACTGCCAACTTCAAGGAGACCCAGCTCGCCAAGATTCGCCCCGGCCAGCCGGTAGAGTTCGAGGTTGACGCCTATGGCGGATGCGTCGCCGAAGGAAAAGTCGCCAGCGTGAGCGGTGCGACGGGAGCCAAGTTCGCGCTGCTGCCGCCCGATAACGCCACCGGGAATTTCACGAAGGTCGTGCAGCGTGTGCCCGTTCGCATCGCCGTCACCAAGCCGTGCCCGGGCAATCATCCTTTGCGTCCCGGCCTGTCGGCGAACGTTCACGTGGACACCTCGCGGTGAGTACCGCCGTACTCCGGTCCTCGGCGGCGACTCCGCACGAGGACAGGTACGCCCACAAGTACATCATCGCCGCCACTGTCACCATGGCGGCGATGCTCGAGCTGATCGACACCTCGATCGTCAACGTCGCCATCCCACACATGATGGGGAACCTCGGCGCGACGCTCGACGAGATCGCCTGGGTCTCGACTTCGTACATCATCGCCAACGTCATCATCATCCCGATGTCGGGGTGGTTGTCGGCCTACTTCGGACGCAAGCGTTATTTCACGGGCTCGATTCTTCTTTTCACCGCAGCGTCCTTCTTCTGCGGGGCCTCCCATTCGCTGCTCGGACTCATCTTCTGGCGCGTAATCCAGGGCATTGGAGGCGGCGCGCTGCTCTCGACGGCGCAGGCCACGCTCTATGAATCATTCCCGCCCGAAGAAGCGGGAACCGGTATGGCGATCTTCGGCGTCGGCGTAATGGTCGGTCCTACGCTTGGCCCTACACTCGGCGGCTGGATCACGGACAATTACAACTGGCCGTGGATCTTCTACATCAATGTCCCACTCGGCATCATCGCGGCGATCCTGACCGTGACGTACGTGCATGACGCCGAGCACCAGGAGCGCGCCGAGAAGATCGACTACCTGGGGATCATCCTGCTGACCCTTTGCGTGGGCTCTCTGCAATGGATGCTCGAGCGCGGCGAGCGGTACGACTGGTGGGAGTCGCGCTTCGTGACTTTGCTTGGAGTGACTGCACTGCTGTCATTCATCGCCTTGCTCTGGCGCGAGCTCACCACCGACGAGCCGATCATCAACTTTCGCATTCTGAAGAGCAGGCAGCTCACCGCAGGAGTGAGTATGGGCTTGTTGCTCGGCTTCGCTCTTTACGGGTCGGTGTTCATCCTGCCGGTCTTCCTGCAGTCCTTGTTGCAGATGACAGCGTGGCAAACGGGAAAGATCATCCTGCCCGGAGCGATAGCATCCGCGGTGACGATGGCTGTCGTCGGTCGGAACGCGATGCGTCTCGACGCACGGTATACGGTCGTGGCGGGGGCGTTTCTGTTCTTCTGGTCCATGCTCAAAATGTCCCACCTGACGTCGGTGAGTGGTCAGCACGATCTTTTCTGGCCGCTCATTCTGCGCGGGGTTGGACTCGGTCTGATCTTTGTGCCGCTTACCAATGCAACTATGGCAGACCTCAAGGTGAAGGACCTGGCTCAGGGCACGGGTATGTTCAACCTGATGCGACAGCTCGGCGGATCGCTCGGCATCGCTGTCATGGCGACGCTGCTGGCGCGATTCATGGCCATGGAAAAGGCCGTCCTGGTCGAACATGTCGGCGCGAACGACCCCGAGACGATGAGCAGAATCGGCATGATCACCCGCGGACTGATCTCGCGCGGGATCAATCCCATTACCGCGCAGCAACAGGCGCTCGCAATCCTCGACCGGCAGGTAACTGTTCAATCGAGCATGCTGGCTTTCTCCAAGATCTATCTGTACAGCGGGCTGGTTCTGATCTTCGCCCTGCCCTTACTGCTCCTTTTCAGAACCGGCCGGGCGCGCGGGTCTATGGGACCCGCCCATTAGCATGACGAGGTCTTCCGTTGGGTATTTCCCCCGTGAGGACTGAGGCCTTGGATTCCGAGCCAGGGACCCAGGGCCAACACTTAACCCAGACTGCCCGTATTTCTGACGAGGAGCGGGAGCTCGTCAGTCTTGCCAGGAAGGGAGACGAACGGGGTTTCGCCGGCCTCGTGCGTTTGCACCAGCGCCGCGCGTATTCAGTCGCTCGGGCAATTGTGCTGACACACGAGGACGCCGAGGATGCGGTGCAGGAAGGGTTTCTGCGCGCGTATCAGGCGCTGGATCGATTCGATCCCGCCCAGACTTTCGGCGCCTGGCTGAACAGGATCGTGGCCAATGCGGCACTGGACCTGGCAAGGCGACGGAAGGTCAGGAACACGGAGGAGCTGACGGATCTGATCCCGGCAACATTCCGTGATCCGGCAGAGGGCGGCGAGCTGCGCGAGCGGTTGCAGGCGGCGCTGGCGGAGCTTCCGGATCGGGCGCGTGCGGTTATCGTCCTCCACGACATCGAGGGCTTTACCCACGCTGAAATCGGGGAGATGTTGAGTATACCGGGTGGTACGGCGCGCTCGGATTTGCACCACGCGCGACAGAAGCTGCGCGTACTTCTTGGGAACCTGAGGGATTAGGAACGAATGGACGAACGCACCGATTTGCGGCTCGACGACGAAGGCGATGCGAAGATCACCGAGGCTCTTCGGGAGATCTACGCACCACCGGCCGAAGGCGCGTATTGGAGCTCCCTCGAGTCGCGTATCCTTGCGCATATGCGCGCAAATCGCGCGGTGGCAATCCCGGTCAACTGGTGGACCGATTTGGCCGACTGGGCTGCCCCTGGGCTTGCGGCCGCCGCTCTCCTTTTCGTCGTCGCGGGCGCCATATGGTCGCGTCAGAAGGACGATGACATGAGCGCGACCTACGAAGCTGTGACCGAGTCGCTTGGCCCCGACGTCCTGCCCGGCGCGGAGCAAGTCGTCATCGCTCCTCGCGACGGCTCGTCGCAGCGCGAGGCGACGTTCCGCTACGTCCTGTCACACTGAGGATCGACATGGAACGCTCCAAAGGTTACGCCGTAATGTTTCTGCTCGGTGCGTTCATCGCGGGTGGCGCGCTGGGCTTCACCGCAGATCGCGTCATGGACAAGCGTGGTCATGAGCGCGGGCCTCGCGCGTATCGCCAGCGCATGGCGCAGGAGCTCAAGCTGACGCCGCAGCAGCAGGCTTCGGTCGATTCGCTTATCGAGCAGAAGCATCGCCAGATAGTCGCGCTGTACAAACCGGTAAAGCCCCAGCTCGATTCAATTGCGCTGCAGGCGCGCGTCGTCAGCGACAGCACCCACGCCCAGATCAAGCGGTTGCTCAACCCGGAGCAGCAAGAGGGACTCGATCGAATGCGGGCTGCCGCCCGGAAAGAGCTCGGCGAGCGCAGAGGCGACGATTCGCTGCCGCGGACGCCGGGGTCGGCTCGACAGGCTCCGTACTGACAGTCGACCTGTTCCCCTGAAGGCTGTGGCGGACGAGGCTAGCGGCCAATAAAAAAAACGCCGGTGCAATGCACCGGCGTTTTCAGTATCTGTCTTTAAGGGTTAGACGTTATCGGGATCGAGGTCTCTTTCGGCTTTGCCGACGTTCTTCTGGACCTTACCCTTGAACTCCTCAGCGCGCCCTTTGATGTGCTCGCTGGTGTTGTCGGTGGCGTCTCCCAGGTCGCCGCGAATCTGTCCCTTCATTTCCTTCGCGCTTCCCTTCACCTGGTTTTCGAGACCCCTGTCATTCAGATCCTTCATTTGTCCTCCTTTAATAGTCAGGTACTTTTTCCTTCACGCCGCGTTGCGCGGCACTGCAAGTGTTCTCCCTTTTCGATGGTTACAAAGAGCAAGCGATATGCCCACGGCGACGTATGATTCTTACACAAAGCCGGTATCGACCTTGCAAAGCCCCCGGCGCTTGCGGAAATTCCGAGTCAACGCCGATAGCTCTTCCGTCGGCTGAATACCCTCTATAGGTCGCCCCAATCAGCACTCACCCCGAAGCTCGTCCGAGCGGCCGCCGTCTCGCAAAACTCACATTTCTCGCGTTGGGTGTCGTCTACGGTGACATCGGCACCAGCCCGCTCTACGCGCTGCGAGAATGCTTCAGACCTGAATACAACCTGGCGGCTACAGAGATCAATGTTTACGGCGTTCTTTCGCTGATTCTCTGGTCGCTGATCAGCATCGTCAGCATCAAGTACATCGCGTTCGTCATGCGCGCCGACAATCACGGCGAAGGGGGAATCCTGGCGCTGGTGGCGCTGGTCCAGCAGCGCCTGAATCGTGATGCCGACAGAAGAACAAAAGTCGTCATCACCGCAATCGGCCTTGTCGGCGCGGCTCTCTTGTATGGCGACGGCGTCATCACGCCCGCCATCTCGGTCCTCAGCGCCACCGAGGGTCTCGGTGTCGTCGAGCCCTTTCTGGAGAAGTTCGCAATACCGCTGACGGTGCTCATCCTCTTCACCCTCTTTTTCTTCCAGAAGAAGGGGACGGCGAAAGTCGGCAGAGTATTTGGTCCAATCACGCTTGTCTGGTTCGTGGTGATCGCCGTGTTGGGCGGGATGGAGATCCTGAAGGAGCCGAGGATTCTGCGCGCGGCTAACCCGTGGTACGCGCTGGACTTCTTTGCGCTGCACGGCCTGCACTCGTTTGTGGTTCTCGGCGCAGTGGTGTTGGCGGTAACGGGAGCCGAAGCGCTGTACGCCGACATGGGTCACTTCGGGAAAAGGCCGATCCGGCTGGCTTGGGGCGCGGTCGTATTCCCGGCGCTGGTCCTGAACTACTTCGGTCAGGGTGGACTGATCCTCCACAATCCCGCTTCCGCGTCGAATCCGTTTTACCTGCTTGCTCCACGGGCGATTCTCTACCCATTGATCGCGCTGGCCACCTTAGCCGCGATTATCGCGTCGCAGGCGATGATCTCCGGAGCCTTCTCGATCACCCAGCAGTGCGTGCAGCTCGGCTACAGTCCGCGGGTGACGATCGTCCACACTTCCAAGCAGGAGGCCGGACAGATCTACATCCCCGAAGTGAACAGTGCGCTGATGGTCGGAACGTTGTTGGTGGTGTTGGGCTTCCGCTCGTCGACTGCGCTTGGGGCAGCGTACGGAATCGCCGTCACCGGCACATTCCTCATGACGACAGCGCTGCTGTACACCGTCGCGCGTACATGGTGGGGATGGAACGTGCCCCGGACGCTGGCGCTCGTTGGTCCGTTCTTCATCATCGACGCGGCGTTCTTTGGCGCCAATGTGCTCAAGGTGAAGGATGGCGGCTGGGTGCCACTCGCCATCGCGCTCATGATCTTCATTCTCATGACGACGTGGCAGCGTGGGCGACTGATCGTGCGCGGACTCCTCGTCGACGCGTCGATACCGCTTGACGCGTTGCTGAAGGATCTGGGCGACGAGAACCCTGACAAGCGATTCAAGCCGGCGCGGGTTCCGGGCACGGCAGTCTTTCTGACGTCCGAGTCCAAGGATGCACCGCTGGTTCTGCTGCACCATCTCAAGCACAACAAGGTTCTGCACCAGCACGTTGTCCTGCTGTCGATCATATCGTCGAACGTTCCCGAAGTTCCGATCACGGAGCGGGTCGAGGTCACGACCTTCCCTCACAACTTCGCGCGCATCAAAGCGAAGTACGGTTTCATGCAGACCCCGAACGTTCCCGAGATTCTTTCGCTCGCTACGGAGCGGGGAATCATCGCCAAGCCGAGCGAGACGACCTACTACCTCGGGCGCGAGAATCTGCTTCCAACCGGAAACAAGCCGCTGGCGACGTGGCGCAAGCGCATTTTCATCATCATGTCGCGCAACGCCAGACCGGCAACCCAATTCTTCGGCATTCCGCCCAATCGAGTCGTGGAACTCGGCGCGCAAATGGAAATCTGAAAGCTGCGGATGCGAACAACTGCAACTACTTCTGCTAGGCGCTGACCGCTGCTGCGCTATGCGCTAACCGCTGCAGACGACGGGACAGTGGTTGGCTCCTCGGACTCCACGTTCCGCTCAATGTTGCTCGGACAGTTAGGAGGATTGCGAGATGCGACTGGATACGAAGGGCGCGCTAACGGCGAGCTGCGAACCAGAAAGGAACGTGAGGCTAAAAGCTTCAAACACTGTCTAGTCGTAGGCAGCGGTCAGCGTGCTGCGCTTAGCGCATCAGCGCCCAGCAGAAGTAGTTGCCGTTCCGCAGTCCCGCAGTCCGCAGTCAGTCTCTGCGTCGCAGGCGCTCAATGTCCCGCCGATCTTTCTTGCTTGGCCGCCCCTTTTCGTACGATGAAAAGGATTGCGCCGCTTTGACCTGCACCGCCATCGCTTCGCGCGCTTTCTTCCCTTCCGCGTTTTCCTCGTAGAGTTTCGCCGCCACCGACGCGGGACCGCGGTACTCCGATAAAGCGCGGACCGCGACGACGTGATAGTAGGGACCCAGCCGGATGCGCAGCTCGTCGCCGACCTGGAGCTGCTTGGCGCGCTTGGCCCGCTCTCCATTCACTTCCACCTTCCCCGACTCTATCGCCTGCGCGGCCAGTGCGCGCGTTTTGAAGAAGCGTGCCGCCCATAGCCATTTGTCGAGCCGGACCTTCGCAATCTCTTCCGTAGCCATGCTTTTCCGTTGCCCGAAATGAGGGTTCGGAGTCTGGATAATAAACCCCGCCTGGGGAACATCGCGCCATGCAAGACAACTGGTCAACACAACTAAAAAAAATCGAGCGCGAATTCGAGGGACTTCCGCCGGAGCCGTCACCCGCTTTCAAGAAGTTGCAGAGCGAGGAACAGCGGCGGGCCAAGGAACGCGCGCAGCAGCGAACCGCTATGATCGGCGGTGGGGCGCGGCTCGTCCTCGTCGCCGCGCTCGGCGTCGCGCTCGCGTTCTGGCCGTATGAGAATGGGTGCGGGCTGGGACTGGCCGGCTACCTGGCTGTCGAAGTCGTCATCATCATTGGCGGACTGTGGGTGGCGATATCCACGTGGCGGGCCCGTCTGCCCAGGATGCACATCCTGTCGCTGGTGATCGCGCTGGCCGGCATGGTGTTGATCGCGATCGAGATTCTCCCGCGCGTGGGCTACGCGGCGGTAGACCCCAAAAACCCGCCGTCCTTCTCGTGCCGCGATACCGACAGTCCCGCACCGCGTCCGACTGCGACCGAAACGCCGCGCTCGATCACCCGCGCCGACATGGGTGCAACGACAGACGCGCCGCTCGTCAGCAAAGCCGTCGAGCAGCGCGTCCAGGCAACCACCAGCGAGCTGGGAGCACGCTGGAAGTCAAGTACAGAAGAACTATCTAAGCGGTTTGCGCCGCACCGAGCCGCGCTAGAACGGATCGAGCGTCCCGAGCTGTTGTCGCAACGAGCTCCCTGATCTCATCGGCGCTCATCGGCTCAAAGTCGAAATCGATCGGAGCGTCTTCAAAATCCTGCAGGTAGTCCAGATCGGGCATGTCGTCGATCGTGAAGACGTCGCCATTGAAGTCGTCCATCGTGAAGACGTCTCCGTCGACATCCTCCATGGTAAAGACCTGTCCATCCGGGGGATTTGGCGGCGCCATGATGCGAAGGCGCGGCGATGACCGCAGCTGAATCTTCCGCGGTAGGTCCTTCAACTTCTCGCGCATCAGCGGCTCGAGATTCTCGAATCTCTGCTTCATCATCGGCATCTCGGGACCGAACATCATCATATCCGGCCCGAATCTCATCATCCCAGGTCCGCCGAATTCCATCATCCTTGCGCCCGGGCCAAAACTCATGCGCCGTCTCATGAGATCGCTTGCCTTGCCCGCCGTGACCTGCACGTCGCGGAATCTGCCGGCCGAATACACGCGAAGGTTCACGCGCGCGCCCGGCGTCAGCTTCCGCACCTCACGCGTCAGACGGTGTGCGGCCAGCCCGTTGGTATACGAGTCTTCGGTGTCGGCAGCCACGGTGCGCAGATCGACGCCGTTGATGGCGGCGATGCGATCTCCCTCGATGATCCCCGCGTTCTCAGCCGGGCCCTTCGGCGTCACCGCCTCAACGAAGACACCGAGTGTGTCCCGCCTGGTACCCGTGCTGCGAAGCTGCAGACCGAGTGCGGCCCGCTTCTCCATCGCGGAATCCATCGAGTAATAGAACCGGCTTCGCTTCAACGAGTCGGCCGGTCCACGACGGAACACCTTACACTCGACGCGGCCGTCCGGATAATTGGTGCAGCTCGAATCCGGCTTTGCGGGCGTCACCTGTGCGCCCACTCCCGCTGCGATTGAAGCGCTCGCAACAGCTGTTAAAAGCAGCAAGACCTTCATTTTCTTCTCCCGTACTGGTTCTGTCGGATAGGACAATCAACCTCAGGCAATGGTTGCCGCGGGTGCAAAAGGTTCGCTGGCGGGTGATATTGAAGCATGTCTGCGACGATCGAACCGCGGCCAGCCCCGCCTCCTCCCCAGAAAACGGAAATCGACGTTCACGCGTTCGAGCATCACTGGCAGGACGAAGCTGATGCCGCGTACCTCTATCGCATTCTCGCGTCGGCGGAGCTCGATCCGAAAAAGAAAGACGTCTACGCGCGGCTTGCCGATGTTGAAGACAGGCACGTCGTAGTCTGGTCGGAGCTGCTGGCCCAGCACGGACATCCGCCAGCCCCATTCCGTCCGAGCGGCAGGGCGCGCATGCTGGCCGCGCTCGGCAAATGGTTTGGCCCGGGCTTTCTGCTGCCGATGCTGCTCGAGGAAGAAGGGCGCGAGGTGAAGGCGTACCTCGACATGCACCGGCAGACTCCCCGCGGCGCTCCGGGCGGCGCGGAAGCGCTGATCCTCGCCCGCGAGTCAGCCGATCATGCAACGACGCTTGGCGAGATCGCGGGCAAGGGTGCCGAGCCGTGGCACAAGACGGCGTCCGGCGGATTCCTGCGCAACGTCGTGTATGGATTCAACGACGGACTGACAGCGAATTTTGGTCTCGTTGCCGGTGTAATTGGCGCTTCCACGCTCAATCAGCATCAAGCGGTTGTTGTCGCAGGTGTGGCCGGACTCATCGCCGACGCTTTGTCGATGGGATCGAGCGGATATCTCGCCAGCAAGAGCGAGCGCGAGGTCTATGAGTACGAGATCTCGATGGAGAAAACCGAAGTCGAGTTGATGCCGGAGATCGAGCGCGACGAGCTGGCGGTGATCTACGAGGCGAAGGGGATGGATCGCCAAAGCGCCCACCACCTGGCGACGCAGGTGATGGCGGATCCGGCGATGATGCTGAAGGAGCAGGTCCAGGAAGAGCTCAAGATCGGCGAGATGAACATGTCACCGCTCAAGGAGGGCTGGCTGACGGGCCTCGCGACCGCCTTCGGCGCCGCAATTCCAGTCTTTCCGTTCCTGGTCTGGCACGGCACTACCGCCATCATCATCGCGTTCGCGATTTCGATGCTGTCCCACTTCCTGGTTGGCGCGGCGCGGTCAGTCTTCACCGGGCGCGGCGTCTTTCGGTCGGGATTCGATATGTTCGTTGTCGGAATCGGCGTCGCACTCGTCGGCTACTTCGTCGGCGGCTGGGTGGGCAAGCTCATCTAGAAAAAAAAATCTTGACCGTTTCCGCAGGCATCATATGTTTTGCCACGCTTCGCGGATAGGATCAGCAGAGCACAGCAACGTACGCCTTGCATTTCGAGATGGCAGGGCAAAAAACATCGTTGCGTAAGCTCTGTATCTCTTCATGCAAATGAACCCGCGCGTAGTCTCTGCCGCGGGTTTTCTCATTTAGATAGCCCCAACCAAGCTGCGCCATCGACGCCAGTCGATGGAAACGCCGGTGCATCCGGCAATCCTGATCCACCCGGGGGATTTTGATGAAGAGATTTGTACCACTTGCCGTGGCGGCATTCGCTATTTCCGCATGCCAGGATGCGTCCGGCCCCGCGCCAACCGAGCTGCGAGCACCAATCACCGCGAGCGACGCCAAAGCCACTCCGCTTCCAGGCGATTACATCATCAGGCTTCGCGACGATGTCACCGCGGTTCAATCGGTTGCCCAATCCCTCGCTGGTTTGCATAACGGCCAGCTCAAACACATTTACAGCTCCGCATTGCGAGGCTTTGCCGTCCGGAACCTCTCTCCCGCGGCAGCGGCAGCGATCGCGGCGGATCCCAGAGTGCTGTATGTCGAACAGGATCAGGAATACCACGCCGTTACCAGCACTCCGAATCCGCAGCTGAATCCGCCCTCATGGGGCCTCGACCGCATCGATCAGCGTTCATGGTCGTCGCCGAGCCACTCGTACGCTTTCAGCGCGACGGGCAGCGGCGTGACTGCCTACATCATCGACACTGGTATCGATTTCGGACACGCCGAATTCGAGGGACGAGCAAGTTCGGGCGTCGATGAAGTGACGATTGGCGGCAGTGCCACTGATTGCAACGGTCACGGTACGCACGTCTCCGGCACCGTTGGCGGCGCCACCTATGGTGTTGCAAAAGACGTGAGCCTCGTCGCCGTCCGCGTCCTCGATTGTTCCGGAAATGGATCGACCTCCGGCGTCGTCGCGGGCATCGACTGGGTCACCGCTCACGCAACACGTCCCGCGGTCGCCAACATGAGCTTGGGCGGCGGCGCTTCGACGACGCTAGACCAGGCAGTTGCAAACTCGATCAACAGCGGCGTCACGTACGCAATCGCAGCCGGAAACGGCGATTTCCTCGGCCGCGCGCAGGATGCCTGCACGACATCGCCGGCCCGCGTTGCAGCAGCAATCACCGTCAGCGCTACGGACAACACCGATACAAAGGCGAGCTGGGCGAACTATGGCACTTGCGTCGATATCTTCGCGCCCGGTGTCAGCATCACATCGTCGTGGTGGTCGTCGACAGGTCAGACGTCGAACACCATCAGTGGTACTTCGATGGCGACGCCTCATGTCACGGGCGCTGCCGCGTTGTATCTCGAGACCAATCCGACCGCCAACGCCGCGACGGTGGCCGCCGCTTTGGTCAACAACGCTACGACCGGTGTGGTCAAGAGCGGAGGTTCAGGCTCGCCGAACCGTCTGCTCTACACCGGCTCCGAAGCGCCACCGCCGCCGCCTCCAGGTTCGACGGCGAGTTTCAGCAAGAGCTGCTCGGGTCTGACCTGCAGCTTCAACGCTGGCGCTTCAACTAACGCGACTTCTTACAGCTGGAATTTTGGCGACGGCGCAACGGCGAGCGGTGTGACCACGTCGCACAGATTCGGGCGGAATCAGAATTACACCGTCACTCTGACCACCCAACCCGCGTCGTCCACCTCGACGGCGACGGCGACAGTTGTGTGCGGGAAGAGGAGCTGCAGCTAAAAGAGGTTCTTTCAAGTGCGGGGTGTGGGGTGTGAGTAGTCAGGTTGCGGGATGCGGGGAAGTTCGCCTCGCACCCCGCAACCACACTACCCGAACCCCATACCCCGCAGTTTCCTTCAGCCCGTCGTTAATTCTCTCCGAGCCCATACTGCCAGTAATAGTGCGCCGTATCCGATGCAGACGGCGACGAAATTCACGAGCGCCCCGACGATCGGCACCACTCCGGCGATCGTCAGCACCAGTGCGCCAATGAAAAAGTTGACCAGCGTGCTCTGACGTCCGAGCAGAGTTCGGTTGTGGAGGATTTTCGCGCCGATCCAGATCGAGACGGGCACTTCACTCAGGGCGACGAACACCAAAACAAGCGCGGCGACAATCAACGCGAGCGGCAGGCCGATCGCAGTAGCTGCCGCGATCACTATCGCAATCGGAATCAGAATCGCTGATGCAATTCCGACTACGATCGATCTCACCGGTGACTCGCTGATACGCTGCGCCGCCCCGCCCATGAAGCCTGGGACGAGCAGCACCGCGACGATGCCCGCCAATACTATCCCGACCGTCCACAGGACAGTGAACAACCCCTTGCTCTTGCTGATCGGAAGCGAGGTGATCTTGCCGCCGATCCTGGCTCCAGGATCGATGCGCACTTCTTCCTTGAGCCGGTAAGTGAGGTTGCCCCCGATCTGCGCGCGTGGTCCGAGTCGCAGCGAGCCGCCTGCAACCTCGACGTCACCGGCGACAGGACCATTGATCTCGATGTTTGCGCCCGTGGCGAGCAAGCCGCCGCGAACGTTCGCCTCGATTTTCATTTTGCCGCCAATCAGGTAGACGTTGTGCCCAATCACCGACGACGAATCAATGAAGATGTCGCCGCCGCCGATTGTCGCATTCCGATCCACGTTCGCCCTCACTTCGATCTTTCCGCCGGCGGCCCGCATCGAGCCGTGGATGTAACCCCTGATATCCTGTCGTCCTCCGGCTGCGACGTAATCGCCTCCGGTCCGACCGTTAAAGGAGATTTCGCCGCCGGCGAGGATCGCATCCCCTGGGATGGTGTCGCCAAGCGAAGGAGCGGAGCCGGACGCCAGAACGTCTTCGCCGAGGCGCATCACCTGGTTCTCTGGCTTCGGCCGCACGCAGGCCGTCGCAAGTCCAGCAAGCAGCAAACCGATTACGGGAAGCGGTGCTACACGGGCGCGAGCCATCCTTCCTCCGACGCTACGGGATCAAACCGACTTTCGTGAATGTTGTGCAGCCCCACCACCTCGGCAAGCAGGACGTTTTGACGCATTTTGTTGCTGCCGAGATTTCCGCTCGAATTCCTTTCTCTCGTATCTGATGCCGCCAAGACCATTCGTTCTCGCCGAAGCCAACTGGAAGTCAGTCAAAGACACCGCTTACGAAGTGGCCATTCTGCCATGGGGCGCAACCGAGCCGCACAACTACCACCTTCCGTACTCGACCGACAATTACGAGACGACGGCCCTCGCCGAACGCGCCGCGGAGTTCGCATGGAAAAAAGGCGCAAAGGTGGCGGCGCTCCCGACAGTGCCGTTCGGGGTGAACACTGGTCAACTGGACCTTCGGCTCGCCATCAACATGAATCCCAGCACGCAGCTGGCCGTGCTCACTGACGTCGCGACATCACTCGCCGGTCAGGGCGTCAAAAAGCTCCTGATTCTCAACGGACACGGCGGGAATGATTTCAGGCAGATGATCCGCGAGCTCCAGCCGAAGGCCGACATCTTCATCTGCACGATCAATTGGTGGACGTGCATCAAGGGCGCCGACTACTTCGACGAGCCCGGCGATCACGCCGGAGAGATGGAGACGAGCCTGATGATGGCGCTCGAGCCGGATTTATTGAGACCGCTCGCGGAGGCGGGCTCGGGCAAGGCGCGGAAGTTTCGCGTTGCGGGACTTCGCGATGGCTGGGCGTGGGCACCTCGTCACTGGCGCGAAGTCACCGACGACACCGGAACGGGAAATCCCGCTGCTGCGACGGCCGAGAAGGGCGAGAAGTTCCTGCGAGCGGTGACGGAGCGTATCGGCGGTTTTCTCGTCGAGCTCGCAGCCGCGAATGTCAGCGACCTCTACGAATAGCGAAGCGGACTCGCTTAGCCGACCGCGAAGGGCTGCTTGTTGGCAACGAAGCGCGCAACCGCCCGGAGCGAGCCGAGATTGTCGTCGCAAATCTCGCAATTCGAGACGATGATGCCGAACTCCTGCTCGACGAAGTTGATCATCGCCAGCACATACTTCGAGTCGAGAGCCGCCTTCTCGAAGAACTTTTCGTTTTCGCCGAGAACAAAGCCGTTTTGACGGTATAGGGAGTCCTCGCTGACGAAGGCGCGAACCCGCGAGAGGATGACGGACTCAGCAACACCTGGAGTGAATTCGGTTTGTTCGGGGAACATGGCGGCCAGCTCACGGGATTGTGGACCGTGACAGTGGTGCAAGCCGGGCACCTCCCAGCTGAGCTGGCCCCGGCGGTGAGTCCAGGCGGTGCTAAGTCCCGCTATCACAACGAGATACACTATCGGCTTCCGCTCGCGGGAAGCTTCTCCAGGACCCCAACTGTTGTGGAACTGCTACATCGATGATGGGGCGCCCAAGTGATAGCGCTGACGTTCGGCCGCCGCGCCGGTGGTGGGCGTCAGGCGACGATGTTGAGTAGCCGTCCCGGCACGAACACCACCTTCCGCGGCTTCCCGCCCACGAACTTCGCCACTGCCGGATCCGCCAATGCCGCGCTCACCGCCGCCGCCTCGGCGATGTCCGGCGCAACGTGAATCTTGCTCCGCACCTTCCCGTTCACCTGCACCACCAGCTCGATCGTGTCCTCTTTGGCGAGTGCCGGGTCGAACTCTGGCCACGCCGAATCGAACACACTGCCGGCGCCGCCGGTCTGCTCCCATAGCTCCTCGGCGATGTGCGGAGCGAAAGGAGCGACGAGCGTGATCAACGGCAGCACTTCGTCGCGGTGAGGAGTGCGCTCGCCTTTACGCAGACTATTGATGTATTCCATCATCGCGGCGACCGCAGTGTTGTAGCTCAGTCGCGGTATGTCTTCGCTGACCTTACGAATCGTCTGGTGAAGCTTCCGCATCACCGAGTGATCGGGCTCACCCTGACTCGTCATCGTCTGCACCGACGCGAACAGCCGATCGAGGAATCTCCGCGTTCCCGAGATGCTGGCGTCACGGAAATCGCCTCCCTGCTCGTAGGGACCGAGGAACATGAGGTACGTCCGGAAAGCATCCGCGCCCCAGCTCGCGATGTACTCGTCCGGATTTACGATGTTGCCCTGGGTCTTCGACATCTTCGCGCCTTCGCGGATGATGTGTCCGTGAGCGCGGAACTTCGTGAACGGCTCCTCGAAATGCAGCTGACCCGCATCGTGCAGCACCATGGTGATGAAGCGGGAGTACAGGAGGTGCAGCACTGCGTGCTCGTTGCCTCCGATGTACGAATTCACCGGCAGCCACTTCTTCGTGACCGCTGGATCGAAGGGAACGTCGTCGCGGCCGACGGTCGGGTAGCGCAGGAAATACCAGGAGTTGTCGAGGAAGTTGTCGGATACGTCGGTCTCGCGACGCGCGGTCTTGCCGCATTTCGGGCAGGCGACGCGGTACCACTCCTCGTGGCGCGCGAGCGGTGACACACCGGAATCGTCCGGCCTGAAGTCCTCGATAAAGGGCAACACCACCGGCAGATCCTTCTCCGGAACCGGGACAATTCCGCAATCATCGCAGTAGATGATCGGAATCGGCGGGCCCCAGTAGCGCTGACGCGAGATGCACCAGTCATGCAGCCGGTAGTTCACGATCGGCTTCGCGGAGCCGGTTTTCGCCAGATGCTCGACGATTGCTTTTTTCGCGGGTTCGACGCGGAGTCCGTCCAGAACGCCGGAGTTGACCATCGTCCCCGTCTCGCAGTCCACGAACGCTTCGTTGAGCGGAGTGTTCGCGTCCTCGCGCTCGCCGCAGACAACCCGCACGATCGGCAGATCGAACTTGCTGGCGAACTCGAAATCCCGCTCGTCGTGACCGGGCACGCCCATGATCGCGCCCGTGCCGTACTCCATCAGCACATAGTCGGAGATCCAGACTGGAATCTCTTTCGCGGTCGCCGGGTTGAGCGCGTACGAACCAGTGAACACGCCGGTCTTGTCAGTGCTTGTTTTGCGTGACACGAGATCCTGTTTTTTCGCGCGCTCCAGGTAGTCGGCGACTTTTTTCTTCTCGGCCGGCTTCGTCAGCGACTCCACCAGTGGGTGCTCGGGGGCCAGCACCATGTAGGTTGCGCCGTAAATGGTGTCTGGCCGGGTGGTGAAAACGCGGATCGTGCATCCCTCTCCGCGCACCGTCTTCGTCTGGAAGTCGAGCTCGGCGCCTTCGGAGCGGCCGATCCAGTTCCGCTGCGCGGTCTTGGTTGTCTCGGACCAATCGATCCGGTCCAGATTGTCGAGCAGACGCGGCGCGTAGTCGCTGATGCGGAAGAACCACTGCTCGAGCAGCCGCTGCTCGACCTCGGTTCCGCAGCGCTCGCAGAATCCGCCCGACACAACCTGTTCGTTGGCCAGCACGGTCTTGCAGCTCGGACACCAGTTGACCGCCGCTTTCTTCCTGTACGCCAGGTCGCGGTTGAACAGCTGCAGGAAGAGCCACTGGGTCCACTTGTAGTAGCTCGGATCAGTTGTAGCCAGACGGTAGCGCCAATCGACCATCAATCCAGCGCTTTCCAGCTGCCGCTGGAAGTTCTCGATATTGCGCGGGATCAGGTCCATCGGATGAACGCCTACCTTGAGGGCGAAGTTCTCCGAATGAATCCCGAAAGCGTCATAGCCAAGCGGCTCGAAGACGTTGTGTCCCTTCAGACGCTGGAATCGTCCATAAATGTCGTTCCCCGTGAACGCGAAGAGATTGCCGACGTGGAGTCCTTCCGCCGACGGATAGGGGAACATCATCAAGGCATAGAACGGCCTCTGCGCGCGCTGCAGGTCGGTGTGGTTGGTGCCACGCTCCCGCCAGATGCGCTGCCACTTCTGCTCGATCGTCTGCGGATCGTAAGTCACAGGTGGCGAGAGAGGGTCGTTCCGTGTTGCCGAGTTGTCCATTTGTACAAAGTAGCGGCTAAGACTCAGAGTTTCATCTGTAGATCGAGGCTGCGCCTGCGGTTTCACCACTGCTTTTCGAGATGACAGCGACACCGCTTCCAGTCACATCCCGCTCCGCGTCCGGGTTTCTCAAGCCGGTGTTCAGCGCGCTGCAGCGCCGCGCGCTCAAAGCGAGCATCCTCTTCGGATCGGTGTTTCTGATCGGACTCGGCGCCATTCTCTACCAGGCTTACCGGCTCATTCCGACCGGCACCCGCGAAGAGGTTCTCGCGGTCGGCGGCGTGGTTCCGGCGTTCGTGATCGCACTTCTCTGGATTGCCGTAGCGCTCGTTACGACGATTGCCGCCGCGCTGATCTTTGTTCGCCAGCACGTCAGCGGTCCGGCCGCGGAGCTGGCGCGTACGCACGAGGCGATTGCCAAGGGCGATCTGAGCGGAGTCTACAATCCCGGGATGTCGAATCGGTCGGTCGACAGACTCACGCGCTCGACGATGTCGATGCTCACAGAGCTGCGCTCGGTGGCGACCAGAATGCGAGCGTCCGCGACCGAGAACAACGAGCTGGCCAGCGAGCTCTCGAAGTCTTCCGTGACTGCTGCCGCGATCGCGCGGGACAGAGCGAGCACGGTAAACGGACTCAGTCAGGATGCCGTCGCCCGCGAGCGCACCATCAAGGAATTGACGAATCAGGGAACGAAGCTGGTGGAGATAGCCGGTCACCTGCGTGAGGCTGCACAGGAAGGATTGAGGCGCGACAAGGCGCTGCGCCAGCTGGCGAGAGAGAACAGGATCAGACTCGAGCGCACGACCAGCTCGCTACAGGAGCTGGCATCCGACGCCCTTGACGGCAGAGAGGGAATCGATGCCATGGCTTCGGCGGCCGACGAGATCGGTGCGTTCCTGGTTCTGGTGCAGAAGATCGCCAAGCAGTCGAAGCTGCTCGCTCTCAACGCGGCGATGGAAGCAGCGCGCGCCGGCGAGCACGGCCACGGATTCGCCGTCGTGGCGAGCGAGGTGAGACGCCTCGCGACCAGCTCGGGCGACGCGGCGCTGCGCACGACATCCCTGGTGCAGGAGCTGCTCGACAGCGTCACCCGCTCCCGCGAATCGAGCGCGCGCACACTCGCGACGGTTGAACAGGTCCTGGGGGCGACACGCGCCGGAAAACAGTCGCTGACGAAGGTCGAGGAAGGAACCGTCGAAGGAGAGGATCTGAGCGGCCGCATTGAGCGGTCGGTCCGCGAAGCGAACGATCTAATCGAGGAGATGACTCAGCGACTCGCTGACCTATCGCAGGGTACTGCGTCGTTCTCCCGCGCGATGCATCATGTCGCGGTGTCGAGCGAAGATCAGAGCAAGAAAATCGCAGACATTGCGTCGGCGGCCCACGCTCTGACCGACGCCGCGGACCGGATCTCGAATCTCGTCGGGACGTTCAAACTCGACAGCTGATCTCGGGCATCTGTGGGCGCTGGGCCCGAGCATACTTGTAGGCCATCGGAACGAGTCGGGCGCCGGTGGAGTCGGCGACGGCAAACTTGCCGCCTTCATAGGCGGACGCGGCACCGAAGCGCCCATCCTTGGTGAGGGCGTAGAACTCCAGATCGAAGAGTGGGCGGCCATTCGGATCCAGGAGGCGCTGCTCCGTCATCGCGACGACGCGATCGATCGTTTTGAGACAAGCCTGCTCTGGCGAAAGGCCCTGGCGCATGAACTCGACGATGAGGAAAGCGCCGCAGACTTTAATGTTCGCCTCACCCCGGCCCGTAGAGCCCGCGGCGCCAACGGTGTTGTCACAGTACTGCCCGGCGCCGATGATCGGTGAATCACCCACGCGCCCTGCCACTTTCCACGAACGACCACTGGTGGTGGTGACCGAGGAAATGTCGCCACGCGCGTTGACGGCGTTCATGTTGATCGTGCCGGTGGTGAATTTGACGTGGAGTGGATGGTCGTAGGCAACGGCGGGAAGCGGGTCGAGCCAGTTGTCGTTCGGATTGAGGCACGCCTTCCAGCGCAGCCAGTCCTGCCGGCTCTTCTCGGTCAGGAGATTCTGCTCCTTGAATCCCATCTGCAGGGCGAATTTCTTCGCGCCGGCTCCGACGAGCATGATGTGGTCGGTGCGATCCATCACCGCCTTCGCCACGAGCGAGGCCGTAGCAATGTCCTCCAGCGCGCCGACGGCCCCGGCTCTCCTGGTCGGCCCGTGCATGCACGACGCGTCGAGCTGGACGACGCCGTCTTCGTTGGGAAGGCCGCCGAGTCCCACTGACTGATCGTCGGGATCCAGCTCCTGGATGTTGACGCCGGCGATGATGGCATCGAGAGTGTCGGCGTTCTGGCGCGCGATCATCTCATAGGCGCGGGCGACGCCGCGGATGCCGTTGGCCGAGGAGATCACTACCGGCGGCGCCGCTGAATCCGCGGAGAGCCGAGTGCCGCGACTCAGAACCTCTGCTCTAGCCTCAGCATCGAGAGTGAGACCGGCTGCCGCCGCTGCGCTGACACCGACGAACCTTCGCCTGGAGAGAGGCACTGGATACTCCGGATTGGGGACTTTACCAGCATCTGCTGGGCGTTTGGCTAACTACATCTGCTGGGCGTTTGGCTAACTACATCTGCTGTGCGTTTGACTAACCACATCTGCTGGGCGCTTGGCGCTGCTACGCTGCACGCTCACCGCTGCAGACGACTAGACAGATCTCGTTGATCTTAGAGTGACAACTAGTTTTTCCTCTGCTTTAACGTGATCGGTCCCGACGTTTGCAGCGGTCAGCGTGCAGCGCAAAAGCGGTCAGCGCCTAGCAGATGCAGTTAAGAACTCCGCGACAGACCCGTATCCACCGCGCGCGGCAGTCGTCATGTTCGAACGAGGTATCGTCCCGCAGTCTGTCGGCGCGGAAGCTGCTTGTGGTGGAGTAAAGAAAAAAGATCTGCAGAAGGAGGCCGGCGAATGACTTCAATAAGGTATGCGGGCTTTGTAGCTTCCCGCTACACATGAAGCCGTCCCCGATTGGTCGCGCCAGAAAGCTTCGCCTCGAGGCCGCAGAAGGGCCGCGCGTCGACATCTCGGGGCCGACCCGGCGCGAAAAAGATCTGCTCGGTGAGCGAGATGTGCCGGCGACCGCGCTCTACGGGATCCAGACCCTGCGCGCGATGGAGAACTTCTGCATCACTGGCATCGAGCTGCGCGAGTTTCCGACCTTCGTCGCCGCCCTGGCTACCGTAAAAGAAGGCGCGGCGTTAGCCAACCTCGAGATGAAGCTGATCGACCGCGAGATCGTCGACGCCATCTGCCAGGCGGCTGGTGAAATCAGGGAAGGGCTGCACCACGATCACTTCCGGGTCGACATGATTCAGGGAGGAGCGGGCACATCCTCCAACATGAACGTCAACGAGGTGATGGCGAATCGCGCTCTCGAGATCCTCGGCAAGGAGCGCGGCGATTACGACGTCGTCCATCCCAACAACCATCTCAACCTCAGTCAGTCGACCAACGACGTCTACCCGACGGCGGTAAAGCTCGCGCTCCACACCAGTATCTCGGACCTGCAGCTGGCGATGATCGCCCTCGCCGCGGCATTCCTGCACAAGGGAGAAGAGTTCGGCTCCTACATCAAGATGGGACGCACTCAGCTCCAGGACGCGGTACCGATGACGCTCGGCCAGGAGTTCAACGCCTTCGCTCACACGATGCTCGAGGATGTCGACAGATTGGGCGAGGCGCAGGCGCTGATTCGCGAGATCAACATGGGAGCGACCGCCATCGGCACGGGAATCAACGCCCCACCAGGTTATGCGGAGAGCGTGCGGCGACATCTCGAGCACATCACGGGACTTCCACTGATAACCGCACCCGATCTTGTCGAGGCGACCGCCGATACGGGCGCGTTCGTGCAGCTCTCTGGAGTCCTCAAGCGTTGCGCGGTAAAGCTCTCCAAGATCTGCAACGATCTTCGTCTACTCAGCTCGGGGCCGCGCGCCGGGTTCGGCGAGATCAACCTTCCGCCGATGCAGCCTGGCTCCTCGATCATGCCGGGCAAGGTGAATCCAGTGATTCCCGAGATGGTGAATCAGGTCTGCTTTGACATCATCGGCGGCGACATGACGGTGACGATGGCCGCGGAGGCCGGACAGCTGCAGCTGAACGTGTTCGAGCCGATCATCGCGTTCAGGCTGCTGAGCGGAATGACATACCTCGCTCGCGCATGCAAGATTCTGCAGAACCGCTGCGTGGAGGGGATCACCGCTAATCGCGAGCGAATGGAAAGTTTCGTGGAGCAGTCGGTGGGCATCATCACCGCTCTGGTGCCGGTGCTCGGCTACGAGACGACGACCGAGATTGCCAAAGAAGCGCTCTCCTCGGGAAGAGGCGTTTACGAGCTGGTATGCGATCGCGGGCTCATGACGCGAGAACAGCTCGACCGTCTGCTCAATCCAGAGGCGATGACAGCGCCGCGACGTACGGAATAGCCCTACACGCCGCAGGAATTTCCGACAAAAAAGCACAGGATTGTCATAGCGGAGCGCCCTCCCACTACGCGCCCGTGAGAGTTAGCTTGTAGCGGCGCGACGCCCTAAACGACGAGAACAGGATTTTCTTCGCATGAAAGGTTCTGACCGCCTTAGGCGGCTTGTATCCTACGCTTTAATCGCCGTGCTCGCCGTCACGGCCATCGCCTGTAACGAAGCACATCCAAATACAACGCTCGATCCCCACTCGGATCTTGGCCGCGAGATCGACTTCCTGTGGGATCGCCTGCTGCTGCTCGGGACGATCGTGTTCGTCCTGGTCGAGGTGGCTCTCGTTTACGTCGTGGTCAAATACCGGCGCAGGGAGAATCAGCCGAACCCGCCGCAGACGCACGGCAGCACTCCGCTCGAGATCGCCTGGACGCTGATTCCCGCAGTAGTCCTTGTGTTCATCGCCGTTCCGACGGTGAAGACGATTTTCATCACCCAGGCCCAGGCCGCGCCGGGCTCCCTCAACATCGATGTCACCGGCCACCAGTGGTGGTGGGAATTCAGATATCCCGAGTACGGCGTCACCACCGCCAATGAGATCTACATTCCCGTCGGTCGCACGGTGAATTTCCGGCTCCGCTCCGCCGACGTGATTCATTCCTTCTGGACTCCGCAGCTTGGCGGGAAGCGTGACGTCGTAACGAATCGGACGAATTACATCTGGTATACACCGGACACTTCGACAGCCAGCCACGTCTGGAACGGCTTCTGTGTCGAGTATTGCGGCGCGTCGCACGCCAACATGCGCTTCCGTGTCTTTACCGTGACTCCGCAGCAATTCGAATCGTGGGTTGCGGGGCAGAAGATGCCAGCGCACTACGGCGCAGTCGCAGGCCCGACACCTCCTGCTGGTGGGCCGATCCCGCCACCAATGGAGGGCGTCGTAACTGTTCCCGGCGGCAGCCAGGCACCGACGGCTGCGGCGCAGGCTGCCGCGCCGCGCGTCGCGCAACAGAGCTCCGGCACGCAGGCAACAGGCGGCACGCAGCCGGCTCTTCCGCGTCCGCAGAATCCCGAGGCCAATCCCGGTGCTCAGAGCTCGGTCAGGGGTGTCACCCCCAGTGGCGCGACGATGGCCGATGGGCGGGCATCGAACGCCTATCCTGTGCAGGCTGGTTACATCTTCCCGCGCGAGAGCATTCCGGATTTCGCGGTGCCGCACGCGACAGCCCCGGGCGATCTCAAATTCACGGCAGGATTGACGGGCAGCGCTGCGCGTGGCAAGCAAGTCTTTTCGAGCTCGGCGTGCATCGGTTGCCACTCGATCGCCGGCAACCCGGCGGCGATGGGAATCGTCGGACCCAATCTCACGCACGTCGGCTCACGCAGCACGCTTGCCGCTGGCCGCTTCCCGAATACCGCTGCGTATCTCGCGCTCTGGATCAAGAACGCGCGCAAGATGAAGCCCGAAGTCCTGATGCCGACGCTCGGCGTGGACGAGTACGACCCTGTCATGAAATCGAAAGTCACGGCGGCGAACGGTGGACTCACCGATCAGCAGATCGCCGACATTGTCGCTTATCTAACCGCACTGAAGTAACCGGAGATCAGACTTGGCAACCACTGCAATCCGAGCCCCCGCGCACGGCGCCGAATATCCTGGCGAGCACAGCGGCCTCTATAGCTGGCTGGCGACCACCGACCACAAGCGCATTGGCGTTCTGTATCTCTACACCGCGCTGGGGTTCTTCATCTTCGGCGGCATCGAGGCGGTAATCATCCGCGCCCAGCTCGGAGGCCCTAACCAGCACCTCGTCTCCGCCGAGTTCTACAACCAGTTATTCACGATGCACGGGACGACCATGATCTTCCTCGCGATCATGCCGCTCTCGGCAGCGTTCTTCAACTTCCTCATTCCGCTGCAGATCGGAGCGCGCGACGTTGCATTCCCGCGCCTGAACGCGTTCAGCTACTGGGTATACCTCTTCGGCGGACTCTTCATCACGCTGCCGATCTTCTTCGCCGTGGCGCCCAATGGTGGCTGGTTTGGTTACGCGCCGCTCACCATCAGACAGTACTCGCCCGGGGTGAACATCGATTTCTGGGTGATCGGCCTGCAGATCCTTGGCGTGTCGTCGCTGGCTGCCGCGTTCAACTTCCTGACCACGATCATCAATCTCCGCGCGCCGGGGATGTCGCTGATGCGGATGCCGATGTTCACCTGGATGGCGTTCGTCGTTCAGGTGCTGCTCGTGCTCGCCTTCCCCGTCATCACGATCGCGCTCGTCTTCCTGCTCTTCGACCGGTTCTTCGGCACCAACTTCTACAATACGGTGAGCGCCGGAGCTGATCCCCTCCTCTGGCAGCACCTCTTCTGGATCTTCGGACATCCAGAGGTCTACATCCTGATTCTGCCTGCCTTCGGGCTGGTCTCCGAAGTAATCCCGGTGAACTCGAAGAAGCCTTTATTCGGATATCCGGTGATGGTGTATTCGGGAATCCTGATCGGTGTGCTCGGTTTCGGCGTCTGGGCGCACCACATGTTCGCTGTGGGGATGGGGCCGATCGCGGACACCTTCTTCGGTTTGGCGACGATGCTGATCGCGATCCCGACGGGAGTGAAAATCTTCAACTGGCTCGCGACGATGGCGCAGGGCTCGAATCGCTACAACACAGCGATGCTGTTCGCGATTGCGCTCGTTGGCCTGTTCACCATCGGCGGCATTTCCGGGATCATGCACTCGTCGCCGCCCGCGGACCTGCAGCAGACGGACACGTACTTCATCGTCGCGCACTTTCACTACGTGCTCTTCGGCGGATCGATCATGGGAATCTTCGCCGGCATCTACCACTATTTCCCGAAGATCATCGGCCGGATGCTGGATGATAAACTCGGCAAGTGGCATTTCTGGCTGATGTTCATCGCCATGAATCTCACCTTCTTCCCGATGCATTTCTCGGGCATGCTCGGCATGCCGCGCCGCATCTACACTTACGATGCCGGCCAGGGCTGGGATCTGTACAACGCAATGTCGACGGCAGGCGCGATGATTTTCCCGATCGCGATGCTGATCTTCATCTACAACTTCTTCAAGAGTCGGAAGAGTGGAGAGATAGCTGGCGCGAATCCCTGGGGCGCCGGCACTCTGGAGTGGACGATCCCGAGTCCACCGCCCGAGTACAACTTCGCCAAGATTCCGACAGTGACGACGCGCTACCCGCTGTGGGAAGGAAAGGAAGCGGACCACGAGAGCGCGCGGATCAACGCGCAGGAAGGCAAGACTCCGCACGACCTCGGCATCGTCATGCCATTCAGCACCATCAAGCCGCTGTTCGTCGCGCTGGGGCTGGTAGTGATGTTCTGCGGTCTGATCTGGACCCGTGCGCTGATCGGCATCGGCGCCGCAATCATGATTCTTTCTCTCTACAGCTGGCTGCTGAGCCCGCTCGAGCCGGAGCACCACTAAACAATGTCAGCCAGCGCAGTGCATACAAGCGCACCGACTCACCACCACTACACGACTCTCGGTCTCGACAGTCGCAAGGTGGCGATCTGGGCCTTCATCGGCTCGGAGTGCATGCTCTTCGTCTCGCTCATCTCGACATATCTGATCTACAAGGGTCGGAGCGTTGTCGGGCCGTTCCCGCACGAGGCCTGGACAGACCCTTCGACCGGCCAGGTGCTCAAGCCGATCCTGAACATCCCCGTGACGTCGGCCTCGACCTTCGTGCTGCTGATGTCGTCGCTGTTCATGGTGCTGGCGCTCGCCGCCGTCCAGAACAAGGAGCTTCCAAAGCGGACGCGCGGCGAGCGGATACTCGGCAACTCGAAGCTGTGGCTGTTCATGACCGCGCTGGCAGGCACGATCTTCCTCGGGTTCCAGGCGTTCGAGTTCACGTCGTTCGTGCACGAAGGACTCTCGATCCGCAGAAATCTTTTCGGGTCGACCTTCTTCACTTTGACCGGCTTCCACGGCGCGCACGTGACGGCGGGCGTTCTATGGCTGGTGACGCTGCTCGCGATCGACTATCGCCGCAATCTGGGATCGCGCGATTCTCTGCTCGTCGACATTTGCGCTTTGTACTGGCACTTCGTCGACGTCGTCTGGATCGTGATCTTCACACTGATCTACCTACTCAAGTAACGGCGGACTGATGGATACTCACGCCAACGTTCCCGATTCGGCTGAAGCGGCGCTCCACGCGCCCACCAGCGAGGTCGAGCACAGCCACCCGACCTGGTCGACTTACTGGAAGGTCGCCCTGATCCTCACCATCATCACGGTGGCCGAGGTCTGGGCGTATTACATCCCGTCATTCGTCGCGTCGCGCGGCTTCGTGCCGACGCTGCTGATTCTGTCGGCGCTCAAGTTCACGATCGTCGTAATGTTCTACATGCACCTCAAGTACGATCACCGGCTGTTCAGGGTTCTGTTCACCGGCCCCCTGCTCATCGCCGGACTGACGCTGCTGGCGCTGATGTTCCTCTTCGGACATCTCTTCATCAAGATCATGTAGCATGTTGTTGCTGGCGCTGTTGCATCCCATCGCCAACCTGAGCTGGTGGCGATGGTCGGTTCATCCGAGCACGGCCATCGGAATTGCAGCGCTCGGCGTTCTCTACGTATGGGCTGAAATCAGACTCGCGCGAAAAGGGACGACTGCCCAGCGTAGCTTCTTTTTCGCTGGACTGGTGGTGCTCTTCGCAACGCTCAACGGTCCGATTCACGACCTGAGCGACGATTACCTGTTCAGCGCCCACATGGTGCAGCACCTGCTGCTGACCCTCGCAGTG
>Ga0207706_10000984_pt1 | contig 29007 bp, 20 predicted proteins | sample KBSC53metaG_FD_184318 | JGI IMG/M metagenome (GOLD analysis project Ga0207706, IMG submission 184318) | Corn rhizosphere microbial communities from Kellogg Biological Station, Michigan, USA - KBS C5-3 metaG (SPAdes) (version 2) | ecosystem: Host-associated > Plants > Roots > Rhizosphere > Soil ... | reverse complement strand
CATGGAGATGGCGCACTCGGTGGAAGGACGGTTGCCGTTCCTCGATCACCATGTCGCGGCGGAAGCCGCGCGCATGCCGGTGTCGATGAAGATCAAGGGAATGACGGAGAAGTACGTGCTGCGCGAGGCGACGAAACCGGTACTAACCGAGGCCGTGTACCGCCGCCAGAAGCACCCGTTCATGTCTCCGCCGGCGACGATGCAGCGAGACGGACGGCTGTACGCACTGCTCCAGGATACGCTGCGCGGTAGCCTCGTCGACGGACCTGGCATCTACGATCGACGCAAGGTGGTCGCGTTGCTCGACTCGGTTCCGTCGATGGACGCCGCGACGCGAACGCGAGCGGACACGCTGCTGATGTGGGTGTTGAGCATCTGCTTGCTGCACGACCGGTTGGGAATGTCAAGCGGCGCGGTTGCACGGGCCGCCTAACGCACATCCGGACGGGCGCTCGGCAGCGCAGGGGACCCGGACGGGTGGAGAGGCGCGAGGCGCCGGCGGCGGACCCGGCGCTCGCGCCCCGCTCACGCTATCGGGGTCCTTGCCCGAAGGGTGGCTCGACCAGAAGGCACTCGCGACCAGCACCCTTGGTCGGACGTGGCGCGCGAAACTCCCGAAGCCGCTGCGTATCTGCCGGCCCGGCGCGCAACACGGATCGACCCGGCGCGCGCGCTGCGCGCCGGGTAGCCTTGCGAAGCCGATGCGATTTGCCCCAGCCGTCTCCCGTCCTCGCGCGCTGTCATCGTCTCGGCACCGGCTACGGGCCGCCCACGGGCCGGAGGAAGTGGTGAACGGCCTGATCGCCGATCCGGCTGCCGCGCACGATTCCCTCCTCAACCGCCTTCCGGAAGTGGAAGCCGACCAGGATGCGCGAGATGCCGTTCTCGGCCGCCGCCTGAGAGAAGCTGAGGAAGGAGCGGAGCACGGGCGACGCGTCGCCGCACCTGCTGCCCGACGGGAGCGACAAGCTGCAGGTGGTGAAGGGGATCTCGTCCGTCCCGAAGAATCCACTGAGGACATGTGCCGCCGCACCTCCCTCGACAGCGTGGGCCGACTCGTAGTCGGGGATCGGCGGCGTCGGGACCAGCGGGGTCCACGTCGGGTCGGCGTCCGTACTCGGATTGCCGTCCGTGTCCGCTAATCGGATGGCGGTGACTGGGCGCCAGTAGTTGTAGTGGTACTTGGTGTCGAAGGAGGCCACGTAGCCGTCGGCCTGGGCCATGTTGAGAAGGCCGAACAGCCGCGCGCTTTCCCACAGGTCGAGTCCCCGGTCCATGGCGACCGTCCGCGCGATCCGATTCCACTGCAGCGGGGAGCTTTCGACCCAGAACAGGGCGATCTCGGTCTGCTCGGCGGTGCGCGCGCTGGGGGTGGTGACGCCGTCGCCGCCGAGCGCCTTGATCTCGTTGAAGTCCGCGGCGTATTTCCGGCTCGTGACCTTGTACGGCGGGTCCGGGCGGAACTGCGAGCTCTTCCGCAGCACGAAGGGTGTGACGTCAGCCCAGCCGGGCGCGGCCACGAACGAGAACCCGGGTGTGAAGCGATACTCGCCGGGCGCGGTGCCCTGCGGGTATTCCGTATCCAAGAATGGGGTGTCCGAACCGTCTTGGGCTCTCAGGGCGAGGATCGCCGCGGCCGCGGCTCGTCCAAGGCGCAGCCCTTCCGTCTTGGCAACGCCGTCCGGGATCCCGGCCAATGCGGCCGCGTAGTCGTCTTCGGCGCTGGCGATCCCAGCTTGGATACACGCTGGGGGGAAGAGATCAGGGATCTGACCGATGAGCGTGACGAGCACGTCGCGTGCGGCCGCGGCAACGGCGGCCGCGGGCTCCACGGGCCCCTGGATTCTTGCATCCAGCGCGTAGGGACGAGACCGGCGGTCGATCGCGTTCAGGGCGTCGTGGATGGCCACGTGCATCACGGCGTAAAGCCGTGATTCGTGGAGCGGGTCGTCGTCCCACGATATGCACGCGGCGAGTGCGGCCTCGCCCGCGTTCGCGTTCCAGGTGATGACGGCGTTCGCCGAGCCGCCGACGTCCGCACGCGCCGCGCGCACCTCCACGGGTGCCGAAGCGGGCCCCAGGGGCGCCTGGTCGCAACCCTCGATGAGCAGGCCCCCGGCGACGAGCGCGAACCCCTTCAGCATCTGATTGCCGAGCATAGTCACCTCTCTGTGAAGGCCATGTACCGCACCGGACGTATGGTCAAGCGGCACCGCACCTCCGCTCGGCCGCGCCCCGCCGTTGGGGAGTGCGGAAACGGCGCGGAAAGTCCCTCACGCGTCGTGTGGCAGCGCTTGACCGCGCGCACCGCCCGGCCTATCGTCGCCTAGAGCAGCCCGGTCCCCTCGCGCCTTTCCCAGTCCGGACACGGAGGGCATGCCGATGCCTCCCTGGGAGCCCTCCACCTCGCCACCTCCGCACGCAAAATCAGCGGACGGTCCGGCGGCGACCGCCGCGTCGGCCGGCTCCGCTGCCAACGGTCCCGACGTGACCGGGCTCCTCATCGCCTGGAGCGAGGGCGACCGCGCCGCACTCGACGCGCTGCTGCCGGTCGTGTACGCCGAGTTGCGCCGCCAGGCGCGGCGCGCGCTCCGCCGCGAGACTGCAGGGCACACGCTCCAACCCACCGCACTCGTCCACGAGGCGTACTTACGGCTCGTCGACCAGCGGCCGATTCGCTGGCAGAGCCGCGCGCACTTTTTTGGCGTCGCCGCCCGGTGCATGCGGCAGGTGCTCGTTGACGCCGCGCGCACCCGACGCGCGGCCAAGCGCGGTCGTGGCGCTCACCCTGTCACGCTCGACGACGCTGACGGAGTGGCTGCCGCGCCCTCAGCGGGAGGCGAGGACGCCGGCGTCGAAGTGCTCGCGCTCGACGCGGCGCTCGAGCGGCTCGCCGCCCTGGATCCGGACCAGGCCCGGCTCGTCGAGCTGCGTTACTTCGGCGGGCTGACGCTCGACGACACGGCCGCCACGCTCGGCGTTTCGGCCGCGACCGTCTCGCGGGAGTGGACCGTGGCCCGGCGGTGGCTCCGGCGCGAGTTGGCCCGGAGCGGCGCTCCGGTGAGGCGCTCGAGTGAGGAGGCCCGGTGACGCGGCTTGCGGAGCGGAGCGCCATGTGAGCCGTCCAGGCGACGCTCAGGAAGCCGTCCGGTCGGCGCCGATGACGCTCGAGCGCTGGCGCCTGGTGAAGGCCATCGTACAGGCTGCGCTCGCGCGCCCCGCGGCCGCGCGCCCCACGTTCGTTGTCGAGGCGTGCGGGGATGACACCGCGCTTCGGGCCGAGGTCAGCTCGCTACTCACCGGCCCGGACACTGGGGAGGGCTCGGACCGCTTTCTCGCATCGCCTGCGGTCGCGGGGGCCATCGCCGCCGCGGCCGCGGGCGACTCCGCTACCGGCGGAGGCAGCGAAGCTGCGCTATGGTCGACGGGCACCGCCGGAGCCGCCGAAGCAGCCCACGAGGCAGACGTCGCCGCCGCGAGGTCGGTGGCGCTCTCGGAGGCGCTCGCCGGCCGGTACGACCTGGAGTGCACGCTTGGGCGCGGCGGGATGGCGACCGTCTACCTCGCCCGCGACCCCCGGCACCGGCGGCGCGTGGCGCTCAAGGTCCTGCATCCCGAGCTCGGCGCGCGCCTCGGGCCGCGGCGCTTCCAGCGCGAGATCGAGACGGCGGCGAACCTGAGCCACCCGCACATCCTCCCGCTCCACGACTCGGGAGCGGCCGCCGGCCTCCTCTACTATGTGATGCCGTACGTCAGCGGGGAGTCGCTCCGCGCGCGGCTCCGGCACGAGGGGCGGCTCGCCGTGCCCGACGCGCTGCGGGTCGTGCGCGAGGTCGCCGACGCGCTGGACTACGCGCATCGACACGGCGTGGTGCACCGCGACGTCAAGCCCGAGAACATCCTGCTCGACGAGGACGGGCACGCCCTGGTCGCCGACTTCGGCATCGCCCGCGCGGAACAGCATGACGAGGCGGGCACCTCCGCGGGTGTGCCAGGCGTCTTCCCCGACTCTTTCACCGGGCAGGGCCGAGTCATTGGAACGCCGGCCTATATGAGCCCCGAGCAGGCTCGCGGCCGGCGCGATCTCGACGGACGCAGCGACGAGTATAGCCTCGCCTGCGTCGCGTTCGAGCTGCTCGCCGGCACCGCGCCATTCACCGGGTCGAGCATCCACCAGCTCGCCGAGCGCCCGACACAGGCGCCGCCGTCGCTCGCGGCGCGCCGCCCTGACCTCCCGCTGGCCGCGGATGCTGTGGTCGCCCGCGCGCTGGCGCTCGCCCCGGACGCGCGTTTCGAAACGACCACCGCCTTCGCCGAGGCGCTGGCGGTTTCAATCTCGGATGCCCCAAGTCACCGAGTGTCACCCGATGGTCGGACGCCCGGCGCTGAACCCGATAGCGCCAAGCCCCGATTCGTGCGGCCCTCGCGGCGGCGGGCGATGGTCGTGGGGGCTGGGCTCGCCACGGCCAGCGCGCTCGTCGCCACGCTCGTCGTGCGCGACCCGCCCGCATCACGCCCGCCGCCCGCACCCCCCGGACCCCCGGTGCTCGCCGTGCTCCCGTTCGAGAACCTCGGCCCGCCGAGTGATGCGTACTTCGCCGACGGGCTCACCGACGAGGTGAGGGGCCGCCTGGCCGCAGTTTCCGGGCTGCGAGTGATCGCCGGGGCGAGCGCGCGGCAGTACAAGGGAAGCACGAAAGGACCGCGGCAGATCGCGCGCGAGCTCCGCGCCACGCATTTGCTTACGGGCACCGTGCACTGGGATCGCACGGCGGGCGTCGCCAGTGGCGCAGCTGGTATGGGGCGCGTGCGGGTGCGCCTGGAGCTGGTGCGCGCTGCCGACCAGGCGACCGTGTGGACGCAGCCCGTCGAGGGGTCGCTCGAGGACGTCTTCTTTGTCCAGGCGAGCGTCGCCGAGCGCGTCGCTGCGTCGCTCCACGTTACGCTCCTCGAGCGCGAGCGGCCCGCCGCAGCCACCCCTCCGACTCGTAGTGTAGCCGCGTACGACGCCTACCTCCGCGCTCTGGCCGTCATGGGGAGGTGGGTGACCTCGGTCACCGCGCGGCGGGCCGCCGTCGCGGAGCTCGAGCGCGCGGTCGTGCTAGACCCCGCCTTTGCCGCGGCGCACGCGAAGCTCGCGCAGGCGTACGGCGGGATCTACTTCGTCACCGGCGACCCGGCGGTGCTCACCCAGATGCGTGCGAGCGTGGAGCGAGCCTGGGCGCTCGACTCGACTCTCGTCGATTCGCGTCACGCCCGCATCGGGTACCTGCTCTGGGCCGGCGACCTCGAGGGCGCCCACCGCACGGCGAGCGCGCTCGTCGCGGCGGCGCCCGGCCTTGCACTGGCACACGACCAACTCGGCGCGGTGGAGGACGCGCTCGACCACGTGGACGCGTCGATCGCGAGCTACCAGCGCGCGGCGACCCTCGACCCACGTTCGCCGGGGCCAGTGGAGCGGATCGCCACGCTGAACCAGCGAGCGTATCGGTACGCGGAGAGCGTCCGGTACCGCGAGCGCGAACTCGCGCTCGACCCCGAGCAAACGGTCTCGTATTGGAATTACATGATGTCCCACCTGGGTTGGCGCGCGGACACCGCGGCCGCCCGCCGCGTGGCGGAGCGCGGCGGCCCGGCGCTCGGCGGGATGCTCGTGCGGGTGCCGAACGACGGTGGGATGGCCGTGCTCTGGCACCAAATGCTTGGGCCCGCGGTGTGGCGGGCGAGGGACACGCTCTCGCTCGCGGGCTACTCCGCCGGCGACGGTGGGTTGCCGCCAGAGCTCTACTTCCTGATGAAGCTCCGCCACTTCGCGCTGACCGGCCGGCCGGAGCGCGTGCGCGCCTACGCCGACTCGGCGGTCGCGCGGCTCGAGCCGGCGCTTCGGCGGGCGCCGGACGTCACGCTGTACCAGACCTACTCCCGCCGGGCCATCCTCGCCGAGGCGTACGCGCGGCTGGGGCGTGCAACCGACGCCGGGCGCGAGATCGACCGCTACGTCGCCGAAGTGCGGACAGAGCGCCGCCCCAACGATGTGCCTAACGCGCTCGTGAACGCTGCCTACGTCGACGTCCTCTCCGGGCGGCACGACGAGGCCGTGGCGCGGCTCGAGGAGGCGCTCCGGCTGCCGGCGGGGATCTTCATTTCCCGCGCGCTCCTGCGCGCCGAGGCGTCGTGGGCGCCGCTGCGCGGGCACCCCGGCTTCGAGCGGTTGCTCGCCGGGGGATGAGCGTTAGTTGATGCCCAGCCAGTAACTGATCTTGACGACGAAGAAGTTGTCGCCCGGAACCTTCACCGAATTCCAGACGTCACCGGGACCAATCAGCTCACCGTTAGGCGTCTGACTTTCCCTGTTCTGCTGCCAGACGAGGAAGGCAGTGCTGCCCGGCAGCCACTCCCACCGCAGCACCAGGTTCGAGCGGAACGACAGCAGATTGAAGTCGAGCGGCGGGATCGTGAACGTCGTCGCGCCGTCGGTCACCGTGCTCACGCCGTTCTCGTCCTTCTCGATGGTCGTCCCCGTGCCGCTCGCGCCGTAGATGCGCAGTTCGCGACTCCGCGGCGCCGGGAGCTCGCCCAGGTCGAAGTAACGGCCACTCGCGGCGAACGGCTCGGCGTAGCCCTCGATCGTGAAGCTCGGCGTCAGCGCATAGTTCAGGCGAAACCGCGCCGACAGCGTGCTGCGCTCGATGTACCCGAATATGTAGCGACCGCCGTACGTCTCGGCGCTGCCGTCCGCGCGCGTTCCGACGTACTGCCGGCTGTCCACCGAGTGCGAGTACGTCGGGTCCACCGACGCCTGCCACCGTGACGCCGGACGGATGGCCACGCCGCCAGTCAGGTCCCACCGCCAGCCTCCGAACTCATCGTTGAAATACTGCGTGCGCGCCGTCCACGTTCGCGCCACGTTAGGCCGGCTCGTCACCTGCGTCGTCAGCACGTACGCGTTCGGCGTGCCCATGAGGGGGCCGCCGCGCGTCAGGTCATCGCTCAGGGATCGACGCTGGACCTGAACGCCGCCGGTGAGTCGCCAGAAGCTGTGAAACGTGAACTGGAAGTTCTCGTTGAAGCGCAGGTATTGCTGAATCCCCCCGTAGTTGAGGCCACCCTGCATCGAGGTGCCGAACTGGTAATACCGGACGTACTTGTTAGGCTTCGTGTCGCGGAGCTGGATGTCGGCGTTGTAGTCGATGTCGTCGCCGCTCCGCATCTGCCCGGCGTCGTTGATGTCGAACTCCGGCGAGCGAAAGGAGATCTGCGCGCCGGCGAGCGTGAACCGGCCCGCGTTCTTGTCGAACCGGATCGATCCGGTGGCGCCGGCAAGCGACGTCCGAGTCGAGTCGAAGCTGATATGGTCCTGGTCCGGACGCTGGAAGTAGTGCGCGCTCCCGCGCTGCAGCCGAGCGATCGACGTCGCATCACCAGCGACGCGGCTACCGCCTAACCAGCCGGTGATCTCGTACATCCCCTCCATGTAGCGGAGGCGCCAATCCACTCCGCCCGCGACGGCGCTACTCGGCAACAGCTGCAGCAATCCGCCGCGGTCATCGAGCCAGCGGTGGACGTGCGTCAGCGACGCACCCACGTTGGACTGGCGCGTGCCGAACTCCTGCTGCAGCCGGAGCACGCCGAACGACGACGGCGGCTCGACGGCGACCCTGTCGCGCACGGCGTCGGTCGTGTCGAACGTGTGCGCGTATTCGCGGGGTGTGAGCGCAGCCAGCGCGCCGATCGATAGCCCCGACGCGAGTCGGCCCGTGACCTTCGTCGCGGCGAGGATCGTGGTGTTCGCCGGCGAGTCGACGAAGTCGCCGGACGCGGAACCGCGGGGGGACGCGCCGATCCGTCGACTGTAGAACCAGCTCGGTCGCCCGATGAAGCTCTGCCCGCGGCCCGTGAGGAGCTCGTCGCCCTCAATGAAGAACGGCCGGCGCTCTTCGAAGATGGTCTCGAAGGCCGTGAGGTTCACGACCGCTGGATCCGCCTCGACCTGCCCGAAGTCGGGATTGATCGTCGCGTCCAGCGTGAGGTTCGGCCCGAGCCCGTATTTGAGGTCGCCCCCGGCCCGACCGCCGACGCGATCGTCGAACGGGTCCTTGGGGTCCACGTTCGCGCGATACGTGAGGTCACCCGCTACGTACGGCATGAGCTCGAGGCGCCGAGTGCGCGGAATGCCGGCGATGCCCTCGAGCTGGCCGAAATGCGATGAGAACCCGGCGGCCGACACGGGAATGAGCGTCCACTGGAGAAGCTCGTTCTTGTCGGGAATGGATCGCGTCAACTCGATCCCCCACGTCTGCTCGGCCGCGGCGTTGAAGCGGAGCTGCGAAAACGGGATGTGCATCTCCGCGGTCCAGCCTTCCGCATCGACGCGCGCGCGCGCATCCCACACCGGATCATACTGCGCCTCGCGTCCCGAGTCCTCGCTGTCCTGCGAGTGGTACGCGTCGCCACGCACGCCGCCTGACGAGACGGAGAAGCTGTACGCGGTGCGTCGATCGAGGTACGGGTCGAGCGAGATCGTGAACACCTCCGCGTCGCTGGTGCCGTCGCGGCGGGTGATAGACGTGCGGATGGCGTTCGGATCCGGGCGTTTGAGTCGCGCGCCGACGTAGAGCCCGTGGTCGTCGTAGAGGATGCGGACTTCGGTAGGCACGCTGGGCGATGCGCCTTCGACCGGCACCTTCTGCACAAAATCGGCGATCACGGGCGCCTGTGCCCATGCGGCATCGTCGAGGACACCATCAATGTGCGGCGGCGCCCCGGCGAGCCGTGCGGCGCGGGCGCTCTTCGCGGTGGCGGATTGTGCCCTGGTGACGTGAGGCAGGGCCAAGATGAACGCGCAGGTTGCGTAACGAAGGAGCATCCGCCAAGTATCGCAACCAAACGCGTTATGCTGCAACGGCAACTGGCTTGCTGCGAATCGAATAAGCGGCGGGTTCCGTAGTGGTTCCTAGTCTTCTTCGTGAGGGGTCTCTATGGCTGGCCAAGGTTCTGCGGGGAACGTCATTGCTGCGCTGTGCAGCTTCTTCGTCCCGGGGCTCGGTCAGTTGTTGCAGGGTAGGCTGATCAAGGCCGTGTTCATGTTCTGCCTCGCGGCCGTCCTGTGGTTCTTCTTGCTGGGCTGGCTGATCCATCTCTGGTCGATTCTTGACGCCGCGACGTACAAGGGCGGCTGATCCGCTCGCAACGAGCCGGGGTCGAGAAATGCAACGCGACGCGGTCCCGCCGATTTGCAGCTCAAGCGTGCGGTTCAGCCGGGCGAACGCCCAGAGCCCGACAAGCGGCCGATGCGATCCGAACGACCCGTTCGTCACGCGTCGACGTGTCGAGCAGGTCACCTAACGCCGCGAGCAACTCGCGCTGATCCGACGTCAGCTCCTGCTGCGGGCAGTCCAGCTCGAGCCGAATCGCGTCGGCACAGTCGGCGGCGACGCGACTGCCGCCCTCCGTCGCCAACTCCGCAGGCGACAGTCGCGCCAGGGCACCCAGGTTCGTCGTCAACCGCTCGATCAATCGCTCCTCACTCGACTCGCACAGACGCTCACGTCCGAATGGTCACGCCCGCTGCTCGCGCATGGAAAACAGCAGCAGACATTTGCGTCGTCCGATTCGATCGGAGAGGGCGCCGATCACCGGCTGGAGCAGCATGAAGAATACGATCGCTGCCGTCATCACGAAGCTCACTACCGTCTACGGCAGAGCGTCCAGGTGCTCTTTGCGGGGCTGGGCGTTGGTCTCGTGGCGGCGATCGGGCTGACACAGCTGCTGCGCGGCTTTCTCTATCGCGTCAGCCCGGTCGATCCACTCGCGTTCATTGCGGGATTGGTGGTGGTGGTCATCGCGGTCCTGGTCGCGTCGATCCGGCCCGCGGGCCGTGCCGCGCGGGTGGATCCGATGGTGAGCATGCGTACCGAGGGCTGACGCGACTCCTGCCGCTGGCGTGACATACCTAACGCCATTGCTTTTCTCCGTGACCTCTGTGTGCTCTGCGGTTCAAAACTGCCGTCACGCCCAGCCCAGCTGCTGCAGGCTAACGCCGTCGTTCCAGATCTTCGTCATGTGCCGGATGCGATCACCATCGAATTGCATGGAGTAGACATAGTCGGCCTCCACGCGCTTCCCCGTCGGCGGCACCGGCCCGCCATCGCCCGTGTGCGTGCCGCGGAACACCGCATACGCAGTCACCGTGTTCCGGTCATCATCGACGGCGAACGAACGGATCTCGTAGCTACCGTCCGGGACTGGCGTGAGCAGCCCCTTCATCCACTCCGTGTACGCCTGCACGGTGTTCACCCCCGTGAGCGCGCCCGCCTGCGCGGAGAACGTCGCGGCCGGGTGGCAGTACTGCTGACACCCAGTCCATCCTTTGCCCGTCTCGCACGCGTCGAAGAACTCTCTCGCCGTGTTCCTGATCGAGGCCATAGTCCTGCTCCTTGCGAAGAATGTCAGTAGCGTGAACAACCTGTACGAACCCGCGCAGCGGTGGCAGGTTGTGGAGTGAATGCAAACCGGCCCAACCAGAACTTGGCGGTAGTCATGACGCAGGCAAGGTTCCACGAACAGTTTTCGCCAGTTGCGCGCTCCATCGCTATGGCCGTGGCATGCTGGCTGAGTGCGGCCGGCCCGAGCAACGCACAGGCCTCGCCGGGTAACCGTGCACCCGTTAGGCCCGTAGCGGATCCGCCCGGCGCACTTCCGTTCGACCTCGCCTTCGACATGCGGGAGTTCCTCTGGAGCTCGACGCTTTCGATCTCGCGCGATGGGCGGCGTCTGGCCTACGTCGTCCGGCAACCGCGTGCGGACGTGAACACCTCTGCCAGGTACCAGCCAAACGGCACTCCCAGCTCGGTGGTGGGCGGCAAGGTGTACGTCACCGATCGCGGTGCGCCCGGCGGCCGGACGAGCGAAGTGTGCCCCGGCGGCAACTGCTGGGGGCCAACCCTGTCACCTAACGGCGACGTCGTGGCGTTCTACTCCGACAAGGATGGCCCGCCGCAGCTCTGGGCGTTCGACGTCGCCACGGGGCGCACGCGCAAGGTCTCCGCGATTCGCATCAAGGCAAAGCTCTGGACGGGTGACGAAGCACAGTGGTCGCCCGACAGTCGCACGATCTACGTGCCCACGGCGCCCGACACAGGCGATGCCGCCTGGCTCCCCGAGCCGGAGACCAAGAAGGCCACCGCAAAGGCGGACGCCAACGCGCCGGCGGTCACCGTACTCCGCGGCGGCAGCGAGGAACCGAAATCGACGAAGCCCGGCGAATCGACGCCGCGCCAGACCTTCTACTACCGCGAGAACAACGCGGCGATCACGGGCATCGATGCTCGCACGGGTGCCGTGCGCCCGCTCGTGAGCGCGACAGCCGAGCCGCGCCCGTCGGTACTGCGACTGTCCACGTCGGGACGCTGGGTGAGCTACCTGTCGGTGTTCAAGGACCACGGCATCACGAATCAGGAGAGCTCGGTCGATCTCGCCGTCGTGCCCGCGACTGGCGGTGCACCGAAGCTCGTCGTCGCCGATCTACCGCTGCTCAACGACTATCACGGGCGGAACTACGCCTGGCACCCCATTGATGACGCACTCGTGTACATGAAGGGCGGTCAGCTCTTTCTCGTGACGGTGGGACAGGATGGACCGGGCAGCCCACGCCGGCTCGGTGAGTCGTTAGGTGCGCTGGCGCCGACGCTGCACTGGTTCACGCGTGACGGGAAAGCCGTTGTCGTCGGCACGGATCCGATCGACGACAAAGGGTATGGAGACGTCCGGCCGCGCGGGCTCGCGCTCATACCGCTCGACGGCAGCGCGCCAACGCGATTCGCGATCGACTCGGCCTGGACGTTCGATGATCTCGTCCGCGCGGACCCACGAACGCTTTGGCAACCCGACGCCGCGTCGATCACGGCGCTCATGACCGAAGTGGCCACCGGCGAGCGGGGGGCCGTGCGGTTCGACACGCGCTCCGGCAAGCCGACGGTGCTCTGGAAGGGCCGAGCGCGTCTCGCGAACGCGTTCGGCGACACGACGCATCAGTCGATCTTCGCGCTCTACCAGGACATCCGGACGGCGCCTAACGTCTACCGGTTCCCGGCCAACTTCGCGAGCAAGGAACGTGTCTCCCACGCCGACGACCGGCTCGACGGGGTCGCGGTTGGCTCGGCGGACGTGTTCGAGACAGTTATCCCGGGTTACAACGGGGCGATCGCGAAGGCGAGGACGGCGGTGCTGCTTCCACCGGGTGCCAAGCGCGGCGACCGGCTGCCTGCCGTGGTGCTCATGTATCCGGGCGGCGACCGGTCGCGTCAGGCAGAGGTCTTCGGAGGCGGCGGGGACCTGACGATCCCCACGCTTCTGTTCACGAGTCGAGGGTACGCCGTGGTGCTGGCAACGCTGCCGCTCGGGCCGAATCGCGAAGCTGGCAACCCGCTCAACGAGATGATCGACGAGCTCCTGCCCCAGGTCTACCGCGCTGCGGAGCTCGGCTACGTGGACGTCAACCGGTTGGCGATCGCCGGGCAATCGTTCGGCGGCTATGGCACCGGCGCGATCATCAGCGGGACGAACCTGTTCCGAGCGGCGGTGGCCGTAAGTGGCATCTACGACCTCGCTGGTACGTACGGCTATCTGGACGAGAATGGCGGGTCATTCTGGATTGGCTGGTCGGAAGCCGGGCAGGCGCGCATGGGCACGCACCCGTGGGCGAACGTGATGCGGTATCTGGAAAATTCGCCGTATTACCGCGCCGACCGGATCCACACGCCGCTGTTGCTGATCCATGGCGACAAGGACATGGCCTATCACGACGCGCAGAAGCTGTTCACGGCGCTGCGCCGCCTGGATCGTCCCGTGCAGCTCGCCACGTACGCTGGCATGGGCCACGTGATCTACGAGTGGACTCGGCCTAACGCGGTGGACGCGGCGCGGCGGATCGTCGGGTTTGTTCAGGATCACCTTGGGGAACCGGCGAAGGTGACGCCGACGCCGCAATGAGTCATGGCAGGCGCCTCTCGCTACGGGCCGGACCAGTAGACATCCAGAACCCTGGGTTCTGGATGCACGACCGACCGGGCATGAGCGGCCGACCGGGAGACTGTCTCCGATCACGCGCCTAACTGGCCGGCAAGATCATCGAAGCTCCTCGCCGTGATGTCCACGGAGTCGTCCGCAACGAGGTCGGGCCTCCCGTTCGGCCCGAACTCATCCGGCCTAACGACGAACGCCGTCCGCAGCCCTTCGGCCTTCGCGGCGCGCAGGTCTCGCAGATGGGCCGCGACCATCATCACCTCCGCCGGCGTGACGTCCAGGAACTCCGCCGCCGATCGGTAGACCTCCGGGTCGGGCTTGTAATGCCGCACGAGCTCGGCGCCCAGGATGCAGTCCCACGGCAGTCCGGCGTGCTTCGCCATGTCGGTCATGAGGGAAATGTTGCCGTTCGAGAGCGGCGCGATGATGAACTTCCGCCTGAGCCGAGTGAGGCCGGGCACGGCGTCGGGCCATGGCTGCAGCCGGTGCCAGGCGCGATTCAGCGAATCCCGCTCCCCTTCCGACAATCCACCCAGTCCAAACCCGGCGACGATCCCCTCGAGGATCATCCGATGCAGCCGATCGAGCTTCGTCCAGGGCAGCTCGCCCTTTCGCACCCGGTCCATGGTCGGCGCGTAGCCGGCGCGCCAGGCATCCGCGAACGCCACGCCATCCACACGGAGCCCCTTTCGCCTGGCCAGGTCCTCGACCTCACGAGCGACGGACGTGCGCCAGTCGACGACTGTGCCGAAAACGTCAAACACCAGTGCCTTCGGCAGCGGCGGAAGCACACCTCCCTCGTGCGCTCGGGCAGGGCGTGATGCCATTGTTTGGTGGCTGGAATCGATCGCCCTCAACCTACCGCAGCCCGGCACGTCACGCACGGGTCGTCGCTCAACCACACGTCATGCGCACTTCACTCATCGTTTCGCTGGTCGTGGCCGCGCCGTCGCTCATCGCCCAGGCCAGTCCGGCCAGTCGTCCCGCGTCGCCCGCCGCCGTGCGCGTGGCGGTCAAGGCGGCCCACCTCATCGACCCACGGGGGCAGGGCCGCCGCATCGACGACGCCGTCGTGCTCATCGATGGCGACACGATCGTGCAGGTGGGCACGAAGCTCACGGTGCCTAACGGCTACACCACGCTGGACCTCGGATCGGCAACCGTCCTCCCGGGGCTCATCGACGTGCACACGCACCTTACGAGCCAACAGACCGACTACTACGAAGGGCTATTCCGCCGCTCGGCGATCGATGTCGCGATCACCGCGCCGGTGAACGCGAAACGGACGCTCGACGCCGGGTTTACGTCGGTGCGCGACGTCGGGGCGCCCGAGCTCGTGGATGTCGCCCTCCGGAACGCCATCCAGCGTGGGGATGTCGACGGCCCACGGATGGAGGTGGCGACGATGCCGCTCTCCGCCACCGGCGGCCATGGAGACCTGAACGGCTTCTCACCGTACCTGTCGTCCCAGACGTTAGGCGGCCCGGTCGATGGCGTGGACGCCATCCGCAAGCGGGTGCGGTTCGACGTGAAGTACGGCGCGGACGTGATCAAGGTGCTGGCGGGCGCCGGCGTTCTGTCCGAGGAAGAGTCGGCGGGCGGCCCTCAGTACACGCAGGAGGAGCTGAACGCCCTCGTCGAGGAGGCGCGGATGTGGGGGCGCAAGGTGGCCGCACATGCCCATGGCGCCGAGGCGATCAAGCGGGCGATCAAGGCCGGCGTGGCGAGCGTCGAGCACGCGGGGCTCGTCGACGAGGAAGGTGTGAAGCTCGCGCTGGAGCACGGCACGTATCTCGTGCCCGACATCCTCACCGACGAGTGGATCCTCGCGCACGGCAAGGACGAGATGGGCCTGCCAGACAAGATCATCGACAAGGAGCGCGACCTGCGCCGGCACCAGAACGAGAACTGGGGACGCGCGATCAAGGCGGGTGTGAAGTTCGCCTTCGGCACCGATGCCGGTGTGTACCCTCACGGACTGAACGCAAAGCAGTTCGGGTATCTGCGCCAGCTGCCGCTCACGAGCATGCAGATGATTCAGATGGCGACCGTGAACGCCGCGGATCTCATGGGGTGGAGCGGAAAGGTCGGTGCGTTGACGCCTGGCGCGTTCGCGGACCTCATCGCCGTGCGTGGCGATCCGCTGGGCGACGTGACGGAGCTCGAGCGCGTGACGTTCGTGATGAAGGGAGGCAAGGTAGTCCGCAACGCGGCGCGCTGAGCCCGACATGTCGAGCACGAACCATACGCTCATCGAGACACTGGCGGCCGATCGCGACGGGATGGTCGATTTGACTCGCGACCTCATCGCGATTCCGACCGAGAATCCGCCGGGAGCCCATTACCGCGACGCACTCGACCTTCTCACGACGCGGCTCGAGGCGCTCGGCTTCGACGACACGCGCATCGAAGGCGATTGCCTCGTGAGCTTCGTGGGCCGGGGCGCGCGCACGATGTACTTCAGCGGTCACTACGACGTCGTCCCGGCGCAGCGGCGCGACCAATTCACGCCAAGGCTGCACGGCAAGACGATCGTCGGTCGCGGGTCATCGGACATGAAAAGCGGCCTCGCGGCCATGACGTACGCCGCACGTGCCCTCCGCGAGCTCGATATGCTTGGCGATGGACGGATCGGTCTTGTCTTCGTGCCTGACGAGGAGACGGCCGGCCCGCGCGGATCGCGCGACCTGCTGGCTCGCGGCGTGCTCGGCACCGACGGGATCGGAATGCTGACGCCTGAGCCGACCGGAGGCATCGTCTGGAACGCGAACCGCGGGGCGATCACGTTGCGCATCACGGCGCGGGGCAAGACGGCACACGTCGGGCGACAGTATGAAGGCGTGAACGCGTTCCAGGGGATGCTCGCCGTTGCGCAGGCATTGCTGGAGCTCAAGCACGAGGTCGAGGCCCACACGACGGACTTTCACATCGCGCCCGACGTCGCGCGGCGGTCGATCCTGCTGCTTGGCGGACGAACCGAGGGTGGCACGAACTTCAACGTCGTGCCTGACGAGTGCTGGTTCACGGTGGACCGTCGCCTCAACCCCGAGGAGGACTTGGAGGTCGAGAAGCAGCGGCTCTTCGACGTGATAGATCGCGCGGGTGGCCCAGCGACGATCGAGGTCGAGGTCATACAGGAAGGACGCGCGTCAGGCAGCGACGAACGCGGTCCCGTCGGTCGCGCGCTGGCCGAGAGTATCGTCGATGTCACCGGGCGGCCCGCGCGATTCGAGATGTGTCCGGGACTGCTCGAGATCCGCTTCTACGCGGAGCGTGGCGTTCCGGCGTTCGCGTACGGACCCGGCCTGCTCACGGTCTCTCACGGGCCTGACGAGTTCGTGCCGATCGACCGGATCGTCGAATGCGCGCAAGTATACGCCCTCACGGCAGCTCGGTTGCTGGGATGAGGGATGCGGGATGGGGGATGAGGGTAAAACGGCGCCTTTTACCCTCATCCTCATCCCTCTACCGTGCCAGCGGATCCGGCCGAAGCTGAAAGTGCAACACCTTGCTCGTCGTTCCCTTCCCGCCTTCCATGTGGAACGGGGCGCGCGTGCTCACCGTCGCCCACAACCCCTTCCCCTTCCAGCCCGCGTTAGGGTCATCGATCCGGCCATCCATCCACTTCGTGTAGAACCCCATCGGATACGGCACGCGCAGGATGACGAACTTCCCATCCTTGAGCGCCAGCAGGCCCTCGGACGCGTTGCCGGTGTTGATCGGCGTGTTCTTGCCGAGTCCGAAGGTGTCGAACTGGTCGACCCACGTGTAGTAGCTCGCCTCGACGCTTCCGCCATCCGTCACGCCCTTGAACTGCGGCAGCGGCTCCTGGTACAGCGTCCATCCTTCCGGGCAGTGCTGCCCGGTTGCCGTCGGGCCGTTGAGCGGCCCCTTGCACTTGCGCCGGTCGAAGCTCGCCATGTGGCCGCTGGCGAGCGCCACCCACATGACGCCGTTGCGATCGACATCGCCGCCACGCGGCGAGAAGCCCTGCACCGGTGCCTTCGGGTTGTTGAACGGCGGCTCGTAGTACTCAACCAACGCCGTGGCGGGCGGGTTCGAGCCCGGCGTCAGGCGGACGATCCCGCCAGGGAAGCCTAACGTCGTCCCCCAGATCGACCCGTCCGGTGCGGGGGCCACCGAGTACAGCCCGGCGTTGATCCGTTTGTCCTTCGTCGCGTCCACCGGTGCGTTAGGCTCCACGTAGTCGTCGCGCTTGCCATTGCCGTTCGTGTCGAGGATGAGCGCCGTCCAACCCTGGGACTTCTCTTCGTCACCCGTCTCGTCGAACATCTTCGTGTTCAGCCAGCCCACCACCGGCCCGCCGCCGCTCGTCCACAGCGTGTTGTTCGCGTCCTCGGCGAACATGAGGTGGTGTGTGCTGAAGCAGGTGCCGATGTGCGTGAGCTTTCCGGTCTTCGGGTCGTACATCGCCAGATGGCGGCCGGACCTCGCGAGTGGGAACAGTTTGGCCGACGGGTGAGTCGATCCCGCCTTGCACACGTCGGGGTTGTCGTACGGCCGGATCGTGGACGTGATCCACACGCGGCCGCGCGCATCCATCATCGGGTTGTGGACGTTGTTCTTGCTCGTCCAGATCGGCTCCTCGCCCCAGTACGGCGATCGGTTGATCATCTGGGGGGGATTGGCGACCGGTGTGTTTGGATCGCGCACCGTGAGCGGCACCCTGCTCACCTCGTTGCGTGTCGGATCGAGAACGGGCAGGTAGTCCGCGCTCACCTCGAGCGCACCATAGAGCTTCCCGTTCGCGTTGATGGTCGGGTTCCGACGATCGGTCGAGACTTCGTCATGCAGGTAGGCCTTCGGATCGGCCCAGTCCCATTCGGTGATGACGACGTTGCGCTCGATCCCCTCTGGACGCCGCGGTGCCTGCGGCACCTCGCCGTTCGCAATGCGGTCCGTCCAGTCAGCGAACATGGTGAGCATGCGCTGGCGCCCGAGCTGGTCGAGCGTGGCCGTCATCGTGGGACCGGCCTGCCCGGATTGCACCCGCCGGTCCCACGCCGCCATCGACGATGAAAACTTGCCTAACGACGGTTGAAATTGCCGAGTGCCGAGGGTGCCGATCTGATGGCAGGCGGTACAGGTGCCGGACTTGATCGTGCGGAGCAGCGCGGCCTGACTCGTCAGGCTCGGCGAGAGCCCGTTGCCGTCCGCACCGGTTCCGGGGAACTCGCTCTTGTCCGGAATCTTCATGAGCGAATACCAGTACCCCGCCGGGTAATACTGCGCTGCGGCCTGGGCGTCGGGCGCCGGAACCGCTGTGAGGTTCATCGTCGTGCCCGGCGTCCCGCGGCGCTTCGGTGAATCCACGAGGCCGTACCCGCGCACCCACACCTCGTAGGTCGCCTTTGGCAGCTGCGGGATCACGAATCGCCCGCGATCGTCGGTCACGACGATCTTCACGAGCTTCGTGGGTAGCTCCGCCGTTTCCGCGATCACCCACACGCCCGCTTCCGGGCCCTTCGGCCCGGTAACGACGCCGGCGATGTCGTTCTCCGCGGCTTTGATCGCACCGGGAGCGTTGGCTCCGACACGGTTTCGGCTCGCCGGCGCGAGCGTCGCGAAAACGATCAAGAGAGGAGCCGTCACGAATGCGGCTCGCGAGATCGAGCTCGTCGATGTCATGCCATTCCTCCCGATGGGTCCCGGGTATCGTGGCATGACCGGCCGCTACATTCAACCGCGCTCAGCTTCGCTGGATACACGCACCCAGCTAGCACCCGCGGACGCGCGGGGCGCTAACGCTTACGCGGCCGGAATCCTACGCCGATCGCGATCTGATGGAAGTTGAGCCCCGGGTTCGCCGTGGCTGTACCTCCATTCGAGATGTGGAGCAGGCGGTACGCAAGCTCCCCTTCGAGTTTCTGGCCAATGGTGCTGCGGAGACCAGCACTGGCCATGAGCTGGGCGTTGAGTCGCGTCGCCCTGTCGTCAGGAATCGCGCGGAAGAAATACTGCAGTCCCGCGGACAGATCGACAAAGGCACCAAGCGGCTTGCTCTCGTCGAGAGCGCCCCGAATGGCCAGCGGAAGCGTGCCGACACCGTACGCGTGGCCGTCCTGAATCCGGATCTGACGGAGGACCGAATCCGACTGTCCCGAGTCCCAAAACCAAAGGGTGTGGCGTTCGTTGATCCGGTTCAGTGCTGAGACGATAATCAGGTCGGGTATCGTCGCGATGACAAACCGGCCGGACTGATGCAGCGTGTGGTGCCAGCGAACGCCTGACGCGAGTAGCCGTGCGCCGGCGAAGCCGCCCAATCTATCGGTGTGGAAAGAGACGGGTCCCGACTGGACCCACACCCAGAGCGATGCTGGACGCGCGCCCAGGGATTGCGGCGCGGGCGCGGCGTTACCCGTGGATGGTCGCGCGGCGGTGTCGACCTGAGAACCACAGGGACGGCTCACCGACCCCAGCGCGGCAGCAACGAGAACCGCAACCGCGTAGGTGCGCCTCATGAAGGGCCTCGTCGGATGACCGGCTGACGGCGGGTAGCTGCCTCGAGAATAACTTAACGCCGCCAGTCCCTCGCGGCTGAGCGGTACCGGCGTCCGCGCCGGTACCGCCTCGTACATCTAACTCATGGCACGTAGCGGAACGTGTACGTCTGCAGTTCCCCGTTGCCGACGAGGTCCAGGTCCACGGTAATGACGCCGTTCCTGTAAGTACCCTCGACACCGCCATCGCCTTGGTCTCCCCAGATCGAGATCTGATTGCCGTCGATCTCGTACGTGCCGTTCTGAGAGTTGGTGCCGCTTACCTCGTTGCCGTCGGCCGCGGCCTTGTAGTCGATCGCGACGTGGATGTCTCCGTTCTCCTGGAGAATCATCTCCCCGCCCGTGATCGTGACGACGAACTCGTCGTACGAAGCGCCGCCTGGGAAGGTGATTGGCCCACGGAAGATCACTTTGGGGATGTTTTTCTGGCCGACCTGAAACAGTGCGAAGGTCCCGACGGGATTCTCGTTGTTGCGTGGCCCAGTGCTCGAGTCGCTGCCCGAGCAGGCGATGGTGCCGATGAGTGCGGTCGCTGCGACGACTCCGGCAAATCCGCTACGGATGGTACGCCGCGTACCCTGGATCGCGGCGAAATTGATGCGCGTCATATTGGTGCCTCGTGACGTCGACTGAATGGATGAGTGAAGCGCTGTGTGTCGTAGCGCGCGCCGGCGTGGTCGATTCTGCTCTCGCCGGTCGCGTGAACAGGCTAGCACTCACCCCTCACCAGCATGTCACCGCATCAACGCATTGCTCGGCAACGACTTCGGAGATGGCACCATTTTACGCGTGTCGCTGGCGCATCACCTCGTAGAGCGCGATCGCCACGCTCGTCGACAGGTTGAGCGACCTTACCCGCGAGGAGAGCATCGGCATCGTCACGAAGCGATCGCGGTAACGCTCGTGAAGCTCCGGCGGCAATCCACCGGTCTCACGCCCGAACACGAGCACGACGTCGTTCGACGCACCGAACGGCGCGTCCCAGAACGCTCGAGTGGCTTTCGTGGAGAAGAAGTACGCATCGCCGAGCGCGGGGAGCTCGTGCTCGAACGCCTCCCAGCTCCTCCAGGTGCGAAGGTCGACGTACTCCCAGTAGTCCAGCCCGGCTCGCTTCACCTCCCGCTCCCGAAGGGAGAACCCAAGGGGCTCGATGAGATGCAACGTCGCACCGGCAGCGAGGCAGGTGCGTCCCGCGTTTCCGGTGTTCCAGTGGATCTCGGGATGGACGAGAACGACGTGCGTCGCCACGATCAGCTCGTGTCAGTCGGATTCGCTCGAGGTGGTGCCGCATCATCCAACATACGACGAGGCGCGTTAGGCGCTAGAGACGGGGACGGGCGACGGGGGACGGGCGACGGCTTAAGATGCGGAAACCCCACGGGATGCTCATCTCACTGCGAGATGCATCCCGACAGTTCTCGCTCTTTCACCGTCGCCCGTCGCCCGTCCCCCGTTCCCGTTTGTTGCAGCGCTGGCGGCGAGGGGGTAGCTTCGCGACTTGGCCCGAGCACCCGGAGAATGATCGTGCCTCGAGACACCCGCCGAACCTGGCCCACTGGCAGTAGTATGACCGCCGCGGCCCTGTTCGCCCTCGCCTGCGCGAGTGGCGGCAGCAAGCCGCCCGCCGAGCCCACGCCGTCACAGCCCACCGCCAGCGCGAGCGCGCCGCCGCCCGCGTGGATCGCGAAGATGGACAGCGGGCGAGCACGCTTCAGCCCCGCGGACGTCGAGTTCATGCAGGGGATGATCCACCACCACGCGCAGGCGATCCTCATGTCCGGCCGCGCGCCGACCCACGACGCCAGCCCGGCCATCCGCGAGCTCGCCGCGCGAATCATCGTCGCGCAGCGCGACGAGATCGTTTTCATGCAGCGCTGGCTGCGCGAGCACAAGCAGGACGTGCCGGACGCCGACACCTCGCACTTCACCATGGCCGGGATGGACATGAAGCTCATGCCTGGCATGCTCACGACTGAGCAGCTCAAGCTCCTCGACGACGCACACGGCAAGGAATTCGACCGGACGTTCATGGAATTCATGATCCAGCATCACCAGGGCGCGATCTCCATGGTGCAGAAGCTGTTCGCATCCGAAGGTGCGACCCAGAACGAATATGTGTTCCGCTTCGCATCGGACGTCGATGCCGATCAGAACGCCGAGATCGAGCGCATGCGGCGCATGCTCGCGAGCGGCTCGCTCTCGGTGCCGCGTAACTGAACCGTGCTGACCGTGAACCCACGGGAGGAATTCGTCATGATGAACCCCAGGGCCGTACGCATTCCACTGTTGGTTGCCGCCATCTCGATCGTTGCTGGCGGGTGCGCATCGAAGTCCGCCACCGTATCCTCTGCCGCCGTCCCCACGGCCAGCCCATCAGCGCCTAACGCCAGCGTCGCGTCGGCCGCTGCACCGAACCCCGACCGGCGCATCGGGCTCAAGGCCGGGTGGTGGGACGCCGGCCAGGCGACGTGGAACATGGCACTCGTGTCCACGACCCCGCCCTCCGACAACTTCGTGAACAAGAGCGATCCAGGGGATCAGCGGGTCTGGAACTCCGACCTCGCATTCACCGGCAATTACGTCATCCAGGGCAACTTCGCCGGCTACCAGGTGTGGGACGTCGCGAACCCCAAGTCGCCCAAGCTCAAAACCTGGTACCTGTGCATCGGCTCGCAGAGCGACGTGTCCGTCGTCGGACACCTGCTGTTCGAGTCGACCGAGGCGACGAACGCGCGCGTGGATTGCAGCCCCGCCGGCGTGACCGACACCGTCAGCGCGGATCGCGCGCGCGGCATCCGCATCTACGACATCACCGACATCGCCCATCCGAAGCGCCTGGCGACGGTGCAGACGTGCCGCGGTTCGCACACGCACACCGTGCTCGTTGACCCGAAGGACAAGGCGAACGTCTACGTCTACGTCTCCGGTTCGGCGCCCGTGCGCTCGGCCAACGAGCTGCCTGGCTGCTTCGACACGGCACCGTCCGACAATCCGAACACGTCGCGGTTCCGCATCGAGGTCATTCAGGTTCCGCTCGACCACCCGGAGCAGGCGCGCGTCGTGAATCGCCCGGCGATTCTCGCCGACCTCGCACCCTCGCTTGGACACGGCGAGATGCCCGCGGACTCCGCGGCGCAGGCAGAGCGGATGAAGGCGATGGGCATCAACCCGGCCACGTTCCGGCAAGCGGCGAACACCGGACCGATTCAGTGTCACGACATCACGCTGTACCCCGCCATCGGGCTCGGTGGAGGCGCGTGTCGGGGCTATGGTGTTCTGCTCGACATCAGCGATCCGAAGAATCCACACCGCGTCGGCGTCGCCTCCGACACGAACTTCGTTGGTTGGCACTCGGTCACGTTCAACAATGACGGGTCGAAGATTCTGTTTACCGATGAGTGGGGCGGCGGTACTTCGCCGCGCTGCCGCTCGACCGACAAGATGGAATGGGGCGCCGACGCGATCTTCACGCTCCAGAACAACCAGATGACATTCCACAGCTACTACAAGATCCCCGTGGCGCAGCTGCCGGTCGAGAACTGCGTCGCGCATAACGGGTCGCTGATCCCGGTGCCGGGCCGCGACATCATGGTGCAGGGCTGGTACCAGGGCGGCATCTCGGTGTTCGACTTCACGGACGCCGGAAAGGTGAAGGAGATCGCGTACTTCGACCGTGGGCCGATGGATGCGAACACGATGTATGTATCCGGATCGTGGTCGGCGTACTGGTACAACGGGTTGATTTACAGCTCGGAGATCACGCGTGGGCTCGACATCCTCGAGCTCAAACCAAGCGCCTTGCTCACGCAGAACGAGCTCGATGCGGCGAAGCTCGTGCATCTCAACGAGCTCAATGTCCAGGACCAGCCGAAGCTCGAGTGGCCGGCGGCGTTCGTCGTGGCGCGGGCGTATCTCGATCAGCTGGCGCGCGATCAGGGCCTCGCCGCGGACCGTATTGCGACAGTGCGTGACGCGTTAGGCAGGGCCGAACACGCGTCGGGCGACGCGCGGCGCACCGCGCTGACGCAGCTGGCGACACAGCTCGACAGCGATGCATCGAGCGCGTCTGACCAGAAGCGGGTTCGGGCGCTGGCCAGCGTGGTGAGGGAGTTGGCGAAGGGATAGAAGGCGGCAGCCGGCAGGCGGCTGGCGAGTGGCGACTGGCGACTGGCGACTGGCGACGGAAAACCCTCGGGATGCATCTCGCTCTGAGATAAGCATCCCGAGGGTTTCGCTTTCTACCGGCCGCCTGCCGCCTGCCGCCTGTCGCCAGTCGCCAGTCGCCAGTCCGCCTAACGTGACCGCTTTTTCCAGCCGGCCGCGTGATGGTAGGAATAGGCTGCCGACTCTCCGCCGGCAGCATTTCTTCCATCCTGGAGGCCTCGTGCGCAGAGATTGTATGATTCTCGCCATCGCGGTCGCGTTGGCATTCCCTCAACTCGCGCGGGCGCAGACGCGCGAGATCAGTGGCACGGTCACCGTTGCCGGCGGTACGGTTCCCATCGCTGGTTCCATCGTCTCCGCGGAAGGCACCACCGCGGAAACGCGGTCGAGCAACGAGGGCCGTTTCCGGATCACGGTTCCGGCCGGCCAGGTGACGCTCATCGCACGCGCCCTCGGCTACAAGCGCGGAATACAGGTCATCGGCGCGACGCAGGCCACGGCGGACTTCGCGCTCGAGCGTGACGTCCTGCAGATCGAAGGCGTGGTCGTGACCGGCACCGCTACGACGATCGATCGCCGCAGCGCCACGACGGCGGTGGCCCAGGTAACCGGCGACGCGATCACGAACGTCCCGGCTCCCACGATCCAGAACGCGCTGGTCGGGCGCGTGAGCGGCGTGAACCTGCAGTCGAATTCCGGCGCCCCGGGCGGCGGCATTCAGATGCAGGTACGCGGGAACAACACGATTCTCGGCTCGTTCGACCCGCTCTACGTCGTCGACGGTATCCTCTACTCGAACAGCCGGATTGCGAGTGGACGCGGCTCGATCTCGGCCTCCGCGTTCGCCACGGCTGAGGACGATGCAGTCGATCGCGTAGCGGACATCAATCCCGAGAACATCGAGTCGATCGAGATCATGAAGGGCGCCGCGGCGTCGTCGCTGTACGGTTCGCGCGCCGCGAACGGAGTCGTGATCATCAAGACGAAGCGCGGGCAGGTCGGCACGCCGCGCGTGAATGTGCGCCAGGTGTTCGGCCAATTCGACATCTCGAAGACGTTGGGCAGCCGGCGCTTCACGCTTGCGGAGGCGACTGACAAGTACGGCCCGGGCGTCGCCCACTGGTTCGACAACAACGCGAATCCCTACTTCAACCACTTCGACCAGTTGTACGACAACCACACCCTGTCGTACGAGACGGCGATGGACGTCAGTGGCGGGAGTGGCAGCACTCGCTATTTCGTGGGCGGCACGTGGAAGCACGACGGCGGGATCGAGCCGAACACGGGGTTCGGCCGCCAGAACCTTCGGGTCAACGTGGACCAGTCACTGAACAGCAAGATGGAGGTGCAGGTCTCCACGGAGTACAACCGCGCCGAGCATGACCGCGGATGGAACAACAACTGTAACAACTTCGCATGTCAGGGTTACGCGTTCGCGTACACGCCGAGCTTCGTGGACCTGAAGGCGCGCGATCAGAACGGGGATTTCCTCCGACCCGATTGGGGCATTCAGGCCAACCCGATTCAGACCGCCGAGCTGGCGCGGAACCACGAGGAAACGAACCGGTTCACCGGTGGACTGACGCTGAACTACGACGCGATCAACACCGGCCGGAACTCCCTGAAGTTCGTTGGCGCCGCCGGGGTCGATGCCTTCCAGCAGAACAACAACCTGTGGTCACCTAACGAGCTGTTCTTCGAGGCAAATCAGACGCAGCCCGGCGCGGCCGTCGAAGGGAACGCCTCGAGCCGGATCTGGAACTGGAATCTGAACGCCATCCACAACTTCGTGCCGTCGGGCGGCGGCTGGTCGGCCAACACGTCCCTCGGCGCGCAGTATGTCGAGGAGTACCTCGACTTCAGCCGGATCACGACGACCGATCTCATTCCCGGCCAACAGAACGTCGGACAAGGCACGAGCACCGTCGGCACGGATACCCTGACGAAGAGTCGGACACTCGCGTTCTACGGACAGGAAGAAGTGCGGCTGCTCGCCGACAAGCTGCTGCTGCAGGCCGGAGCGCGCGCCGAACGTACGAGCAACAACGGCGACATCGACAAGTACTACCTCTTCCCGAAGGCGTCGGCCTCGTATCGGCTCCTCAACCTGATCGGCGCGGGCAGCGAGATCAAACCGCGCATCGCCTACGGCGAGACGGGCAACCTGCCGATCTTCGGGCAGAAATTCACGCTGCTCGACACGCCGCAGCTGAGCAACCAGACCGGCTTCACGGTTGCCGGGGCGGCGGGCAACGCGGGGGTGGAACCGGAGCGCGTGAAGGAAGTCGAGGTCGGCGTGGACGGGCTGGCAATCAACGGGCGCCTAACGTGGGAGCTCACGGGATTCCAGCGGAACACGACGAACTTGCTGTTGCAGCGCGTTCCGGCACCGTCCACGGGCTTTGCGACGCAAGTCTTCAACGGCGGCAAGATCGAGAACAACGGGTTCGAAGCCGTGCTCGGCGTGACGCCGATCCAGCGAGGTAACAACCTCGTCTGGGTGTCGCGCGCGACGTTCACGCAGTACAAGAGCGAAGTGAAGGACCTCGCCGGGCTTCCGCCGTTCCGCCCACCCCTCTCGGGCTTCGGCGGACTGGGCGTGACGTTCATCGAGGTCGGCCAGCCGCTGACGCAGATCATCGGCCGCGACTTCGACAAGGACGGGAACCGCACCGCGACCGACGTCAAACTCGGGAACTCGGCCCCGAACTATCGCATGGGCTTCGTCAACGAGCTCACGTTCAAGGCCATGCACCTGAACGTCGTGCTCGACTACCAGAACGGCGGCGACATCATCAACCTCACCCAGTTCCTGTACGACGATGCCGGGACGGCGGCCGATTACGGCTCGAAGGAGTGGGAGTATCGCATGAAGGGCTACAACGGAGGCGTGATCAGACCCTACATCGAGGACGCGACGTTCCTCAAGCTGCGTGAACTGAGCATGGGCGTGACCGTTCCCCAGCGCTTCCTGGGACGGAGTGGCACCGTGATCAAGTCGGCGCGGGTGAGCCTAACGGGGCGCAACCTGGTGTCGTGGCAGAAGTACTCGGGACTCGACCCCGAAGTCGCGAACCTGGGCTCTGCGGCCATCCGCAACAACCTCGACGTGGCCGCCTATCCGCCAAGCCGCAGCTTCTTCCTCGACTTCTCGCTGGGGTTCTGATGATGACTCTCACTGGAATCACTCAAGACCGTTACGCTGGACGGCACCGTCGCCGCGTCGTCCCGGCGCTTGCGGCACTGACCGGAGCGCTGCTGCTCTCGTCGTGCACGAACCTGGACGTTCCGGACACGAACTCCCCGACCCAGGGCGTCCTGACCGAGACGCCGACCAGGCAAACGCTGGCGCGTACCGCCGTTGGCATTCAGACCCAGACATCGCTCGACACCCCGGCGGAGATCCAGCAGTGGGGGATCTACGGGCGCGAGTTGTACAACCTGTTGGGGAACGATCCGCGCGAGACCGGCGAAGAGATCAGCGGACCGCAGGACCCCGGTGGTCGCGCAGGCGCCGAGTGGGCGAACAAGTACGCCGCAATCCGCACGATCAACACCTACCTCGCCGCGTTGCCGAAGGCGGGTTTGAGCGAAGCCGAGGTGTCGGCGTCGCAGGGTTTCGCGAACACGCTCAAAGCCTGGTATCTGCATATGCTGGCTGTGCGCAGCGGCCCGACCGGCATGCCGATCGACGTCGATCGGCCGATCGACGCCGAGCCCGCACCGCTCGTCAGCTCGCAGGAGGCCATGGAGGCAGCGGCAACGCTGATGAACCAGGCGCTCGAGCAGCTCAATGCGGGTGGCGGGGAGTTCCCGTTCAATTTCGTCGAGGGGTTCGAGGGCTTCGACACGCCGGCCACGTTCGCGAAGTTCAACCGTGCGCTCGCTGCGAAGATGCTCGTGCACCGCGCGACGTTCTACGCGTGTGCATCGTGCTGGGCAGACGCGGCGACGGCCATGTCCGCCTCGTTCGTCACGGAGACGGGGCTTCCCGTCACGCTCAAACTCGGCGTGTACTACGGGTTCACGAGCACCGCGAACGAAACTGCCAACCCGATAACCGAGACGCTCACCAACAACCGGTACTGGATACACCCGTCGATCATCACGGGGGCCCAGCTTCGCCCGGGCGGCCAGCCGGATCTCCGGCTTACCACCAAGGTCGCGCTCGCGCCCGAGCCGCGGACGCTCAATGATCTCACGGGGACCTACAAGCCCGTGATGTACAACAACGCGTCCGATCCGACGGTGCCCGACCTCGATGCCAACGTTCCGTGGATCATCAACGAGGAGCTGCTGCTGCTCCGCGCGGAGATTCGCTGGAACACCGGCGACAAGACGGGGGCGCTCAACGACATCAACCTGGTGCGCGTGAACGCCGGCGGTCTCGCACCGACACTCCTGACGGCCGCCAGCGCCGACGCGGCGTTCATCACGGAGCTGCTCTACAACCGCACGTACTCGCTGATGTGGACGCAGGGAACGCGGTGGGTGGACGCGCGGCGCTACAACCGGCTGAACACGTTGCCGCTCGACCGGCCGGGTGACGTCGTGCACCCGCACATGTTGATCCCGAGCGCCGAGTGCGACGCTCGCGGATTGGACGTGCCCTGCTCGATCTCGGGCGGCTGATCGCGCGGGCTCGCTGACGCAAAGAACGGGGCCGGCATCCACTCGGATGCCGGCCCTGTTGTTTACGTCAGCGGTTGACTGATGACTGAAAACCGATAGCTGATGGCCGATCGGTCACCACGGATCGAATTCTGCCTTACGCGTTCCGTGGGCACGGCTGTAAGTACCGCGCACGTAGCGCACCTGAAAGCGGTGCCCCGCCAGGTGCATCGCGTGCGTCTTCAACAGATCCATTCCGGACACCTCGTACCGCGCGAAGTAACTGAAGTGCCGATCGAGGTCGGAGGTGTCGAGTTGCGCAAGTCGCGCCCGATACCTCGCGCGCGCCGCGGCGAAGCGCGCGGTCAACTCGGGAATCGTGCCGCCCAGAAAGGCCGTTGGATCGCGATCGATGAGATATCGGCCCTCAGACCGCAACGCGTCGTGCGCCCATTCCTCGAACCAGGCGAGGTGGCCGAGCATCCACCTAACGCTGTTCGCCGACGGGTGAGGTCGCCAGTCGGCTTCGGCTTCGGTGAGTCCTTTGAGATTGCCCTGGAGCAGGGTCCACATCTGCTCGTCCATTTCGTCGACGAGCCTGACAGCGGCGAGCACGGGTTCTCCGATGCGATGTCCTCCTCGCTAAACGCAATCCACCGCGATCGAGGGGTCAGCGCCACAGGCAGTT